>OHCK01000819.1_pt1 | contig 11416 bp, 9 predicted proteins | sample 1577611 | NCBI WGS metagenome assembly OHCK01 (sample SAMEA3879586, study PRJEB24766) | human gut metagenome | biome: human-associated habitat; feature: feces | place: USA | collected 1985/1987 | reverse complement strand
AACAATCCAATGGTAAATGCCGGTGCCACCAATGGCAGCTTGATTTTCAGAAATGTCTGAAACGCTGTCGCTCCGTCGATTTTTGCAGCCTCCAGATAGGATTCCGGAATACTTTCCAGCTGTGCAATATAAATGATCATCATATATCCTGCCAACTGCCAGGTCAGTACGATCAGCATACCGATAAATCCCGTCTTCTGGTCGGACAGCCAGCCCTGGAGCCAGGTCATTCCTGTATTTTTGCCGATTGCTTCAAAAATAGACACGAAGATGAACTGCCAGGTAAATCCAAGCAAAATTCCTCCGATCAGGTTTGGCATAAAGAACACAGTTCTTGCCAGGTTGGCACCTTTGATCTTGTTGGTCACCAACACTGCCAGTCCGAAGCCCACGGCATTAATGCAGATCACAGAGCAGAGTGCAAATACAAAGGTGAACAGAAACGAATTCCAGAATCTGCTATCGCTCAATAGTTTTCCATAATTTGATATTCCTACAAATACGGCATTTTTACCGATTCCGTTCCAGTCGGTAAAGGAATAGTAGAATCCCTTTACCGCAGGAACCAGAACCACCAGTACAAAGGCGAAAAGTGCCGGGAGGATAAACAACCAGAAGCCTGTCTGTTTTCTTCTCATAATCCTATCTCCTGTTTTACTGCTGTCTCATAGCTTCCCAATCACTCTTGTTCTGTGCGATCACCTGCTCCCAGGTCATGCTGCCTGCCAGATATGCCTGTACATTGGCTGCTACGTTGCTATCCCAACCGGATGGCTGACCGGAGAATACCCAGGGGATGGTCTTGCCTGCATTCATATATCTCATCACTTCCGCAGACAGAGGATCGCTGATCTCAATGCCATCATAATTATCAAATGCAGGAATCAGAGACAATTCATTGATCACAATATTTTTGCCTTCGTCAGACTGATACAGCCAGTTCAGAAAAGCTTTAGCTGCTGTCTTCTCTGCCTCTGACGACTTGGAGTTCACGCACCAGTAATTGGATACTCCTACTGCAATAGAATCCTCAACCACACCCTTCAGAGGGATCGGCAGAATGCCGAGATCCTGCAACAGATCCTCAGATACATTGGAAATCTCCGGAGAGATCCAGTTGCCCTGCTGGATCACCGCTACCCGTTCAATAGCAAGTCCACCGCCGACCTGTGTCGCATAGTCTACGGAATTCAGCAAAGATAAATCGTCCCTGCTGCTGGTATATCTGGTCTCCAGGTCTATCAGATCCTTCAGCGCAGCACCATAAGTATAATTCACCGTCTGACTCTCAAATGCTTTTGCTGCACTTCCAAATTCCTGACTCAGTGCCACATTATTGGTATGTAAACCTACGATCCAGGATTCCTTTGCAGCATATTCCTCGACTGCTTCCAGCACAGGGAACTGGTCTGCCAGAGTACCCGCATCGATCTGGCTCTGCAGATCTGCAAAAGCCTTATCCATCGCATCATAGCTGGTCAGTGTGGAAGCATCGATGCCTGCTGCCTCGAAGATTTTCTTATTGTAGATCAGTCCGTAGCCTTCCACCGCGATCGGCATTCCATATACCTGACCGTCCACCGTCACATTGTCACAGCCTCCTGCAGTCACATGGGATACCCATTCTTCTCCGGTCAGGGGCTCCAGATATTCTTTGTAGCTTGCGATATCATCCGGTCCTCCCAGTGTGAAGATTTCTACCGGGTCATTTCCCAGCATCTTTGCTTTCAGAGAAGAGGCATAATCCGATCCGCCTACTGTTTCCAGATGAATTGTCACCCCCGGGTTCTCAGATTCATATTGCTCAATGGCTGCCTGCAGCGCATCGCTGATCTCATTTTTATTCTGGAAGATATCCACTACCACCTGGTCTCCCGAACCGGTATTCGTACCATCTCCACTCTGACTTTCGCTATTTCCGCAGCCGGTGAACATACCGGTGATCATCATTGCTGTAAGGATACATCCCACTACTTTCTTTTTCATAAGCTATTTACCTCCTTCGCACGTCCTGCATGCTTTCCATACATTACGTTATCCCTATTTTTCGTTTGGTTATGTACATAACTTCTGTATCATCAACATATCACTCTAGTGCAAATATGTAAATAGGTTATGTTCATAACCTATTTAATAGCCAAATGAAAACCTCTTTCTTTTGTACATTTTTGACAATATTTGGGGATTCTGTTATAACTAAGATAGTCTGAGTACAGGAGGAACCTATCTATGACTACTATCAAAGATATTGCCGAGCGCGCCGGAGTCAGCACCGCTACCGTATCCAATGTGATCCATGGGAATACGAAAAAGGTCTCTCCCGCCACGATTGAACTGATCGAGAACTTGATCAAAGAAATGGGATATGTCCAGAAAATGGGACTGAGTGTCCTGAATAACAGCAGTTCCAAAATGGTGGCTGTAGTCATCCATACCCACAAAAAATATGAGGATGCCGTGATCTCCGATCCCTTTTACGGTACGATCATCGGCTTTATCGAAGAAAAGCTGCGTCTGCTGGGTTATTATATGCTGCTTTACTCCACAGATGATGTCAATGAAGTCTTCCGTACTGTCATGGCATGGAATATCGATGGAGTCATTGCCCTGTCCTTCTCCCGCAACGATTGCAATAAGATCTGGCACCTGATCCACAAGCCCGTAGTCTGTATTGATGCTTACGGAATCTCTCACGATGATACTCCCGTCACCAACATTGGTCTGGATGACTCCACAGGGGGTGCCCTGATGTCAGAATATTTGTTACAATGCGGTTATGAAAACATACTGGTATGTGCCACCAACGATTATGGTGTGGATTATTCGAGATGGACCGGTGCCAGAGAAATGTTTGAGGAACTGACTGCCGGAAACAAAGAGAAAAAGATACGTCTGATCAATATCGGTGAGACCCAGATCACCAGAGAAAGCTTCTATCAGCAGCTACTGCGTCAGATTCCCTTTCCAACGAAGACGGCGGCTTTCTTTCTTTCAGATTATTTTGCCATTGAGGCCATCAGTTACTTAGGCTCCAAAGGTATCCGGGTCCCCGCAGACCTGGGGATTGCCGGATTCGATGATATCAATTACGCCCACCTTACCGTTCCGAAGCTGACTACCATCCATCAGAATATGGAACGGAAAGCAGAGCTGGCTGTAACAGAGCTGCTATCTGCCATACAAAATCCTATCTACATGGGCAAGGAGGTATTACTGGATGTCATGCTGATTGCCCGGGATTCCATCTAATTTCTGTGCATCCGGCTACTGTTCCTCCAACTCCTCATAAAACCGGTAATTGTTCTTGCCGCTCTGTTTGACATAATACAATGCCTTGTCCGCTTTTATATAATATTCTTCAAAGTTGTCTCCCTGTCTGCACATGCACAGACCGCAGGACAGGGATGCCGCTGAAGTCTCCGCCGCAGCATTTTTTGCCGCACGAAAGCTGTCAAACAGACTTCTCATCCGCGTATTCATTTCTGCTTCCGATACCTCCGGCAGATAGAACAGGAATTCATCTCCTCCCAGCCGGCAGACTACTGCGTTCTTCATGCACTCTGTAAGCGTCGCTCCCACCAGTCTGAGGGCATAATCCCCCGCCTTATGTCCATAGACATCATTGATCTTCTTCAGATTATCCATATCCACAAATCCCAGACAGCCACCCTGCTTCTGCATTTTCTCAAGGATCAGTGCCTCACCCTTATGACGCATAGGAAGACCTGTCAGATAATCCAGGCTTTCCCTTGCCTCTCTCTGCCTGGCCAGCTCCAGCTCGCGGATGCGGTCCATTGTCTGGATCAGAGTAACGACCAACAGGACCACCAGTCCGGTTGCGATAAAGATTCCGGACAGAGACACAACACGATACACTGCTGTCACCTCCAGCATGACTGCGATCATGGCAGCCACCAGTCCGATCAACGGAAGCTTGTAATGCTTCGCTGTTCCCTGAATAAGATCCCTGCAAATGGTGATAAATACCGTCAGGAAGGTTCCTGCGATCACCATGTGGGACAAAAACATTGTCGAGATAAAATCTGCGATATTCAGTACCTGTAAGGCCGTGCATAGTACAAAATTCACACAAGTGATACACTCTGCCACATGATAGGCCTTCCGGTACCTTCCCTGCTGCACACTGTCAACATAGAACAGGATCGGAATCGGGCAGATCATCACAACGAAGAAGCACATATTCGACAGAATAGAAGCATTGGAAACAAACAGCTGGCGCAGCTTCGATTCTCCCAGCATCCACACCACTGCTCCCAGGATCATGCACCATCCCAGGTACTCCAGATCAAATCTCGTCTTGTATACAATATCGAGCACCAGACTGATGATCAGCACGACCAGTCCGGCAAACAACATCGTACAGGCGATCAAAGTTACCATAAAATAGCAGTGGAACATATATGCCCAGATATCTAATTTATCCCCACAATATACCGTATTGACGACACCGGAATACTTGTGGGTAAAGGACTGCAGTTCGATCCGCACTTCCTTTCCCGCATCCTCGCCTGATGTCTCGCAGAACACATACCGGCTGGCAGAATTTTTCCCAAAGGGCCTGGTATTCTCCGTATCATACACCGTCCTCAGTTCCCCTCCGATGTAAATACGCACATTCTCCAGGGAAGATCTGATGGCGATCGTATTTTCCTTATAATCCTGTGGAAGCACTGACCGTATGACCAGAAGCTCTCCTGCCGGCACATCACATCTGCCCGGGACCTGGATCTCCTGTTCTGTTCCGTCTGCCAGCACCCGGTAAAAGGTTCCCGTAAAAGTAATGCTTTCCTCCGTGACCGTGTCCCTCTCACTGGGGTAAATGCGCTGCCCTAAAAAAAAGGCTGCAAGCAGCACAAGGATCACCACATAAAATAAAATTCTTTTATACTTTCGGATCGTATATTTCTCTTCTGTCAACTTTTTTAACCTCATTAAATGATACCGGGGCAGCCCCCGTAAAATGTTTATGGAAAATTCATTCGACAAATCATGCTTTCCGAACTAAAATAGGAATGCGATATGATAATTTCATGATCCTATGAAAGGAGACAACATGATATGAAGAATAAAAAATATTCCATCCTTTATAGCAGCTTAACAGGTAATACCAAGGTGCTGGCTGATGCGATCCACGAGGCATTACCTCAGGATGAATGTGAGTATTTCGGTGTGTCCGACACAGTGATCCCTTCTTCCGAACTGCTCTATATCGGATTTTGGACAGACAAGGGAAATGCAGATACCAAGACATTACAGCTATTATCGCAGTTAAAGAATAAACAGATTTTTCTGTTTGGAACTGCAGGCTTTGGTGGCAGTGATATCTATTTCCGGAAAATCCTGAATCAGGTTAAGCAGTTCGTTGACGCAAGCAATGTTATCGTCGGAGAGTATATGTGTCAGGGCAGAATGCCGCAGTCTGTCCGGGAACGCTACTTGAAAATGAAGGAAGCTCCTGATCATCCGGCAAATCTTGATGTATTGATCCAGAATTTTGACTGTGCATTGTCTCACCCTGATGTAGAGGACCTGGAGAGACTCAGACAAGCCGTTAGGAACTCATCCTTCTGATAAGACCATAAAATAAGGCAGCCCCACATAGCTGAGTCTGCCTTACTCTCTTTATTTAACATTGATGCCACTGGCATATTGCTGCAGAAACTGTTCCTTCCCGCAGGGTCTTCCAAAATAATATCCCTGCAGATAATCCACCTTCATTTCTTTCATTTTCAGAAGCCATTCTCTTTCCTCGATGCCTTCTGCGCATATCCTGACGTTAATACTATGTACCATGGGAATGATATTTTTATATAATTCATAATCCCTGTCACTGTTCATCGCCTTGGCAGTAAAATCCCTATCCATTTTCACGTAACTTGGATTCATATCACGGATACAATGAAGATTCGAATATCCTGTTCCAAAATCATCGATCACGAAGGAGATCCCGTTCTTTTCCAAGCTTTTACGGAATTTGCAGAACGAAGGTGTCATATCCATAAATCCGCTTTCTGTCATTTCAACGCATAAACATTCCGGCTTTAAAGCATACTTTTGAATCACATCCAAAATATCCCGCTCCACATTGCCCTGCAGGATCTGAACATAAGAAACATTGACATTTATCCTGAAATCCGGAATATATTTCTGCATTTCACAGCACATTGCTGCAGCTTCGTTCAAAATATATCTTCCAGCGGGAATGATCAATCCGGTCTCTTCCAATAATGGGATAAACTCCATCGGTGAAACAAACTCCCGTCCTTCTTCCGTTATCATGGAAAAACGCATCAGTGCCTCTGCTCCAATGATCTGTTCGGACTGACAGTCCACGATCGGCTGGTAGTATACTTCAAAGCCATCATAATGGTTCACAATAGCATTACGAAGTGTTGCTATGATTCTTCCTTTTCGTAAAAAGACCTCATAGTCATCCTGATCAAAAACATAGAATCCGTTTTTACCCATGCCCTTTGCCTGTTTCAAGGCAAATTCAAATTTTTTGCGGCATTCTTCGGTTCCCTCACAAAATGTTGCTGCATCTACAACACCGATAGAAATGGAAAATATAGCTTCATAATTTTCGGTTACTATGAAATTATGAAGTTTATCTGTGATCTTTTCTTTCAGTGCCACAGCGTCTTCTGCGGAGGAAGCTTCCAGATCCACGATCACATACTGATCCGCTACCAGATGGTAAATTCTCTGCTTGTCTGAAAGGCATTCCTTCATACAGCCGGCTACGCTTTTCAGGATATAATTACCATAATCAGCTCCCCTGGAGCTATTGATCGCTCCAAAATCATCAATTCCTACATGCATCAAAAAGCCCTTGGAAATGGGTTCCTTTTGCGAACACAGGTAAGCAAGGAATTCCGGACCTCCAAGCAGTCCGGTGACATTATCGGCTCTTCTCCTGTTGCCGGTCTCATTCAGACACCCGATCAGATACACTGCCTTTCCCTGCTGATCATTGATCACGATACCACGGCAGTTGATCCAGACCGGCCTACCTTCTTTATCGAGCCACCTGTAATGAAGATTATGTACCTTTTCTCTTCCTTCGCATATATCCGCGAGATGCTTTGTAAGCATCTCACGGTCTTCCTCATACACTACCTTCATAACTTCATTTGCAGCATCTGTCAGAACATTTTTCGACATATTAAACCGTTCCACAGCTGACTGTGAAATCTCAAAGATATTATTCTGCAGATCAAATATATACAGGTAATCATCCATACATTCTGTAATGATCTGAAATAAGATTTCTGCTGTCTGCTCTCCAAACACTTTAAATATATCATTAATCACAACAAGAACCTTCCTTCCGACAGCTTCACTCTATTCCTGCCATTTTCTAGAATAGCTTAAAGATATTCACGCGGTCACGCATCTTGGCTGCTCCCTCTGCCAGATTAATACTGATCGCAGTATTCTCTTCTGAGGATGCTGCATTGCCCTGTACCACGCCGGACAGCTGTTCAATTCCCTGGCCGATCTGCTCCAAGGACTCTGCCTGGGAGTTGGCTTTCTCCATGGTGTTCTGTGCAATCTCTGCAAAGGACTCCATATCTGCAATGATCTGATTGAATGCGTCTGCTGTTGTTCTTGTAATGTTATTGCCCTTATCGATTTCCACTAAGGTCTTATCGATCAGATCTCTCGTATTTACAGCGGACTTTGCACTATCCGCTGCCAGCTTGCCGATCTGATCCGCAACCACCGCAAAGCCTCTTCCTGCTTCTCCTGCTCTGGCAGCTTCAATGGAAGCATTCAGGGATAACAGGTTGGTCTGGGATGCAATATCCTCGATATCTGTGATAATATTACCGATCTCCTTGGAGATTTCTGTAATGTGCTCCATTTCCGTGAGCAGCTCATTCATTTTTTCTTTTTCTTCGTTTGCCTTATTTGCAGAGGCTTTTACACGTGCAGATGCGCTCTGCGTTTCCTTCGCTGTATCTGCAGCCAGATCCACGACAGTGTCAATGGTGGCATTCAATTCCTCGATGACTCCTGCCTGCTCTGTTGCACCATCCGCCAGGGATTTTGATGCATTTTCCACCTCTGATGCATTTGATGATACCTGTTCTGCCAGATTGCTGATCTCGGTCAGGGTACTGTTAAACCGTTTCAGAATATACAGCAGTGATGTCTTCAATTCCGAGAAATCGCCTAGGAAATCTGTAATATCATCACCATTTCTGGTCAGGTCACCCTGCGCGATTGCCTTTACCTCCACAGAGATCTCACTGACATAATCTGCCAGAATACCCATGGCTTCTTTCAGATTCCTGATGGTATCGCCAAACTCATCCTCAGACTCATAGGTAAGCATTTCTACATTAGACAGTTCGCCCTTACGCAGGCTGGCAACTGCTGCATCTATCTGTTCTACCGGCTCTGTAATGGAATTGGTAATGATCCTTCCGATCAGTGTTGTCACTACAGCAATCGCAAGACCCGCTGCCACGATCACAATAAATATGATTATAGTGCATACATTAGCCATGGTCTTTGCCCGGTCTAATTCTACCTGGAACTCATTACGTAATGTAGTTAATTTCTCAGCAAATGACGTATACTCTTCATACACCTCTCCGGTCATCAGTTTCGCTGCTTCCTGCTGTTTGCCCTCACGGCTTAATTTCAGAATTTCATCCGAAGCAGCCCTGTATTCTTCCCATGCAGTGTTTGCTACGTCATAATCATCCCGTCCTTTTTGAGCATCGCTGTCTGCAGACATGATTGCCTCCAGATTCGCATCAGTCTCCTGGATCTGACTCTCCAGCTTCTGAATTTCTTCTTCGCAGGAGGTCATAACAGCATCATCTGATTCTACCAGATGTTGATACTGTTTGATTCTATATTTCGCAGTCATTGTTTCCAACTCCTGCAGATCTTCCAATGCCGGAGACCAGACCTCCGTGATCTTCTCTATATTTGAACGGATCACTAATGTCGAGATCAGTGCCACTAACACTAAAAATAATGTCATAACAAGCACTGTCATTCGATATACTTTTAATTTTCCTGCGACCTTTAAGTTAGCTATACGCTTTTTGATCTTTTCCATGATAGTTTTCCTTCCTTTGTAAATTTTCAATTCAACTTCTATAGTGCTTAAACGTTCTTATTATAGCACAGTTGATTGGAAAAATCTATTAAAAAACATAAATTCTTTTTACTAAATATTAGTGATTCTGTTGCAATGAACTGGTGAAAATTGACCAATTCTATCTTACATATGATCTTTTTCGGTTATTTTACGAATAACACGGCATGGGTTTCCGGCCGCCAGACTATAGGGAGGAATATCTCTCGTCACAACACTTCCTGCTCCTATTACGCATCCCTCCCCTATGGTAACACCACCACAAACAACCACATTGGATGCCAGCCAGCAATTATCTTTTATAGTGATCGGCTTCGCATACTCAAGAGTATAAAGGCTGCCATCTTCTCTTTTCCTGACATTACGCTCCTCAGGCAATAATGGATGCATAGGAGTTGCCAATGTAACATTAGGACCGATCATCACATTATCCCCTATATGTATTTCACCTACGTCTAAGCATGTGAAATTAAAATTAGCAGAGCTATATTTTCCGAAGTAAGTATGACATCCATAATCAAAATAGACCGGTGCCTGCAAATACGGAAGCTCCTCTGTTGCCGGCAATAATTCCCGCAATATCTGTGCCTGCACTTCTTGCTGATCTTCATCTGTTAAATTATATCTTCTTGCTAATTTACGTGCATGCAAACGTAATTGTTCCAATTCGTTATCCGATGAATCATACAACTCTCCGCTTAACATTTTTTCTCTTTCCGTCATTTCTGATAGCCTCCTGATTCCAATTTTCCTATTGTTATATTCGCTGATCAAGGTCGCTCATCTTCAATTGTTTAATATACATCACCTTGCTGGCTACTGCAAGCAGTACGGCAGCTATACAACCTGTGACATATAGTATATCAGCTTTGCGATCTCATTCCGGTTTTAATTCTGCCTGATCCATAAATTGCTGCTTCCTTACAGCATATTCCTGCTTTCTTTCATCCGGAAGCTTTCGATATATCTCTTCAAAGCCTGCTTCCGCATCCTCTGTCCCATATACAGGCCGCATCACTTCACTGTAAAGCCACTCATCCCACAATGCTTCAAACAGTTCTTCTGCATTACGATATACCTTATTTCTATCAAAGCAGGATTTCTGCTCCCTATAATATGTTAAATATACAAATCCAAATTCACCTGCATCCAGGACACAGGTATCACCTAACATATCATACAATTCCTGGAACACTTCTGCAACTTTTTTACATTTGTCATGATCTTCTTTTGAGTACTTTTCTCCCATGCATAAATACCTCATTTCTTGGAATATCTATCATTTAACTTTTCACTATCATTATTGTATTTATTCTTTACTGCATGGAATAATATATGTATAATTATATCGAAGAATTGATATGAAAGGAAAAAGGATAGCGCTTCCCGCCTTGCGGCTACGCTATCCTTTTTCTATACATTTCTATACATGATTGTTACCGGGGATACAACCCCTTACTTTTTTGATGAGTATAACTAACGGACGCTCTCAGCCTCCCACTCCACTACGGCTCCACTGGATGCATCGATCATAAAGTCATATTCCGTTCCGCCATAGATGATCTTTCCTTCGTATTCCGGACGTCCATCGTCATAATCGAATTGCCATTCGTAGATGTCCTTTTGTGTTGCACCACTGACACGGCCAAGTGCTGTCTGCTTCGCATCTGCCTCACTGACAGTAACGTTACTGCTATTGCTGACACTCCATCCGGATGTTTTTTCATCGTATCCGGAACTTAAAATCTCACCGGTATCCACGGCTATTTCATAGTCGTACTTCTTACCGCCTGCGTACCATTCAATTTCATATACCTGGCGTCTGCCTTCATAGTCCAGCTTTGACTTGGTGATCGTTGCATCCGTTGCCTTCACTCCGGCATGCTCAAGAGCTATCTTCTGTGCTGTTTCCTCATCCACTGTGCCGGTTACCGTCTGCGCAGTAGCTGCGGCAGAACTCTGCGTTGTGGCAGAATCGGCAGCGGGGGCTGCCGTCTCCGTCTGTGCCTGGGTATCTACCGCATTCTTCTCCTGGCTGCTTGGCTGCTGATTTATCACTGGTTTACCGCCACATCCGGTCATAGCCACTGCCAGGGACAGTGCTGCGCCGGTTAAAATCAATTTACGTTTCATCATCTATCTTTACCTCCTTCTATTCAAAGTGAATTGCGTAGATTGTAGCAGGCAGCCATATCCATACTCATATCAGCAATTCATATTAATCATTTTCGTTCAAATACATATTCCGATTCAGATGACAAATCTCTTCTGAAAGTA
>OHCK01000808.1_pt1 | contig 11546 bp, 8 predicted proteins | sample 1577611 | NCBI WGS metagenome assembly OHCK01 (sample SAMEA3879586, study PRJEB24766) | human gut metagenome | biome: human-associated habitat; feature: feces | place: USA | collected 1985/1987 | reverse complement strand
TGCCATGGTGTTCACGGGGCACCGCCATTTCCTCCATTAATTTGAATGATCGGCCCCGTCCCCTTGTCTTAAAACCGATATGTTGCTAGGTGTAAATATAGACCACATCGCCACGCTGAGGCAGGCCCGCTATGCGACCATGCTTGATTCCTTCAACGTGGAGCCGAGCGTTTTGGACGCCGCCTACGCGGCGCAAAGGGGCGGGGCGGATTCCATCACCCTCCACGTCCGGGGGGACCGCCGCCACATGCAGGATGCGGACGCCCTGAGCGTCCGTGAGAGCGTGGCCCTTCCCCTGAACCTGGAAATGGGGAATACCCCGGAGATGGTGGACTTTGCCCTTCGGCTGAAACCGGACTATGTCTGCATGGTTCCGGAAAAGCGTGAGGAAATTACTACGGAAGGCGGCCTGGACGCCGTCTTTCATGAAAAGGAACTGGCCCCCACCATGGCAAGAATGGCTGACAACGGCATTCAGGTGAGCCTGTTCATTGATCCGGAGCTGGCCCAGGTGGACGCCGCCGCCCGTCTGGGAGCGCCCATGGTGGAGCTTCATACCGGATGCTTTGCCAACCACGCCGGGAAGGAACGCACGGCGGAGCTGGCCCGTTTGAAACGCGCCGCGGAGCTGGCCCACTCCCTGGGCATCCAGGTGAATGCAGGCCATGGCATCAACTACCAGAATCTGGAACAGCTGATGGACGGCGTGCCTTACCTGCATGAGCTGAACATAGGCCATACGATCGTAGCCCGCGCCCTCTTTGTGGGGATGGAGCAGGCCGTGAGGGAAATGCGCCAGGCGATCGACCGCCTGAGCTGATATTCCCGTTTCAACTTTAACCCCCGGTTGCAGGAACATGAGCCGTATTGCAGGATTGGGAATGGATTTGATCGACCTGGACCGCGTGCGCCAGGCCCTCCAGAAAAACGGGGAGGCATTTGCCCTGCGTATCTGCACCCCGGATGAATGGGCCTATTGCCGGAAGCATGCGGACCCCGTGCCGAGCCTGGCGGCCCGTTTTGCGGCCAAGGAGGCCGTGGCGAAGGCCCTGGGAACGGGAATAGGGGAAAAATGCGCTTTTACGGATGTGGAAGTGGTGCGCAATGATGCGGGCGCTCCCTCCATCCTGCTGCACGGCACAGCCGGAGTGACGGCCCGGGAGCAGGGCGTCACGGGCTGGTTCCTGACCATGACCCATTCCCGCCTGAGCGCCGCAGCCGCCGTCATCGCCCTTGCCGAAGCCCCGGAATTTTCCTGACGCTTCAGAATCGCCGCAAGCCTTGGCCGCTCCCGGGACCGTTTTCCCTGAACCAAAGCCGGCTGGAACATACCGGGTCCTGAGCCCAGGAAATTTCTACAGGATGCCTTGCCAGCGGCGCCGATGAATACCGTGTTCCTACAGGTTTTCAAGGTTCTTCTTGATGACTTCCCTATTCAGTTCGCGGAGGGCGGCCAGAGTTTCAAAACTCGGCGCTTCGGAAAAATCGGTTTCCAGTTCTTTCACTCTCTTTTCATAGTCCGCCGCATGGCCGCCATCCCTTTTCAGGATGGAGATGTTTTTCCGGGTTTCATCCGCAAGCTCTGAAAACGTCTTCCGGTCGGGGATCGGGCTCCAATTGATGGACTTCAGGAAGCTCTCCACCTCCGGAACCGTCACGTTGAAGAATTCCGGGCGCACCTCCTCCGGCTTCCGGTCTTTGAAATAACTTATGGCAAAACTGAAGCTGTCCGACTCCGGCTTCAGCTCAAATTTGATATCATCTCCATGAATCCGGATCTGGCGGAGGGATTCTTTTTCAAAAACGATGAACGTGCCGAACTCCTTGTAAGCATAGCGGTTGAAGTTCATTACCCCGTTTCCCCCGGTTGTTTTCGTCAGAACCCAGTCCGGCTTTCCGCATGGTTTTTCCCCGTCTCCTTCTTTCAGGGCGAATTGCGACTTCAGTTCCGGCTTCCCGTAACCGTGAACCGGCGACGCCCAGACTTCATACAGTTGTCCGGGATAACTGACCTTGACGAACAGCCAGTCCGGGCGATCCTTGAACTGCGCTATCCTGACGTCCAGAACACTGTTTTCCGGGCGGAACGTGAATACGGCCATTTCCATCTTGCCGTTTTCTACGGTGTCAATTTTTTCCGCGACTTTCCGGTCCAGCAGTGTTTTGCCGTCCTTGCCGATCACGGCAAGGAAATTGACGGGACTCCAGCTTCCGGGAGTATTGGGGTTCCTCCAATATTCGATGCCGAATCTGAAATCCCCCCATTCCTGCTGAACCGGCTTGTTGTCATTGGGATTGGTAACGGTGTGGTAATTGATTTTTCCGTTGCCAAGGTTGACGGTATGGCGGGTCACAAGGACGGGAGTTCCCTTGCGGTCAAATTTCTCTTCTTTCTTTTCAATGGAGGGGGCGGCGTACAGCAGTGTGGTGCACAATCCGGCCAGTACGGTCAGGGTGAGTTTCTGCATGATTATTTTACCTCTATTTCGTGTTGGGTATTCAAGCCTGTAGCCGCGTCTTCAATGGTGATGCGGTATGCGCCGGGAAGATCGTTAAAGGCGAAATCCAGCGGGTATTCCGTCTTGCCGTAAATGGTTTTGCTGCGGTGCAGAATTTCCCTGCCGTCCGGGGCCGTTACCGTAATCCGGTACGCGCGTTCCCGGGGATTGGCCGGTCCGGAAATCTTAAGCAGGGCCCGGGCGCCTTTGGCCACCTGGGCCGGAGCGGTTACCACGGGCGGCTGCTGCTCCCGGTCAAACAGGGCAAAGCAGCGGAACGGCGCATTGGAGAATTTAAAGACAAGCTTGTCTGATTTCCCCACCAGTCCTTTGCGGCACTCATAGATGTATTTTTCTTCCGGCAATTTGGCGGTGAATGATTTGCCGAGGTCCTTTTCCTGGCCGAGGGCGCCCAGCAGTTCGAATTCTCCGGCCTTCCGCGGACGGACCATCAGGGTGTCGCTGAAATCGGGGATGACGGCCAGAGGACGGACTCCGGCGTTTTTCACCACCTGGTCAAGGAACGTGTTCAGGGAGGAGCCGGGCAGGGAATTATTTTCCAGAACGGAGAGGGAGGCATTCAGCAGGATGGCGTTTCCTTTGCCGGCCTTGCGGAGCTGCAGGCCCGGATTGCCGTGGACTGCATGGGCCTTTTCTCCCGCCAGGGCCAGGGCTCCGCTTGTGCTTTCATAAGGCTGGATTTCGAGCTCTTTCGCCTGGCCGAACGTCAGGTTCCCGAAAAGTTCGCCCAGGGGGTTCACAGTGCGTTTTTTCAGGTTTTCGTTCAGGATGGCGATATTGGCGTCAGCCAGTACGGTGCCGCCGGATTTGACGAAATCCAGAATGGCCGCGCACTCTTTGTCGCTCAGGGAGGAAGCTCCGCAGAGGAAGAGGAGCCGTGCGTTTTTCAGGCGTTCCAGGGTATTGGGCGAGACGAAATTGAAGCCCAGCCCGCGCTGGTAGCAATACCGGAGCAGCGGATTCATGCTGGCGTCCGGCTTGACGCAGCGGCTGTCCGCCTGGGCGGCGGAATTGGAGGTGTGGCTGTAGTAGAACAGGATGCCGGTATCCGGAAACGGGGTTTTGATCAGCAGCTGTGCGAGGCCGTAGTTCAAGTCATCAAGATAGGGCATGTACTGGCGCAGGTATTCCGCCTCGGAGAGATCGCCGGAATGGCTGGTTTCTCCCAGGGCGGGGTTGATCAGGAACCAGGCGTGGCCGTTGATCGCTCCCTGCAGCAGGTGTTCCCAAAGTTTGTATGGATAGGATGAACGCTCCGAGCAATACCCGCCCCACCAGATGGTCCGGACCCGGTCCGCGCCGAATGCGCGCAATGCCTCGTTCTCCTGCATGCCGCTGTAAGGGCCCCAGAAGTCCAGCCCTTTAATCATTTCTTCAAGGTTGCCGGGAGGGGAGCCTTCCGCGCCTACCCGGGCTCCGGGATGAACCTTTTTGATTTCCGCCGCCAGGAAATGATGCATGTCCACGTACATTTTTTCAATATATTCCCGGTGGTCATTGTAAGCGACCAGATTTCCCGTTTTTTTGGCCGCGTCCAGCCGGAGGTGGGGCACTTCACCGAATCCGGCATAGGAGGCGCCGTATTCAAGGTTCAAGTTTTCCATGGTCTGGTACTTCTGCCGCAGGAAATCGGCGAACGGCTGTTTATCCGATTCTCCGAACCCGGCGTCGTAAGTGTAAAAATTTTCGTCGCCCAGGTTGTACAGCATGGGGCTCAGGTCTTTCAGGTATTCTGCCTGGCGTCGCAGATCGTCGCTCCAAAGTTTCCGGACCAATGGATGGTAGAATGATTCGTCACCGTTCAACGTACCCAGCTGCTCCATATTTTCTTTCTGTTCGGACCACAGCTTGCGCAATACCCTGGTTTCATTGTTCGGCCCGGCTTCCATCCCGATCCGGCAGATGTACGGACACAGTTTTTCGTTCCGCAGGGCGTTTTCAATATCTCCCTTGGTGAAAAATTGCAGGGATACGTTCCAGCCGAGGCGGTCAATGATCCGTTCCCCGAAGGCCGGGTTGAAGGTGCAGCCAACCTGGCCCCAGGTAAGCTGGAGATAATCCTCCAGGGAATAATCCGGGAAAATCACCGGATTTTCAGCATGTGCCGCATTGCCCCGGGCATCGTAAACGGTGCACCGCAGATAACCGCCGATGGTCGGCATCCGGTAATTTTCAAGGTCGAATGAAAGCTCTTTCTTTCCGGCTTCCAAAGGAAGGGCCGCGGTCCTGCACCAGCCTGGGCGTTTCCACTGATACGGCCCCGAAAGCGGATTCCACCGTAAAGGGAAAGGCGCCGAAGTTGACCAGCGCGCCATCCCGGCGGACCAATACGTCTGCGGTATATCTTCCCGCCGGAAGGTTCGTGAAATCAAGGCTGTTCCGGATGACGGAATTATCCGCCTGCCGGATACGGCCCACAGCAACGGTTTTTTCCGGAGGGGTTACGGCAAATTTGCCGTTGTCCTGCCGTACTGAGAATGCCGGCAGTTCCACTCCGCTGGCGTAATAGAGCACCTGGGCCAGAAAAGCCTGAGACGTTTCATAGAGGAAGAACCAGTCCGTGGTGTAGCTGAAATACGGCGTCAGCCCCACCCCTGGCCGGTAGCCCGCGCCGTAATCGACTTCAACGATCCGGCCATTGCCGAACTGCCAGGCGTTGAAAATACGCGATTCAAAGTTTTTAGGCCTGGTTCCGGGAAGGCTGTTGCTTCCGGCAACCCATTCCGGCCGGGGCAACGGCTTGGCGTACGGTTTTTTATAAGGCAGTTTCTTAAGTTCGGACCAGGGTTCGCCGGATTGAATCCGGACCAGGCCGGTTCCGTTCCGCACCATCGACATCAGGCGGAATTTCTGCTCATCCGGCAGGACCGCAAAATCGACGTTTGCCACGACCACCAGATCATAATCCTTTGCCAGTTTGGCGGCCAGTTCCTGGCGTTTGTCGGCGGTGCTCAGCCCCGCAATCGGATTGCTGTAAATATCGTCCGCTCCGATGCTATGTTCATTGGCTGTGAGAACCACTTCATATTCAAAGCCCGGGAAGCGCTGGACCAGCTCAATGATCTCGCGCGAGGCCGTCTGCTGCATGATAAAAAGTATTTTCTTATGGGGAAGCTCGCCTTTTTCATCCCATGCGGCATGGGGCGTTTTCAGGGTCATTCCGGCCTCATTAATGTAAGTGCCGTCCAGTTTGCCGAATACGGGAGCAACAAGGCCCGTCAGCAGGATGCAGAGCAATAGCGGTAACCGTTTCATCAATTGGTATCTTTCTTTTTTGAGTTAATTCAGGCTTTCTTCCAGGGCAATTTTCCATTTGAGCGCCCGGCAGCGCTCTTTCAGGACGTAAAGGCGCCTTAATCCGCTGACCGTGGTTTTTTCTTTCTCCAGAACACGGCATTCACGGTTGATCGCATCCAGTTCTTCCCGGTACTTTTTAAAAGCGGATTTCCCGCAGGCCCGTGCCAGTTCGGCTGATAGCTTTTCAATTTCCGCGAATTCATTGTTCTTCACCTGGCCGGGTTCCGTAAGGACACTTTTACCTTTATCTCGCAGGATCAGGGTGTCGCCAGCCATGGCGCACCATGGCTCTTCCGCGGAACGCGACAGCAGGGCGGATATCTTTTCCGGCGAGACGGTGTCATTTGCTCCCTGGAAGTAAATATAGCCGAAGTTGCGCGGGCTCGAATATCCGCCCAGCACCGAACTGGCGGCTCCGGCAAAATTTCCGCCGGAGTAGGCATAACGGACGTGGCAGAACATCCAGATATCGGACGTTTCCGCTTTGGCGGGCAGGTCGCTCCAGGGGAAAAACGCTTCAATCGTCCAGCGGTCCTTGCCGATGGAGGTCCGGGCGGTCCAGTCGGTGCCGCTCCAGTCATTCTGATAAACGGCGGCGTCCCGGCGGCGGAAATCGGCGCGCGTTCCGATGCAATTGACCTTGAAACAATGGTAGCTTATTCCATTGGCCCTGGCATCGAAAAAGATTTCGGCGCAGTCGTCGGTCCAAATGGCGGCGTTGTCAAAGTCGGTAATGATCTTCCTCAATTTTTCCGGATGCTCCTCGAAATTGATGATGCCCAGGTAGATTCCTTTTTCATCATACAGCATACGGAATTCCGTCTTGAGTTTTCCCGGAGTCGGCTCCGCGCAATTGTAAACATAATAATGACGGAATACGGCCGCTTTTTCCCAGGCTGCCTCGTTCAGGCAGCCGTCGACCACCGGCGCTTTTCCCTCAACCGGGCTGACGACATAAAAGGAAAGCTCGCGGGGAGGGGCGGAGAGCGCCAGTCCGCTGACCAGGCTCAGTATAATGAAGCTTAATTTCATCTCTTTAACATCCTTGAAATGCCGTTTCCTTATATATCATGACCCTATTGAACCGGGTACTATGCAAGCCGTCCCGGATGAATGCGGAGGGATAAGTGGCCGCGGCATCATGCCGGGAATGACCCAGCAACACATGCCGCGGCCATAAAATTCCATCAAAACACACGGTTGGACATATTCTTACTATACCCGTTTTTCGATTTCTTTCTTTCAGAAGAACCCGGAATAAAAATAGCGGCTCAAGTAAAAATAAAACTGCAACCCACAAGATTGCTGAATATTTTACTCAGGAAGAAAACGATTTTTGCTTTTCTATCCATGCAGTATCATTACAACTCTTTAAGCCCTTCATTTTCCACGTACCCATAACATGGAAAGGACACGGATTTCCACGATCTTTTAATCGGTATCCGATGGCTGTTGGAGATTTTTGACCATGCCGTAAGAGTGAGCTGGCTGCATGGGTGAATCCCCCGGCATCTTCCTGAGCTTCAGGATTCGTACGTGCAGCGTCCCGTCATTCAAATTCCACTTCTTTTTGTAAGCTCCCTGTTTATGCCAGTTGCCGCAAGGGCGCGCGGCGCTCCATGAGCGTGTTTGGAGAAGATGCGGGGGAATAAAAAAGAGGCTGTCCCGCGGATGGGACAGCCTCTGCTGTTGAGTTGACGCTCAGTCAGGAGTTCCGCTTAGGAGAAGCTCTTGATGAGGATCTGGCGCTGTTCTTCCAGTTCGGCCGGGAGCTTTTTGCCCACCTTGTCGAACAGTTCGGTCTGGCTTTCCAGTTCAGCCTTCCATTCGCTCGGGTTGAGAGCCATGTTGGCGTTGAACTGTTCTTCGCTGTAGTCGATGCCGGTCTTGTCCAGTTCGTCGTAGGTCGGGGAGACGCCCAGCACGGTCTTCTGGCCTTCCGCCTTGCCCTTGGCGCGGCGGAGGATCCAGTCGAGGACGCGCATGTTGTCGCCAAAGCCCGGCCAGATGAAGTTGCCGTCCTTGTCCTTGCGGAACCAGTTCACGTTGAAGATCAGCGGAGGATTGGCAACGGTCTTGCCCATGTCCAGCCAGTGCTGCCAGTAGTCGCCCACGTTGTAGCCGATGAAGGGAAGCATGGCCATCGGGTCGCGGCGGACCTGGCCGATGTTGCCGAAGGCGGCGGCGGTCATTTCGGAACCCATCGTAGCGCCGACGTATACGCCGTGCGTCCAGTCGCGGGACTGGAAGACGAGGGGCATGGTGGTGGCGCGGCGGCCGCCGAACAGGATCGCGGAGAGGGAAACGCCTTCCGGGTTCTGCCATTCGGGGTCGATCGTCGGGCACTGGGCGGCGGGAGCGGTGAAGCGTGCGTTCGGGTGAGCGCACTTGCGGCCACAGTCCGGGGTCCAGTCATTGCCCTGCCAGTCGATGGCGTGGGCGGGAGCGGGGCCGTCCATGCCTTCCCACCAGACGTCGCCGTCGTCGGTCAAGCCTACGTTGGTGAAGATGACATTTTCCTTGATGGTGTCCATGGCGATCGGGTTCGTCTTGTAGGACGTGCCGGGAGCCACGCCGAAGTAGCCGTTTTCCGGGTTGATGGCGTGGAAGGTGCCGTCTTCATGGGGCCAGATCCAGGCGATGTCGTCACCGATGATGGAGGTCTTCCAGCCGGCTTCACGGTAGGAGGCGGGGGGAACGAGCATGGCCAGGTTGGTCTTGCCGCAGGCGGACGGGAATGCGCCGCCCACATAGGCCTTCGTGCCGTCCGGGGATTCAATGCCCAGAAGGAGCATGTGTTCGGCCATCCACTTGTTCTTGCGGGCGATGGCGGAGGCGATGCGCAGGGCCAGGCACTTCTTGCCGAGCAGGGCGTTGCCGCCGTAACCGGAACCGAAGGACCAGATTTCTTCCGTTTCCGGGAAGTGGCAGATGTATTTTTCTTCGTTGCAGGGCCACGGCACGTCGATCTGGCCGTCTGCAAGCGGGGCGCCCACGGTGTGGAGGCAGGGAACGAAGGTTCCGTAGCCGTCGCGCTTCGGGTTGCCGCCGCCCTTGACTTCGTCTTCCAGACGCTTGAGAACGGTTTCGCCCATCTTGGTCATGATGCGCATGTTGACCACGACGTAGGGGGAGTCCGTGATTTCAATGCCGATCTTGGCCAGGGGGGAGTCCAGGGGACCCATGCAGAAGGGGATCACGTACATGGTACGGCCCTTCATGCAGCCCTTGAAGAAGCCCTTCAGTTTGGCCTTCATTTCAACGGGGTCGGCCCAGTGGTTGGTCGGGCCTGCGTCTTCTTCCTTCTCGCTGCAGATGAACGTGCGGTCTTCCACACGGGCCACATCGGAAGGGGTGGAACGGGCGAGGAAGCATCCGGGGCGCTTCTCGGGGTTCAATTTGATAAAGGTGCCCTTTTCTACCATCATGTTGCAAAGCTCATCATTTTCTTCCTGAGAGCCGTTGCACCAATAGATGGAGTCGGGTTGGCAAAGCTGGGCGATTTCGTCGACCCACTTCTTAGCTGCTTCGTGAGTGGTACTCATGGTGGAAATAGTGTATGCACGGAAATGGCCGTTGGCAAGTCTCCCGTGCGGCTTTTTATGGGGCGGTTTGGTTGCTCCCGGAGGGGAAACCCCGTGCAGGGGAAGGCGTTGCCCTGATTCCGGCGGTGGCCGCTCCGGAGCGTTCCGCGGGGGCTCCCGTTTCCCCGCTGCTGTGCTCCGGGAAGGGTGAAAAAGCCTGTTTTGACTGGAAATCTGCTTGCCAGCTCGCGCCGGATAGTCTAGGGAAGAATCATGAATGTTAGAACGTTGATGGCAAATGCGGTGTTTCTGGTGCTGCCGGCCCTGCTGGCGGACGCCTCGCGCCCGCCCGCCGTCAGCTTCAAGATTCAGAACGTTCCCCCCGTGCCGCGCACCATGTCCCAGATGTCCCGGGAAGTGCACATCAGCCGCGATTTCATGTCCCCGCGCTCCCGCGCGCGGCGCGCCTCCCATTCCATGCATCCGCGCTTCATCACCATCCACAGCACGGCCAACCCCACGGGAGACGCCGCGGCGCATGCCCGTGCGCTGAAAAGGGGGGCCATGGGTTCCCTGAACTGGCATTTTACGGTGGACCAGTACCGGGCCATCCAGCATATTCCGCTGAACGAGACGGGGCGCCATGCGGACCGCGGCGGTCCCGGAGACATGTATTCCATCGGGATTGAGATGGGGGAGGTGAGGAGCCACAACCCCATCGTCACCTGGAACCGTTCCGCCAAGCTGACGGCGGTGCTGATGAAGCAGTACAACATTCCCCTCCGCAATGTGGTGCCCCATTATTACTGGACGGGCAAGAACTGCCCGGCCCCGCTGCTGACCAACGGCCGCCCGGGGCATAAATGGAGCTGGTTCGTCTCCCGCGTGGATTATTACAGGCGCTGTCTGGAAACCCGCCCCGCCGCCGCTCTCTGACGGGCGCGCAGGCATGATGCGATCTGTGAGGAATACGCCTGGACCCATGGCCGGAGAGCTGCTTTTAACGTCCCCCCTGGAGGAGTGCGCCTTCATCCGCCCCAGGGAGCTGGCGGCCATGCAGGCGGCGGGAATGGCCTCCGTGCGGGATTTGCTGTTCATGCTGCCGCGCAGGTATGAGGACCGCCGCATGTTTGACCGTTATGATTCCCTGTCATCCGGTGCGCCTGTCTGCCTGAGGGGGCGGGTGGTGGACGTGGGCTGGAAAGGCTGGGGAGGGAAGGGCGGCAAGGGCCGCGGGCGGTATGTGGAAGCCGTGCTGGTGGATGAGCAATCTTTGGGGCAGGCCCGTTTTTCCTGCCTGTGGTTCAGCATGCCGGGCATAGCCAGGATGCTGTGCGCCGGGCAGGAGATGATCGTGTACGGGCGCGTGAAGCCGTATGGGAAGAAGCTCAGCATCGTCCATCCGGATTTTGAGATCATCCGGGAAGGGGACGACCAGTCCATCCATTTGAACCGCATTGTTCCCGTTTACAGCGGCCGCATGGGGATTGCCGTGCGCAGGCTGTGGCCCGGCTTTCCCCGGCTCCGGAACCGGAGATTTACGAGTTTGTGCCGGACATCCCGTGCAAAACGGCGTTGAGGGACCTCCATTTTCCGGAGACCGCGGAAGTGCGCGACCGGACCAGGCGGCGGTTTGCGCTGGAGGAGTGCCTGGCGCAGCAGTTGAACGTGGCTTACAGGAGAAGGCGAGCGGATGAAGTGCCCGGCATGCAGACGGCAGGCTCCAGCCATCTGGTGAAGGATTTGGCGGATTCACTGCCGTTTGAGCTGACGGAGGCCCAGAAGCGCTGCGTGAGGGAGATTTACCGGGATATGAAGGCGCCCCGTTCCATGAACCGCCTGCTCCAGGGGGATGTAGGGTCCGGAAAGACGCTGGTGGCCCTGTGCGCGATGCTGCTGGCTGTGGAACACGGGTATTCCGCCGTGATGATGGCCCCCACCCAGATTCTGGCGGAACAGCATTATTTGAAGTTCCGGCAGATGCTGGACAAGCTGGACGTTCCCGTGTCCCTGGTGACGGCGGACAGGAAGGAGGAATCCCACGTATCCTTCGGGAAGCAGGGGGGGATTGTGGTCGGAACGCATGCCCTGCTGTACGGGAAGAACGTGCCGGAACGTGTGGGCCTGGTCGTGATTGACGAGCAGCACAAATTCGGCGTGAACCAGCGGGAAAAGCTGATTGACCGCGAAGAGCGCCCCGACGTGC
>OHCK01000807.1_pt1 | contig 11549 bp, 8 predicted proteins | sample 1577611 | NCBI WGS metagenome assembly OHCK01 (sample SAMEA3879586, study PRJEB24766) | human gut metagenome | biome: human-associated habitat; feature: feces | place: USA | collected 1985/1987 | reverse complement strand
GGCCAATATCCATCAGTCGCTTACGCTGGGAATCCTGATCAAGACGACCTCCGACAAATCGGGTGCCATCATGAAGGAGCTGCTCTTCAAATCTTCGGAGCTGGGCATCAACATCCGCTTTACGCCCATCAGCGAGGAGCGCTACACGGCATGGGTGGGTATGCAGGGCAAGAACCGCTACATCATCACCCTCCTGGGACGTACGGTCACGGCACGCCATATCGCCGAAGTGACACGCGTGGTGGCACAGCACGGGCTGAATATCGACGCCATAAAGCGCCTGACGGGCCGCATCCCGCTCAGCGAGGACGACCGTGCGGCCAAATCGTGCATCGAACTTTCGGTGCGCGGGTCGCTCACCGACGAGGAGCGCAGCACGATGCAGGAGGGGTTCATGAATCTGTCGGAGATCGGGCTCGACGTTTCGTTCCAGAAAGACGACATCTACCGCCGCAGCCGCCGCCTGATCTGCTTCGACATGGATTCGACGCTGATCGAGACCGAGGTGATCGACGAACTGGCCGAGCGTGCCGGCGTGGGCGATGCGGTGCGCGAGATCACGGCGCGCGCCATGCGGGGCGAGATCGACTTCCGCGAAAGCTTCACCGAGCGCGTGGCCCTGCTCAAGGGGCTCGACGTCTCGGTCATGGAGGAAATAGCCCGTAACCTGCCCATCACCGAAGGGCTGGAGCGCATGATGACGATCCTCAAGCGTGTGGGCTATAAAACGGCGATCCTCTCGGGCGGGTTCACCTATTTCGGCAACTACCTGCGCCAGAAATACGGATTCGACTACGTATATGCCAACGAGCTGGAGATCGAGCAGGGCAAGCTCACGGGGCGCTATGTCGGCGAGGTGGTCGACGGGCGCCGCAAGGCCGAACTGCTGCGCCTGCTGTGCCAGTTCGAGGAGATCAACATCGCCCAGTCGGTGGCAGTCGGCGACGGCGCCAACGACCTGCCGATGCTCAACCTCGCGGGCCTGGGCATCGCATTCCATGCCAAACCCAAGGTGAAGGCCACGGCACGGCAGTCCATCTCGACCATCGGCTTGGACGGCATCCTCTATTTCCTCGGTCTGAAGGATTCACGCATCGAACAATAACCCTATGCGACTGTTGCCGCTGCTCTGCGTGGCCCTGCTCGCGGCGGGGTGTTACGACTCCCGGTTCGGGGAACGCGGCGACGACGCCACGCCCGAGCCCGTCACGGCGACCATCCGGCAGCTGCGTGAGAAATTCGCCGGGACGACCTTCCCCGTCACGGGGGACATCGTGGTGTCGGGGCGCGTAACCACCAGCGATTACGACGAGAATTTCTACCGCACGTTCTGCATCGAAGAGGACGGAGCGGGGATAGAGGTCATGGCGGGCATAGACCACCTGCACAACGATTTCCCGGAGGGCTGCCAGGTCACGCTCAGGCTCAGGGGCCTGGCGCTGGGCGAAAGCCACGGGGTATTGCAGGCCGGGCGGATGCCCGCCGCAGGAAGCGGTTTCGCGACCGATTACATAGGGTCGAAAGCGGCGCTGGACGCAGCGGTGACCCGCAACGGGGAGGCGCTGGAACCCATTGCCCCTACCCTGCTGTCGCCCGGCGAACTGACGCCGGAGCGATGCGGCACGCTGGTACGGATCGGGGCGCTAAGCTACACCCCGGAAGACCTTACGCCCGGGACATGGGCCGGATACAAGCGTTTCACGGACGACACAGGCGCGGCGGTCTACACCTATGTACGCAGCTACGCCCGGTTTGCGGACGACGAGGTACCCGTCGGCCGCTGTACGCTCACGGGAATCCTGCAATACGACGCCACCGGGGAAGGGCGTTACATTCTCAAACTGCGCGATGAAAACGATTGGACCCGTTAACCGGCTCCCGGCGATATCCCGCACGGCACTCCGCACGGCCGTGTCCGTCGTGCTGGCGCTGACGGCCCTCGCCGGGTGCGACAAGGCGTCGGGGCTGGAATTCGACGACGACACGCCGCAGGGGACGGTCACGATCGCTGCGCTCAAATCGCGTTGCACGGGAGCACAGGCCGCCGTCACGGAGGACATCACGATCGAAGGCGTGGTGACGGGCAACGACCTCTACGGAGAATTCTACAAAACGCTGGTCGTCGAAGACACGAGCGGCGGGATTTCGATAGCCGTGGACGCCACGGAACTCTACGTCGACTACCCGGTCGGCACGGCGGTCACGATCCATTGCAACGGGCTGTTCCTGTGCGACTACGGCGGCAAGGTAATGCTCGGCACGCGCCCCACGGACGAATATGCCGGGCCGGGGAGGATACCCCAGGCGGAGGCGGCGCTGTACCTGCGGCGGAAGCAGGCGGAAACCAGGCCCCTACGGCCTCGGACGTTCACGTTCGGGGAGGTAGACATGCGGCATACCGACACCTACGTGCATTTCGAAGGGGTACGGTTCGTGCAGCAGGGCAACTGGTGCGACCCCGATCCCGAGACCGGACGCCCCGCGACGACCGAACGGCGGATCGCGGATCACACGGGACGGGAATTCATCGTCCGCACGGCAGGTACGTGCACCTATGCCACGGAGCCCGTACCGCAGGGCACAGGCTCCGTATATGGGATAATCGACTATTTCAACGGGAAATACACGCTCCGCATCGCCAACCGCGAGGTGGATTTCGCTACTGTTGCAGCGCGTCCCACAGCATGTCCTTCAAGCGGGGGATATTCAGCCCCGAAACCGACGAGATAAACACCGACGGGACGCCTTCGGGCAGGTGGGATTTCATCTCTTCGATCAGTCCGTCGTCCAGCATGTCGCATTTGGTGATGGCCAGCAGCCGCTGCTTGTCGAGCAGTTCGGGGTTGTACTGCGTAAGCTCGCCCAGCAAAACCGCATAATCGCGTTTGAGGTCGTCGCTGTCGGCCGGGATCATGAACAGCAGCACCGAGTTGCGCTCGATATGGCGCAGGAAGCGTGTGCCCAGGCCGCGGCCCTCGTGCGCCCCCTCGATGATACCCGGAATGTCGGCCATGACGAACGACTTGTGGTCGCGTACCTCGACGATGCCCAGGTTGGGTTCGAGCGTGGTGAAAGCATAGTTGGCGATCTTGGGTTTGGCAGCCGAGACCACCGAGAGCAAGGTGCTCTTGCCCGCATTGGGGAACCCGACCAGCCCGACGTCGGCCAAGACCTTCAGTTCGAGGATGAAGGTGCCTTCGTCGCCCTCCTCGCCCGGCTGCGCATAGCGCGGCGTCTGGTTCGTGGCGCTCTTGAAATGCCAGTTTCCGAGGCCGCCCCGACCGCCTTTGAGCAGTACGAGCTGTTCGCCGTCGGCCGTCACCTCGCCGACATCTTCGGTGAGCGTGGTGCCGTCCTCCTGTTCAACCACACGCCGGGCGACCGTGCCCAGCGGCACGGGGATGACGATGTCCCGGGCGTCCCGGCCCGACGAGCGGGCTCCCGAGCCGCACTGCCCGTCCTCGGCGAACTGGTGGCGCTGGTATTTGAGGTGGATAAGCGTCCAGTACTGGCTGTCGCCCTGCAGGACGATGCTGCCGCCCTTGCCGCCGTCACCGCCGTCGGGGCCGCCGAAAGCCACGAATTTTTCACGGCGGAAATGCGCCGAGCCGGCCCCTCCGTGTCCCGAACGGGCAAATATCTTCACGTAATCTACAAAGTTCGAACCTGCCATACCTTGATTATTTAGGTTGCAAAGATAGTGCAAGCCGAGGGCAAAAGCAAGTTTACTTGCATTTTGCCGAGGCGCCGCCTGTCTAAAACAAGGTTAAAGATAATGCAAGCCGGGGCGATGCCGGATTTATTTGGAAATGCCCGGGCATCAAAAAAGCCCGTGTCGGGGACACGGGCCTTGAAGCAGCCGGATGAAGGCTTATTTCTTACGCGTCAGCACGATGTCGGACACACCGAGGCAGTAGCGCGCATAAGCGCCCTGCTTGGGATGCCACTGGAACAGCGACGGTGTCCAGGTTTTCTCGGCGATCACGGTCGACCCCACACGCAGTTCGTCGCCGGCGACCGTGACGGGAAGTTCGCATTCGCAATCGGAGAAAGCCTTGTCATCGGCACCGCCGAGCAGGTAGACCGGGCCAAGCTCATCGGTGGTGAACCAGCTCAGGACATTGAACTTGGTAGTAGCTTCGACGACGATCGATCCGTCCTCCAGGAGTTTGAGAAACCACTTGGGGCCGAAGCCTTCGAGAGCCCGGGCTACGGAAAAGCCCTCTTCGATCAGCTGTTCGTAGGTTCGGGCACTGCCCTCTTTCTCGAAGTCCCCGAGGCCAAGGCAGATGAGATAGTTCTCCTTGCGGTATTTCCGCGAGCCGACCTGTGCCATGATTTCGACATCGAATGTCCACTCCTCGGTCGTGAAGAAAAACCCGCCCGTAGCAGGATCAAATCCCGTAGCGTATTTGACGCTCTGCTTGCCGGCCCATGAACCGACAAGTGCGTCGAACTCGGCTGACTGAATCATTCCGGAAGTATCCTCTGCGAGCGTGGTCACCTTGATCTGGGCTGCGTCGGATGCGGTATACTTCGAGTCGGAGGAGAGCGCCTTGACGGTGACCGTATACTCCGTTCCCGGATTCAGGCCGCTCAAACGGGCGGAGGTTTCGGACGTGGTCGCTTCAGCGCCGCCATCGAGCGAATAGGCATATACATTTGCATGCTCGACGGCCTGCCACGTCACTGTGAAAGCGGTCTCCTCGACCGAACTCTGGGCGAGGACGGGTGCGGCGAGCTGCGTCCCGTTGTTATCCCCGTCGTCACCGGAATCGGAATCGCTGCAAGCGGCAAAACCCAGCAACAGGGAAGCACACATTAAAATTCTGCTGATCTTTTTCATTGTTGTTCGTATTTATCGGTTATGAAATTCTTACGTGATCTTTTATTCGGCCTTTTCGGTCTTCTGTGTCTTCTCGATCCAGAAATCGGAGCCGCTCTTGCTGATCCCCAACACACAGACCGAATAGGAGGTTCCGGCTGCCAGCCCGGTCTTACGGATGGTCTGCGGCCCGGTATACTCGCCCTTGGCGGGCATCACCTCCTTCTTGAACGCCTCCAGTCCCCCGGCCATCAATACCTCCATAGCCAACGAAGAGGTCTTTGTGACATGGACGTAATATTTCTCGATGGCGGCATCGGGCGTACAGACGACATCAAACCCGTCGGACGCGACATTCTCGAACGTTACCGTCACTTCGCCCGACGCATCGGGAAGGGTCGTGGCGGGCGCCGACACGAGGACGGTCGTGAGCAGGTCGCCCGGGGCGTACCACCCTACTGCATAGACGACATAGTCGGTTTCGGGTTTCAGCCCGGTAAATTCGAAGGGGTGGTCACCCTGTACGAGTTGGGCGGCAAGATACTCCTCGAAGCTGACGCCCGCGATCAGGGCCGAAGCGCTGAGCTTGCGGCGCACCGACCCGATAAATTCCTCCGTCGAAGCGTATTTGTCGAAGTCGGACTTCAGGGCATAACCGCAGTAGTAGGTTCGCGTCTTGCTTTTGGGAGATACGGATCCGGAAATGCTGTTCATCCCGGCCTGGGCAACCGAAAGCGTAAAGGGGTTCTGTTCCAGGGCAGCAGCGACCGTCAGCTCGGCGAATTCGGAATCGAGGAACTGCACCTGTCCGGAAACGGCTTTCACACGCACGGTAGCCGGCATACCGGATTCCAGCCCGGTCACGACTGCAGACAACCCCGTAACGGTCAGCTCCTCACCGCCATCGACCGTATATACATAGGATGCCGCATCGGGAACGGCTTCCCACACGACTGTCGCGGAATTCTCCGTGGCGTCGCCCGCCGAGAGGACAGGGGCCGCCAGCTGTGTGGCCGGCAGGGTCGTCAGGGTGATTCGTGCGCACTCCGAATCCAGGTACTGCTCCTGCCCCGCGACGGCCTTTACTTCGACGGTATAACTGCGACCGGGCTCCAGTCCGTCGAAGCGCACCGACGGTTGCGTCACGATCGTCCCTGCGGCGCCGTCGAGCGTACAGGCGTAGGACGCGGCGTTCTCCACGGCATCCCAGGTCACGGCGACCGATACCTGCGTTACGGCGTCTTCCGCCAGGACGGGTGCGGCCAAAGCAACGGGATCCACGGGTTTTTCGTCATCCGAGCAACCTGCAAAAGCGGCCCCGAGGACAAAAAAAGCTGAGAAAAGTAGTTTTTTCTTCATAGCTGAAAATGTTTAGAAAAATTTGCTGCAAAAGTTCATTAACCTACTGATTCAAAGTCCATACAGCCCGAAAAAGATTGCCAGAAAAGGCTGTATGAACGAACGAATCGGTTTTTGTAAATATCGCTACGAATCGTCCATAAAGTTCTCATACCACGCCAAAAAGGCGAACAAGGCCGATAATCGGGAAAAACAAGGCGATAAAAGGGAATGACAGAATGTGACATTTTTTTACTATTTTTGCCTGCAACGTCACCCCTTCTTCATACATACGAAAACACATGGGCTATCTCGAACAGGCTGTGCGTTCACGGTGGGCCGTCCCGATGACGGCTTTCCTGATCCAACTGAGCCAATACTGGAATACGCTGGTAACGGTCACCTGGTGGTCGAAACGGGCGACCGTATCGGTCGTCTGGTTCTGCGTCCTGTGGCTGGCGACCATCCTGCTGCTGGAAATATTCCTGAACAGGCGGTTCCCATTCCCGGTACGTTGCCTGCTGGGCACGCTCGTCATCGCGGGAGTTATCCTCACGGCCATGCTGGTCATATCGCTGCAGTCCGAAAAACCGTGGCTCACACTGGGATACGACGAAGTCGGGTATCTGATCATCACGTATACGATATGCCTACTGATCGGCAGCATCGTACTGATGATCAACAAGGAACGCCGGCATGAAAAAGAGATCGAGATGCTCCGGATAGAGAACCTCAGCAGCCAGTACAACGCCATTGCCAACCAGATAAGCCCCCACTTCTTTTTCAACGCACTGAGCAACCTCTCGTCGCTCGTACGCGGCGACAAGAAACAGGAAAGCCTCGAATACATCGGCAACCTGTCGGGCATATTCCGGTACATCATCCGCTTCAAGGAGTCGTCGCTGACGACCCTGGGCGAGGAGCTGAATTTCATAAATTCGTACAAGCAACTGATGGACGTACGCTTCGCCGAAAGCTACACCTGCGAGGTCGACATCCCGCAGCAGGCGCTGAACATGCGCATGCCCAGCCTTTCGCTGCTGCCGCTGTTCGAAAATATCGTCAAACACAACGTCATCGACAGCGAGCACCACATGCGGATCACGATCTCGTTCAACGACAACAACGAACTGGTGATCGCCAACCCGGTCTATCCGAAGCTCACGCCGCCCGAATCGAACGGCATCGGGTTGACCAACCTGAGCAACAGGTACAGGCTGCTGCTGGGTAAGGAAATACGCATCGAGAAAACCGAGGGGGGTGACGGGATGTTCCGGGTGTTCCTGCCGATGGTCAAGATGAACATAAAGCATACGCGATGAGGGTACTGATCATAGAAGACGAAATGGGGGCCCTCGACGACCTGAGAAGCATCCTCGCGGAATCGGCCCCGGACATCCGGATAGCGGGTACGACGGAGAGTGTCATGCAAAGCGTCGCATGGCTGGAAAAGAACCCCGTCCCGGATCTGATTTTCATGGACATCCATCTGTCCGACGGTTCGGCTTTCGAGATATTCAGGCGGACGGCCGTCGAGGCGCCCGTGATCTTCACGACCGCCTACGACGAGTACGCCATCCATGCCTTCAGGGTCAACGCCGTGGACTATCTGCTCAAACCGCTCGCCATCGACGAGGTGAAACGCGCACTGGAAAAATACCGGCGGCTCAACCGGCCGCAGGTACTCCCGGATATCGAGAAATTGTATGAAATGATTTCCTGCCAGCGGACGAATTCCCGCAGGAACATTCTGGTGGCCTACAAGGACAAACTGCTGCCGATCCCGACGGAGAAAATCGCCTTTTTCTATTCGACCAAGGAGACGTCGAGGGTATACCTCGCCGATGGCAGCAACTATGCCTACAACAGGACGCTGGAGAGCATCTGCGACGACATGGATCCCCGGGCATTCTGCCGGGTCAACAAACAATACGTCGTCGCCAGGGAGCACATCACGAGCATCGTCGTATGGTCGAACAGCCGCCTGCTGGTTTCGATGGATACCGAGACGCCCGAGCCCGTATTCCTGAGCAAAAACCGGGCTGCGGAGTTCAAAAAATGGATCACGGGATAAGTCCCGTCCCGGAAAAAACATTTACAGGCGTGCGAGGTATCCGCAGCGCACCAAATCCTCTTCGCCGCGGGTGAGGTGGGTCTGGCCGTCGGCCAGCACGTAGAGGCGGTCGGTGATATCCGTCACATGGCGGTGCATATGGTCGGTCACGAGAATGCCTTTCGAGGATTTTTCCTGCCGGATCAGCGCCTTGAGCGTCGACACGTGCAGCGGGGCGACCTGCGAAAAAGGTTCGTCGAGCATGACGAATTGCGTCGGACTGCGCAGGATCAGGTAGGATTCCAGAATACGCCGCTCGCCGCCCGACAGGGCGCGGATCTTCGTACCGCGCAGTTTGCCGAACAACGGGAACCATGCCAGCAGGTCATCCCACGGCAACCCGAAGTCGCGCAGTGCCCGGTCGACGGTCAGCCAGCCCGGGATAAATCCCTGCTGCGCGAGGTAGCGCACCTCGTCGGCCCGAAAACGGTCATGCCACACCCCGTCGATGCGCATCGACCGGAAATCCGCCCGCAGCGAACCGCACAGTATCTTCATCAGGCAGCTCTTGCCGCACCCGTTGCGGCCGAGCACCGCCGTAACGCCGCCCGTTTCAACGGCGAGGTACACTCCCGAAAGGATGCGCCGGTCGCCGAACGACAACTCCACGGAGTCGATCTCGAGGATATGTTTCTCAGAGGGGTTCATAAAGGAAGGCGGCCGTCAGTTTCAATAACACATAACACAGGATAAAGTCCACGCCGCAACTCACGCCCAGCAGTTCGCGGCGCCGCACGCCGAGGTTGCGGTAGTAGAAAAACTCGTCACCGTAACGCTGGACGATCCAGACATAGAGATAAAGCGGATAGACCGCCGCCTTGCCCAACAGGCACCACGGGACGATTGTCGGGCCGTGGCGCGAGACCACCCATGCCAACCCGATGCTCACGGCCATGCAAAAAAAGAACATGGCCGAATAATAAAAGCGGAGTATGAGCAGCAATTTCCGGATCATCGTCCAAATATACGAAAAAAGCGGGTGGAATACAGACCACCCGCTTTTTATTCGGCGTAAACGCCAAGTCGGCATCTCCGCAAGAGAACCCGCTGCGGGCAGGAAAGCCGGCGACGGCGTTACAGCGCCAGCGGCTCGCAGGGAAGCCCCCAGGCCTCGGCGACGGGCCGGTAGACCACTTTGCCCTGCACGATGTTGAGCCCCAGTTCCAGTTCGCGGTTTTCCTTGCAGGCACGGCGCCAGCCCTTGTCGGCGAGCTGGACGACGTAGGGAAGCGTGGCGTTGGTGAGCGCAAGCGTCGAGGAATAGGGCACGGCGCCGGGAATGTTGGCCACGCAATAATGGAGGATACCGTCGACATAGTAAACGGGGTCTTCGTGCGTCGTGGGACGCGAGGTCTCGAAGCAGCCGCCCTGGTCGATGGCCACGTCGACCATCACCGAGCCGGGCTCCATCTCCCGGAGCATGTCGCGCGTAACGAGCTTCGGGGCCTTGGCGCCGGGGATCAGCACCGAGCCGATCACCAGGTCGGCATGTTTGAGCTCTTCGCGGATATTGTATTCCGAAGACATCAGGGTCTTGACGTTCTTGGGCATCACGTCGGCCAGGTAGGTGAGGCGTTGCAGCGAAATGTCGCAGATCGTCACGTCGGCCCCCGTCCCGGCAGCCGTACGCGCCGCGGCCGTGCCGACCACGCCGGCACCGATGACGAAGACCTTGGCCGGCTTCACGCCCGGCACGCCGCCCAGCAGGATTCCCTTGCCGCCGCGCGGCTTTTCGAGGAAGTAGCGCCCCTCCTGTGCGGCCATGCGGCCCGCGACCTCCGACATGGGGATCAGCAGCGGCAGCGAACGGTCGCTGCGTTCGACCGTCTCGTAGGCGCAGCATACCGCCCCGCTGTCGATCATGGCGCGGGTAAGGGGTTCGCTGCTGGCGAAATGGAAAAACGTGAAGACCAGCTGGTCTTTGCGGATCAGCTTGTACTCGGGGGCGATGGGCTCCTTGACCTTGACGATCATTTCGGCACGGGCATAGACATCCCCGATCGTGGGAAGGATCTCCGCCCCTACCGCCGTATAGGCCTCGTCGGCAAAACCGCTGTTCACACCGGCCGTAGCCTGCACATAAACCGTGTGGCCCCGTTTGACGAGCTCCTGGGCGCCTGCGGGGGTAAGGGCAACGCGATTCTCGTTGTTCTTGATCTCTTTGGGAATACCGATAATCATAAGGCTTGAAGTTTTTTAGGTTTTTTGCCTTTTAATTTACGGATTTTATCCGGAACAGCAAAATATTCCGGCTATTTTTCACTTCCGGGTCAAAATTTATAAGAGATCGTAAGATAGAACGAACGCGGATAGGCATAGGTATAGCGCGTGGCGTGGGGTGCGAAATAGAGGGCGTCGCCCGAACGGATACGCCGGACGCGCAGCGACTCGTAACCGCTGTAAACCGTATCGGCATCGCCCAGCAGGTTGCGCAGCATGAGCGAAGCAGTCAGCCGCGAACGGCCGAAATAGAAGGATTTGAAAAGCGAGGCGTCGAACGTGAAGGCGTCGCCGAGGCGCTCCTGGTGCGTGAAGGCATCGAACATCTCCCGCGTGATGCCGCCCTGCCGCGCGATGCGTGCCGTACGGCGCAGGGGCACAGGCTCGACGTAACGCAGCCCCGCATATCCCGCCGAGGCGCGGAAACCCCATCCCCGGGGGCCGAAATATGAGAGTTCGGCGCAAGCCGTAAGCTGGGGTGCGGCACCGAGCGTACAACCGCCCATGTGGCTTTCGGCACGGGTGTCGACGGCCGAATTGTCGACGTCGGAGATGACCGTGACGCGCGGGTTGCGGATATATTTGTACCGCCCGCCCGAAGCGGCGAGCGAAAGGCTCCAGCGGTATGCCAGGCGGAGGTCGGCAGCGGCCTCCACGCCGCAGGCCATGCGTCCGATGCCCGTAACGGCCATGTCGCTGTAAACACCCGCCATGTCGTCGTAATAACGGCGGGAGCGTGGCGACGGCGAAGGCCGTAATGCGGAGCGAAAGCCGTTCGCCGGTACGGGTGAAATTGAGCTCGGCGGCGTAGAAACGCCCGGCAGCGGGGTCGTCGACCGTACGGTTGTTATACAACGGCTGGTAGAACAGGTCGGCGGCATCGGGCACCGCAGCCCCGGCTGCGGCCGATGCTTCGAGGTAGCTGCGGGGCGAGAAAGCCCACCCCACCAGTGCCTTGACCGTATAGGGCGTGAACCCCATCCGCCGCGAGCGCCCGAGGGACTGCGTCCCGGGGAAGAGCTCTTTCTCGTAATACCCGCGGCGCAGCACGAC
>OHCK01000793.1_pt1 | contig 11761 bp, 7 predicted proteins | sample 1577611 | NCBI WGS metagenome assembly OHCK01 (sample SAMEA3879586, study PRJEB24766) | human gut metagenome | biome: human-associated habitat; feature: feces | place: USA | collected 1985/1987 | reverse complement strand
ACGATCGTCCCGCATAGCTTGTTGCACAGTGAAAATATGTTCCTTCTCTCCCGAAAAGCGGAAATCGTCATTCAGCAAAACCTCCTGCTGATAATAAGAGCCCCAACCTCCGCCCGACCATCGTCCGAACTCATCGGCCAATTCACAATTTACCGTATCGGTTCTCAAAACTCCGTCCTCGTCGTTGTAAGAAACGAAAAGCCACAAATTCCTATACGTATAATCTCCGTTATGCCGCAGAGACAAATAGACATCATACCGGTTCACGGTATCGGGAACTTCCGGTGTAAAACGTTGCACGTCCCGTTTGAACCAGCCGTTTTTAGGAAGGGTATTAAACTCGTTATACACATCGGTTCGCCCGCAAGAGACCGTGCCTCCCAACAAAAGACAAACGATACCTGTATTTACCAAGTTCCTCCACATACGCCCATCTATTCTTTCTTATCGGAAGCGGCAGGTTTAGACGAATTGTTTTCACTACCGTTGCGAGTAGCAGCCGTATGGTTGCCATTGTCATTTCCGCCCTTTTTATTTCCATCGCGGGAAGACTTATTCTGGTTCCGATTGTTATTATTAGAACGGTTATTCCGTTCGCCCGACTGTTGACGACGATTGTTATTACCTCCGTTATTATTCCGTTTCTTATTTTTCTTCGCCTTATCGAAGCGAGTCAAACTGTCTTGTCCCACTACATCTTCGAAATCACGACGTTCGGGAGCACGAGCTCCGGCTTCCGACTCCAATGTATCGGGCTTTATTCCTTTCTTATTCAAAGCGATTACCTCGAATACCCTATCGGCAGAAATCGTTACCAAATTGGCGGCAATAGACTTATCGGTCGAATAAGTCATCTCACGTTTGAAAATATCGGTTTTGAAGTGATAATAGGTATTCATCTTCGTTTCCAACGGAATCTCTCGCGATGGTAACCGCTTCTGGGCTTCCACGTATGCATCGGCCTCATAATTCAAGCAACATTTCAATTTGGCACATTGTCCGGCCAACTTTTGAGGATTGAGGGCTATATCTTGGAAACGGGCAGCACTGGTCGCTACCGAGACAAAGTTGGTCATCCAACCCGAACAGCACAATTGACGACCACAGGGTCCCAAGCCCCCGATACGTCCGGCCTCCTGACGCGCCCCGATCTGCTTCATCTCGATACGCACGCGGAAAGTCTCTGCCAATACTTTAATTAGCTGACGGAAATCAACGCGTTCATCGGCAATATAGTAGAAGATGGCTTTGTTGCCGTCACCCTGATATTCCACATCACCAATCTTCATGTTCAGATTCAGGTTCAGCGCAATTTGGCGTGAACGAATCATCGTATCATGTTCTTTGGCTTTTGCTTCTTCATACTTTTCCATATCTACCGGTTTTACTTTGCGGTAGATTCGTTTAATTTCGACATCCGGTTTCAGGTTTGCTTTGCGCATTTGCAGTGGAACGAGTCGTCCGGTCAGTGTCACTACTCCGATATCATGTCCGGGACTTGCTTCCACGGCAACAATATCGCCTTTGTCCAGCTTCAATTTGTTGCTGTTCTTGAAATATCCTTTGCGCGTATTCTTGAACTGAACTTCAACCATCTCCTGTTCCTCGGCATTTCCGGGAATATCAGCCAGCCAGTCGTAAGTATTCAGCTGTTTATCCTGTCGTCCGCAGCCTTTGCAATACAAACAGCCGCTTCCGTTCTTTAATTTAAACTCATTATTCATAGTGTTGTTATATATATGTTATTTCTGCACCAGCAGCACAATCATTTTAAGCGAGAAATCAAAAAATACCATCTTGGCATTTACGTTCTGTTCTATATGTTGCTGTGCTTCACTTAGTTCATTCATTATTCCCATTACGTTTCGTTCGTTGACAAACGGAGCGAAACGAGTAGAAAAGTTTTGTTCTTCATTGCTCATATATACCAGGTCTCGTCGGTGAAAATTGAATATGAAATTTTCACGTATCATGCGCTGGCAATAAGTAAGGAAGTTTTTTTGTCGTTCGCGTCCCATGCTTGCCACTCCTTCGCTCCATCGTTTCATATCGCGTATCTTGCGCTGGTAGGACAGACGCATCAAACTGACAAATAGTTCGAAAAACAGTTTGTTCTCTTCACTCAGATGAATGGTTTCCAGTGCTTTCAAAAAATTACCTTCAGAGCGGTGGGCAATATCATTGGCATCTTGTGCTTGCAATCCGTATTTGCTTTGCAGCACTTGTGCTATTTCTGCTTCATCAATTCCATGAATGTTGAATCGTTGGGTACGGCTTTGAATTGTTTGCAAGAGTGCATCCGGTTCTTCCGATACAAGAAGGAAAACGGTTTGTACCGGCGGTTCTTCTAATAGTTTAAGTAGCTTATTACTGCATTCTACGTTCATTTTTTCGGGCAGCCAGATAATCATTACTTTATAACCTCCCTGACTGGATTTCAAACTGAGTTTGCGCATAATCTCATCGCTTTCTTTGACAAATATCTGCGCTTGCTGATTCTCTGCTCCCATCTCTTTTAACCAATGGTTAAGGTTGAAATAAGGATTATTCATTACAAATTGCCGCCACTCCGATATGAAGTCATCGCATACTGTATCTTTTCCGGCTTTTTTCTTGATGACAGGGAAAACGAAATGAAAATCGGGATGTGCCAGTTTGTTGAACTTGGTGCAACTGGGGCATACGCCGCAAGCATCATGCTCTCCACGGTTTTCACAACAAATGTAACGGGCATATGCTATCGCCAAAGGTAACTTTCCAGTACCTTCGGGACCGCAAATCAGTTGGGCATGGGGGATTCTTCCCTCTTTCACTTCGGCAATAAGCCGTTGCTTTGCTTCTTCTTGTCCTATTACATCTTTAAAAAACATCAGCCTATATTTTAATATATTACTTTTGCTACTTCTTTTACGCTTTCTACGGCACTCACCGTATAGAAGTGGATACTTGGCACGCCGTATGCTATCAATTCGCGGCATTGGTGGATGCACCATTCCACTCCGAGGGCGCGTGCTTCTTCATCGGTTTTGCATTTCATGGCTTCTGAGGCCAATTCTTGTGGAAGATCAATCTTGAATGTTTTCGGTATCATGCTCAATTGAGATAATTTGCCGAAAGGTTTGATCCCCGGTATGATAGGTACATTGATACCTTCTTTATGCACCCTTTCCACAAATTCAAAGTACTTACGGTTGTCATAGAACATTTGTGTCACGGCATATTCCGCACCGGCTTCCACTTTTTTCTTTAGCCAATAAATATCTTGTTCCATATTGGGTGATTCTTCGTGTTTCTCAGGGTAGCAGGCCACTCCATAGCTGAACGGTGTTCCTGTCACCTTGATGGGAGAACCATCGACGAATAGTCCCTTATTGAAATCATTAATCTGTCCTTCCAGTTCCAATGCATGGCTGTATCCGTTTCCTTCGGGGACAAATGCGGATTCGTGTTTGGCTTTGTCACCGCGTAATACCAACAAGTCGGTAATGCCCAAGAACTGTAAGTCCAGCAATACATATTCCGTATCCTAGCGGGTAAATCCGCTGCATAGGATATGTGGCACAGTTGTTATATTGTATTTGTTTTGCAGTGCGGCAGCTACGGCAACCGTTCCGGGACGGCGGCGCATACGTGCGCGTTGGTAAAGACCATTTCCAAGGTCCTTGTATACATATTCGCTGCGATGGGTGGTGATATTGATGTACTTAGGGTCAAATTCACGCAATGTATCCACCGTCTTATAAAGCTTCTCAATGCCCGTTCCTTTCAGAGGGGGCAATATCTCAAAAGAAAACGCCGTTTTATCGGTGCTTTTTATTAAGTCAACTACTCTCATTCTTATATCTCGTCTCTTGTGCCTTCTACGGCAAAATTACATATTGGGGCAAAAATAAGAAAAATATTGTAGTTTAAGGAGGTGAAAAGAGGATTTATTTTTTCTCTGCCTTATAATAAGGTGAAAACCATAAGGCAGGAAAAAACTTTCATTGATGTAAAACCGTGTTTTTTGCCAAAGTAAAAAACTGTTTATTTAAAGGAAGGGTGTAAACATATTGGCGAACCAGCCAACAAAGCGTTTCCATGCGGAACGCTTTTTATATTCTTCCTTGGTGAGCAATGTGCTGTCTTTCTTGTCATCTTCAAACATACTGCTCAATTCGTGGGTTGTTTCTTTGTCAAAGATAAAGGCATTTACTTCGTAATCGTAACGCAAACTCCGACTATTTAAATTTGTGCTGCCCACGGTACAAAACAAACTATCTACCATCATGATTTTAGAATGATGGAACCCTCCGTTATAGATATAGATTTCAGCTCCTTTTTTTCTGAGTTTGTTTGAAGTGTAAAAAGCTGCATCAGGGGTAAAGGGGATGTCTGATTTGCCGGGAATCATTATTTCCACCTCTACTCCACGTTTCAATGCTCGTCTGATAGCTTTCTTTATACTGTGGGTAGGTGTGAAATAGGGATTTACAATCTGCACTTTATGTTGTGCGGCGTCTAATGACTTAACATACATACGGCGCATTATTTTGGGGCTTTTCCGCGGTACTCGGTCGACTATTGCTACCGTCTTGCCACCGGTATCAATGGAATCATTTCGCAAAGGGTAGTACATTGCTCCTCCGATATGCTGTTTGGTGCTTTTATTCCACATTGTAAGGAAGATATCCTGAAGATTGTTTACGGCATCACCTTCGATGCGGACATGCATATCTCTCCAATCACCTATTTCAGGCAGACCTTTAATGTAATAATTGGCTATATTCATTCCTCCGGTATAGCCCACTTTGCCGTCTATTACCACTATTTTGCGATGGTCACGATGCAGGGCATGGTTAATATACGGAAATTTAAAAGGATCAAACTTCACTATTTCAATTCCTTTTTTGCGTATGGCTTTCAGATGCTCTTTTTTCAGAGGCTTGTTGTTTGAGAGGTTGCCAAATGCATCGAACATGGCTCGTACCTCCACTCCTTCTTTTACCTTTTCGCCTAATAAATCGAACAGGGCATTAGCAATTGAGTCATTACGGAAGTTAAAGTATTCCAAATGAATGTGATGCTTGGCTTTTCTTATTTCTTCAAAGAGGTCGATAAATTTGGTATGTCCGCTTTTTAACAGTTTCAGGCGATTGTTTTGGGTGATGGGGATGCCTGATTCTTGCAGGTAGCTGATTACGATAGAATCGCTGTTTGCTTCTTGTGCAAGGGTAGTTCTGCAAATGGAAAGGAACAGTATAAAAAGAATGGTTAGATGAGTATGTCTAGTTATATCGATTTTCATTGCTTTTAAAATTAGGGTCGCAAAGGTATTTATTATTCTAAAGATGACCAAGTTATCGGTATTATTTATATTTAAAAGCGTAAAATAGAACAGGTAAATCGGAAAAACTTTCTTTCTGTTCTGTATTAATTTATAGAAGAAATTGATAAATAGAACAGTTAATTTGGTATATAGACCTTTGTTACTTCATTTAAGTAGAGTACATTTGCAGGAAAACACTAAAACTTAAATCTATGAAATTATTTTGTTGTATTATTTTAGGTGCGTTTATGGTAATGTCGGCTTCTTGCAGTCATAATAGCAAAGAGACTAGAAGAATGCAGACAGTAAAAATAGACACAGTTTTTTCTGTCGAAGGGCAAACTCCTTTGCAGTTTCCGGGGAAGGTAAAAGCTGCTCAGGACGTTAATTTGTCTTTCAGAGTAAGCGGAACGATAGGCAAAATTTGTGTGGAAGACGGAGCCCGGGTAAGGAAAGGTCAGTTGTTGGCACAACTTGATCCTACCGATTATCGGATTCAGCTGGAAGCTATCGAGGCCGAATATCAGCAGGTTAAGGCTGAGGCAGAACGTGTGATGGCTCTTTATAAGGATAATGGAACGACTCCCAATGCCAATGACAAGGCTGTGTATGGGCTGAAGCAGATGACTGCCAAGTATCAACACCACAAGGATCAGTTGGAATATACTAATCTCTATGCTCCGTTTGACGGATTCGTACAAAAGCATTTGTTTGATGAACATGAAACGGTGGGGGCGGGGATGCCGGTTATTTCGATGATCAGCCAAGGAGCACCGGAAGTGGAAATAAATTTGCCGGCAGCAGAATATATTCGTCGTACACAGTTTACCCGTTATCATGCTACATTTGATATTTATCCGGGCAAGTTTTATCCGTTGGAATGTATCAGTATCACCCCCAAGGCAAATGCCAATCAGTTATATTCTATGAGATTGAGAATAGTGCAGGATGGTAAGCCTTCTCCGTCCCCGGGAATGAATACTATGGTTACTGTTTTTTGCAGTGCAGGTGATATGCATTCTCTGTCAGTGTCAAGCGGGGCTGTTTTGCAAAAGAATGGAAAGGCAGCAGTCTTTGTTTATGACCCGTCGAAAGGAACGGTGAGAAGTTGTGAAGTGACTGTACTCAGACTGCTGACCAATGGACGCAGTGTGATAACTTCGGATGCATTGCAGCCGGGAGAACTTGTCGTGTCATCGGGAGTGCATCATATAGAGGATGGCGAGGTGGTGAAACCGTTGCCGCCTATTACATCAACTAATGTAGGAGGGCTGTTATAATGGATATTAGTAAGTGGGCATTTCAAAACCGTAATCTGGTTTATTTCTTGGTGGCTGTTCTTCTTTTGGGAGGTGTTTATTCCTGCTATGAGATGAGTAAGCTGGAAGACCCGGAGGTTAAAGTGAAATTGGCGATGGTGGTTACCACTTATCCGGGAGCATCGGCGCATCAGGTGGAGTTGGAAGTAACGGATGTGTTGGAGAAAAATATCCGTACCATGGGTAATATAGATAATGTGGAGAGTTATTCTTATAATGACTTATCTATTATTCAGATAGAATTGTTGAGTACGGTGAAGGATGAGGATGTGGAGCAATGTTGGGATATGTTGCGTCGCAAAGTGGGAGATGCCTGTGCTTCGCTTCCTCCGGGGGCAAGCGCACCAATGGTGAAAGATGACTTTGGCAATGTATATGGCATGTTTTATGCTTTGACCGGAGATGGGTTGACGGATAGGGAGTTGTCTGATTATGCCGAACTTATCAAGAGGGAAGTTAGTGACCTTGAGGGGGTGGACAGGGTAGAACTCTATGGCACAAGACCGGAATGTATCAATATCTCTTTGTTGCAAGACCGGATGGCAAATTTGGGAGTGAAGCCTGCCGAAGTGCTTGCCACATTGAACGGGCAGAACAAAACGACTTATACGGGGTATTATGAGAATGGAGATAATCGTATTCGTGTAACGGTCAACGATAAGTTTAAGACGGTAGATGATATCGGAAAAATGCTTATTCAGGGACACGATGATGATCAGTTGCGTTTGCGTGATATAGCGCGAATAGAAAAGAGTTATGAGAATCCCACACGCAATGAATTGTTTTATGATGGTGAGCAGGCTTTGGGACTGTTGGTAGCTGCTTCCAGCGGTACGGATATCATCAAGGTAGGCAGTGCGGTGGCAAAGAAGCTTGACGATTTGAAAGGAAGCCGCTTACCGGCAGGAGTGGAGTGTCATAAAGTGTTTTATCAGCCGGAGCGTGTGGGTGATTCGTTGGGTACATTTGTTATCAACTTAATAGAGTCTGTGGTTATAGTTGTACTCATTCTGATGTTGGCAATGGGCTTCAAGAGTGGGGTTATCATTGGAATCAGCCTGGTGGTAACGGTATTTGGTTCATTTCTGTTCTTGCTGTCTGCCGGCGGCACGATGCAGCGTGTGTCCTTGGCGGCATTTGTGCTGGCAATGGGGATGCTGGTAGATAATGCCATTGTAATTATCGATGGTATCTTGGTCGATCTGAAGGCAGGTAAACCTCGTATGGAGGCGATGACAGCCATCGGAAGACAAACGGCGATGCCGTTATTGGGGGCCACTCTGATTGCCATCATTGCTTTCCTGCCTATTTATATGTCACCGGATACAGCAGGAGTCTATACGCGCGATCTCTTTATCGTATTGGCGGTATCGCTATTGTTGAGTTGGGTATTGGCGTTAATTCATGTTCCTCTGATGGCAAACAGGAGACTGAAGAGTGAAATGACAACGGGAGAAACGAATGCCCGTGTGTATAAAGGGCGTGTCTATGCTTATCTGAGAGCTGCTCTTTACTTTGGCTTGTCTCATCGCTGGAGCTTTGTATTTGCCATGGTTGGTTTATTGGGGCTCTCTCTTTGGGGATATGGTTATATGAAACAAGGATTCTTCCCCGATATGGTCTACAATCAGCTTTATATGGAGTATAAATTGCCTGAAGGGACTAATTCGACGCGAGTTGTCCATGATTTGCGGGAAATAGAGACGTATTTGAAGAGCAGGAAGGAAATAACCCATGTTACGACTTCTGTTGGCGGAACTCCCGGACGTTATAATTTGGTGCGGAGTATTGCTAATCCTTCTCTTTCTTATGGGGAACTGATTATAGACTTTACTTCACCGGAAGAATTGGTAGATAATATGGACGAGATTCAGTCTTATCTGTCGCAGGCATATCCTGATGCGTATGTCAATTTAAAGCGTTATAACCTGATGTTCAAGAAGTATCCTATTGAGGCACAGTTTATGGGACCCGACCCGGCGGTGTTGCACCGTTTGGCAGACAGTGCACGTCATATTATGGAAAATACTCCTGAGGTACGCCTTGTGACGACAGATTGGGAGCCGCAGGTTCCGGTGCTGACAATAGAATATGACCAGCCGGCCGCACGTGCTTTGGGGTTGAGCCGCAACGATGTCAGTCTCTCTTTACTGACAGCTACCGGAGGAATTCCCATCGGTTCATTTTATGAGGGAATTCATGCCAATACAATCTATTTGAAATGTTTGAATGAAGAAGGGAATCCGATAGAAGATTTAGGTAATACACAAGTGTTTTCTTCTATACCGTCACTCAATGGTCTGCTGAATGAAGAAATGATGGTAAAGTTGAAATCGGGTTCACTGTCAAAAGAAGAACTAGTGGAAGGTATTATGGGCAGCACTCCATTGAAACAAATTAGTAAAGGAGTAGACGTAAGGTGGGAAGACCCGGTGGTTCCGCGTTATAACGGACAGAGAAGCCAGCGTGTGCAGTGCTCACCGGCTCCGGGACTTGAAACGGAACAAGCACGTTTGGCTGTTGCTTCGCAGATAGAAAATATTCCTTTGCCCGAAGGTTATACATTGTGTTGGCAAGGAGAAAAAATAGCCAGTACGGATTCTATGAAATATTTATTCAAGAATTTTCCATTGGCTATTATCCTGATGATTGCTATCCTGATTATGTTGTTTAAAGATTATCGCAAACCGATTATTATTTTCTGTTGTATTCCTCTTGTCTTTGTGGGAGTGGTGGCAGTCATGCTGCTCACTGGAAAGACTTTCAATTTTGTTGCGATAGTGGGGACGCTGGGATTGATAGGTATGTTGATTAAAAATGGTATTGTGTTGATGGATGAAATAACGTTGCAGATAAACCGGGGAGTTGAACCGACAGCAGCATTAATCGATAGTTCGCAAAGTCGTTTACGTCCTGTGATGATGGCTTCTCTGACTACCATCTTAGGTATGATTCCTTTGCTGACAGATGCCATGTTTGGTTCATTGGCAGCCGCCATCATGGGAGGATTACTGTTTGGTACACTCATAACATTACTGTTTATACCTGTTCTTTATGCATTATTCTTTCATATAAAACAGACTGACAAATGAAAAAGATATCTATTTTGATTGGTGCTTTATTTTGCTCATCAGCTTTATTTTCTCAAGAGGTGTTGAGCTTGAAGCAATGTCGTGAGATGGCTCTTCAATATAATAAAGAAATGGCAGCTTCTGCCCGGCAGACAGAAAGCGCGCGATATATGGCTAAAAGTTATAAAGGAAATTTCTTTCCGAATTTTACGGCGAGTGGGACCGGTATTTATAGCAGTGCCAGTGGGCATTATGGTATAGAAGGAGGAAATTTGCCGGTGTTTATGCCTAATTCATCCGGTCAATTTCTGCCCAATGGCGGTTTCTCTTATTTCCCGGGAATTGATTTAAAGTATAAAATCGGGCTTATTTATATGGGAGGAGTGGAAGTTGAACAACCTCTCTATATGGGCGGAAAAATTACGGCGGCTTATAAAATGTCTGTATTGGGCAAGGAGATGGCGCAAATGAATGAAACCCTGACGGCTACCACCGTTATTTTGAATACTGATAAGGCATATGCCCAAGTAGTTAAAGCTAGGGAAATGAAGAATGTGGCCGATAGGTATCATACTGTGCTGGTTGAGTTGCATAAGAATGTGGAAAGTGCATATCGTCATGGGTTAAAGCCTCAGAATGACGTGCTGAAAGTGCAGGTAAAATTGAATGAAAGTGAACTCAATATGCGCAAAGCAGAGAACGCATTGCGCTTGGCAACAATGAATTTGTGTCATTTTATTGGTAAACCTTTAATTGCAGATATACAGGTGTCGGGAGACTATCCTGAAGTGAAAGAGAATATAATAATGCAGGTATCGGATATTACGGCTCGTCCTGAATATGGCATTTTAAATAAACAAGTAGCTATGGCAAAACAGCAAGTGAAATTGAATCGTAGCGAACTGTTGCCTAAGGTTGGTGTTAAAGGCTCATATAATTATATTCATGGTTTGGAAGTAAATGATGAAACATTTTTGTATAAAGGAGGATTTTCAGTCTTGTTGAATGTCAGCGTTCCTCTTTTTCACTTTGGAGAGCGTATCAACAAAGTGCATGCCGCCAAAGCTAAGTTGGAACAGACTCGTTTGGAGCAGGCTGATATGAATGAGAAAATGCTGTTGGAATTGACTTTGGCTGCTAACAATTTGGATGAGGCTCGCTTGGAAAGTGAACTTTCCGACCGTTCTTTGCAACAGGCAGAAGAGAATATGAGGGTGAGTAAGAAGCAGTATGAGGTGGGTTTAGAAACTTTATCGGATTATCTTGAAGCTCAAACTTTATGGCAACAGGCTTATAGTGTACAAGTGGATGCTCATTTCCGTCTGTATTTGAATTATGTGGAATATTTAAAGGCTACCGGAACTTTGTCACAAAGCAGTTCATATTGAAATGTCTTTTAAAAAGATGTAAATTCGTGGGAACAATGGGAGTTTCATGAGAACAATCATTAGTAGCTCTATGCTGCTTGAATACTTCTATCTTCAATCAATAGCAAATAATGTCTGTTCTTACAGACGCCCTAATTCCGGGTCAACAGAAATTTAACGGGAACAGTCCGGTTGATCGTGAAGTACCGGTTCACTTAGGATTACTTGTTATTCTTGGGTCACATCGTTTTCTTGGAGATTTAAATATCATATCACTAACCAAAGGAAGAGTAAGCCGTTTCTTAGGCTCAGCCAAGTCCTTTTAAACAGAAGATTATTACAGTCCGCTATAATAGACTGTACAGTCCATTGTAGCAGACTGTACGGTCTACGGTAACGGACTATACGGTCCACTGCCGAAGACTGTAGTAATTCGACTGACAGACAGGCATAATCGAAAGGACGAAAATGCTTAGTCTGACTAATGGAACGACTTAGGGAGTTTTAATTCCCCCAAGTTTTCAAACTGAGTCATAAAATCCCTCAGATTGTTACGTTGATCCTTGATCCGCTTGAGTCGGTAAACCAGCGCAATTCAGGTATAAAAAAAAGAGAGTTACTTTTGTGTAACTCTCTGATTCTTTGGTGATCCGCCTGGGGCTCGAACCCAGGACCCCAACATTAAAAGTGTTGTGC
>OHCK01000782.1_pt1 | contig 11849 bp, 10 predicted proteins | sample 1577611 | NCBI WGS metagenome assembly OHCK01 (sample SAMEA3879586, study PRJEB24766) | human gut metagenome | biome: human-associated habitat; feature: feces | place: USA | collected 1985/1987 | reverse complement strand
CGAGCGCGAGGCCGCCGTCAAGGCTTCGCTCGAGGGGCGGTTCGCCCTGCTGCGCGACATCGCCGCAACCTACTACACCTATGGCGAAGGGGAACGGCTGGCGAGGAAGGTGAAGGAGCTGGCACTGAGCCCGGCGATGCTCGCGGACATCGTCCGCATGGCAGACCTCTACAACGACCGGGCGGTCACGCGCCTGCGCCGCGCAACTACGATTTCGCAGCGCTGGTCGTCGCCGGGTTCTCGGCGCAGGAGATCAGCGTGATGCTCGACATGACGCTGAACGGGGTCTACACGCTCAAATCGAAACTCAAACGCCGGATCGCCGAATCGGGGGCTGCGGACAGGGAGTTTTTCACCCGTTTTTTCGCATAGCAAGGGCGCCCGGCGCGCCGGCAAGAATCCGCGGGATCGCACCCTCTGTAAATCAACATTTTACACACAAACAAGCAAGAATTATTCCGTACCGGCAAGCCGCATCGGGGCTTAACTTTGCAGGGAAACCAAATGAAAAAACCAAGCAAAGTTATGAGACGGACATTTCTTTTACTCGTATGCGCCCTGGCGCTTTTTTCCGTGAAACAGACCTGCGGGCAAATTGTGCGGGGGAGGGTGGTCGACCAGGAGCGGCAACCCGTGGTCGGGGTCGCGGTAGTGATGCTCGACACCGACTCGACCTACCTCGCGGCCGCGGCATCGGATGCCGACGGGCGTTTCGCCATCGCATCGGAGGTACGCCCCTACCGGCTGCTGTTCCAGCACCTCGCCTATGAGATGCAAACGCTTACGTCGGAGCACGACGAAGCCGGCGAGGTCGTCCTGCATGAATATACGAATGCGCTCGACGCTGTGGTCGTAGAGGGCGAAAAACCCATCGTGCGGGTCGAAGAGGGGCGGCTGGCCTATGACCTGGAAGCCGTATCGAAAGGCAAGGCGGTGAACAATGCCTACGAAGCCCTCACCCAGCTGCCGGGCGTCAGCGAACAGGACGGCGGGCTGACGCTTGCCGGCGCCGGGGGTGTCACGGTGATCCTGAACGGGAAGCCCTCGACGATGAGCGCCGAGCAGTTGGCGTCGCTGCTGCGCTCGACACCCGTCGAACGGATCGAGAAGGCCGAAGTGATGTACAGCACGCCGCCGCAGTACCATGTGCGCGGCGCGGCGATCAACCTCGTCCTGCGGCGCAGCCACGACTACTCGTTTTCGGGGGAGGTACACGCCAACTATACCAACCGGTTTTACAGCAACTGGGATGCCGGGGGCAACTTCGCCTTCTCCTCGCCCGAGTGGTCGGCCGAGGTAACCTATTCGGCCGGGCAGGCCAAGACCAAACGGATCATCGACCTCTACTCGCGGCATACGCTCGCGGACGGGGAGCATGAAATCGCCCAGAGGCAGAATATCACCAGCAAAGGGACATGGCACCGGCTGAGGGCCGCCGCAGAATACGCCCCGCAGGGCAAAGGACGCCTGAGCATTGCCTATACGGGCGCATACACCCCGCATACGAGCGGCCTCGTACGTGCCGACGGCAACCTGGTCAACTCGGTCAGCTCGCCCGGGGGCGACAACACGATGCACAACGCTGCGCTGCGCTACACGTCGGCCTCCGGGCTCGACCTCTCGGCGGACTACACGCATTACAGCTCGTGGCAGCTGGCCGCCATGCGGAACAGGTACGCCGACGGCAGCCGGACAGCGTTCGACGTGGTTTCGGGGCAGTCCGTCGACCGGGTAAATGTCAGCGCCGACCAGTCGCACGACCTGGGCAATGGCTGGGGCATGACCTACGGGGGCATCTTCAGCTGGGCGGGCGACCACGACTACCAGCGATACACGCTCTGCGAGGGCGACATCGCCACCGTCGATACCGATTCGCACCTCGACGAATACACGGGCAACCTCTACGCCGGGGTGAGCAAAGAGTTCGCCAAGGGGAGTTTCTCGCTGTCGCTGGCCGGGGAATACTACCGCGCGGGGGACTACGACAACTGGTCGCTCTACCCGCAGGCGACCCTGCTCCTGACACCCGCAGAGAAACATCTCGTACAGATTTCGCTCTCGTCGGACAAGACCTATCCCTCGTACTGGGAGATGCAGCAGTCGACCTCCTACATCGACGGCTATTCGGAGATCCGGGGCACGCCCGGACTGCGGCCGTCGAAAAGCTACAACGGCCAGGCAATGTACATGTATAAGCAGAAGTATATCTTCATGCTGTTCTGGAACGAGATGCCCGACTACTTCGACCAAACCGCATGGCAGGCCCCTGATCGCCTGGCATTGGTCTACCAGACGCTCAACTGGAACACCAACCGCCAGTGGGGCGCCAACGTCATCGTACCGCTGCGCCCGGGCAAATGGCTCGATTCCCGGCTGACGCTGACCGGGATGCGGATGACCCAGCGCTGCGACGCCTTTCACGACCTGGCGTTCGACCGCTCCAAATGGCTGGGGGTGGTGCGCATGGACAACACGATCCGTCTGAGCCGCAAACCCGACCTGACGCTCGACCTCTCGGGCTACTATCAGAGCGCGGCCATCCAGGGGACTTACGACGTCGCCCCTTCGTGGAGCGTCAACGCGGGTGTCAAGTGGACGTTCGACAAGAGCCGGGCGAGCCTCTCGGTGCGCTGCAACGACATTTTCGAAAGTTCGCTCCCGTTCGCCAAAGTCCGTTACAAGGGACAGTACCTCGACATGGATTCCGGCACGTACACCCGTTCGGTGACGGTGCATTTCTCCTACCGTTTCGGCACATACAAGGAGAAGCGGCACAAGACGGTCGACACGTCGAGGTTCGGGCATTGACCGGATCCCGCAGGGCACGAAAAAAGGCCGTCGCAAAGACGGCCCTGTACTCGGAGCGGGAATCGAACCCGCACGACCATTGCTGGTCACAGGATTTTAAGTCCGGCGTGTCTACCTATTCCACCATCCGAGCCACTGCCTTTCGGCGAAAGGCGTCGGCAAAAGTACGAAAATTTTACGATTCGCCAAAATCTATATAATTTATAATCGCCCCCGTCTGGTCGGGGCCGAACCAGCGGATTTCCGCGTCGCGGCGGAACCAGGTAAGCTGCCGTTTGGCATATCGGCGCGAATTGCGCTTGATAAGTTCCACGGCCTGGTCGTAGGAGATGCGGCCGTCGAAATAGTCGAAGAACTCCCGGTAGCCGACCGTCTGCAAGGCATTCAGACCGCGGTAGGGATACACCGCACGCGCCTCGGCTTCGAGGCCGTCGGCAAGCATCTGCCCGACACGGTGGTCGATGCGTCCGTACAACTCCTCGCGCGGCATGTCAATGCCGACCTTCACGATGTCGAAATCGCGCTTGCGACGCCGCCCAGTCCGCAGGCGGGAGTAGGGCAGTCCGGTTTGCAGGCAGACCTCCAGTGCCCGAACGACGCGCGCCGGGTTGCTGCGGTCGACCACCGCGTAATAATCCGGATCGAGCGTCCGCAACTGTCCGGCGAGGGCTTCGAGCCCCTCCGTGCGGAGTCGCGCCGCCAATTCGCGGCGCAGGTTTTCATCGGCCTGCGGCAGGTCGTCCATGCCTTCGCACAACGCCTTGACATAAAGCCCCGAGCCCCCGACGGCAACGACGCAGTCATGCCCGGCGAACAGTCTTTCGAGGCAGGCGAGGGCCTGCGTTTCGTACTCGCCGCAACTCAGGTTATCCGCGAGGTCGTGCGATGCTATAAAATGGTGTTCGACGGCTTGCAATTGGTCTGCCGTAGGCTGAGCCGTACCGATCGGCAAGCCGCGGTACATCTGGCGGGAGTCGGTGGAAAGGATGGGTGCACCGTAGTGCAGGGCGATGCGGATGCTCAGATCCGTCTTGCCCGAACCGGTCGGGCCGACAATGACGACGAGCCGCTTAGTACTCGTCGTCATAATTGTCGTCGCCCTCGAAATCGTTGAATTCCCCCATCACCTCGTCGAAAATCGAGCCTTCGCCCGCGGTGGCCGTCTTCGACGGGTCGTACTGGTCGGGGGCATCGGCCTGGGCATATATCTCGCGCGGATAGGAGCCGTCTTTGGGCATCTCGTACGCTCCGGTCAGTTCGAGGAAGTAGGCCCGGTCGCCGAACATGTCGAAAAGGTAGATCAGCCGGTCGCGGTTGTTGTGGATGATCTGCCCCAGGGTCACGCTCTCCATCGCCGCAGGAGCCCCTTCCGAGCCGTCGTCCATATCCATGAGGGTGAACTCGCGCAGTTTTTCCCAGCGCTCGTCCGCCGTGAAGAACGACGCCATGCACTCCTCGTATTCGAGCGAACGGAGGATGAAATTATGGAAATCGAGCAACGTCATGTCGTACGGCACTTCGTAATCGCGCACGAAGTTGTCGTTCTCATCGCTCAGCATCCGGAATCGGAAAACCATTGACATAGCTTGTAATTTTTGCATTTCCTACTACAAAGATAGTACAAAAAGGGAAAATGCAAAACCACAGGCTGCGTCACTTCCGACCGAGGTACCGGGTAACAATGTCGATCAGGTAGTGGCTGCCCTGCGGGTTCTCCGCCCCGGGAGCTACGTAGTCGTGGTGGAATTCCCACCAGAAAGCCCCCAGGTAGCCGCCGGCCTTGATCCATTCGATCTTGCTGCGTATCGAAGAGGGGTTGTCGATGGTCACGAACTCCGTTCTGTCCGGCGAGAAATAGTAGGACACCTCGGCTGCCGGGTCGTACTCCTCCGTCCAGCCGTTTGCGAGCCGGGGCAGGAACTCCTTGTAGGTGATATACGAACCGTAGTCACGCAGCGGCCCGTCGGCTTTCTGCCCGGGCTTCAACCCTTTGTAATAGAACCCGTAGTTGGCCAGCCCGAGGCAGAGCTTCCGCTTGTCGAAGACTTTCCAGTGTTCCAGCTTCGACCGCATACGCTCCATCGAGGTGTTGTGCGAAGGGGTGCTGCCCCATACGCCGTCGCACATGTCATAGGACATGATATTTATCCAGTCGACCGCCCCGGCCAGCCTGTCGGCCAGCGCCCGATCGTACTCGTGGTCGATGCTGAGGGCCGTGGTCAGGTAGTAATAACGCCCGGTGCGTTCCGAGAGTTCGTCGAACCGTTCGCGCAGCAGGGCCATCATGCGGGCATGCAACTCCTTGTCCAGCGTGATCTCCCAGTCCATGTCGATGCCGTCGTAACCGTTCTTTTCGACCAGGCGCACCATATACCCGACAAACCTGGGGATCCGATCCGGATTCTCCAGCAGGGGAAGGAACTCCTGCTGCCCGCCGAAGCACAACAGTATCCTGGCCCCGGCGGCATGCGCCTTTTCGATCATGGAGGGCGCGAGCGCCATCTTGCCTCCCTGCTTCAGGTAGTCGAACTGCGTGGCATAGGCGTCAACGGCATCCTGCGGCCGGTCGAAATCCAGCCCGGCCCACTCAGGCGTAGCCATCAGGTAGATGAACTGGAAGGCATCGTACCCCGGGTTCGTGAGTTCCGCCTCGCTCAGGAGGCTCTCCACCGAATAGGCGGCATGTATGAAGTCGGGGATTACGGGGGCCGGTTTGCGGGCATACAGCGCAGAGCCGGCGGCAAATAACGAAACGACTAATAAGGCGAACTTTTTCATGATAAACCATTTGTTTTATATTCAGCCTCAAATATAATATTATTTATTATAAACACAGCCAAATATAATATTATTTATCAATAAAAAGCACACAGCATGACCTAATTTACAAACAAGATGTCGTAAGGAATTCGATGACATCCCTGTCGTCGGGGTAATCCGTCAGCCCAGGGGACTGTGCATGGCCGAAATCCACGCGGCGGCGGCAGGCAATGCACTCCGAAACGACGCATTGCAGTCCGGCATCGTGTGCTGCGAGCCAGGCCCCGACCTCGGCGGGTGATTTGTAAAACGAATAATTGATCCGGCTCAACGCCGCGGGAAAGGCCCGCTCTTCGACGGCCACGGCAGCTCCCAGGTCGCGGAACGGCTGTCCGCCCATCGTCAGGAGGGCTTTCTGCTGGCGGTAAGAGTTCCTGTATTTCACGTTCACCTCCGGCATCCGCAGCTGCAGGTCATAGCCCTCGGGCAGGAAAAGCAGCGACACGCTGCGGCAGCCCAGTCCGGAATAAGCCCAGATGTCGTCGGCCAATGCAGTGAGCTGCGCGGGGGTTTCCCGGCCGCCGAGTACGGCGACCGACTGGCGGTTACCGCGCAGCAGGGCGGGAATGTCCGCATACTGCGCCCGGAAATAGCGGTTGGCATTGTCGCTGCCCGTAGCGATCACGGCATCGGGCGATGTGCTGCCGTCGTAAAATTCCACCGGAACCTGCGGGTCGATTCCGCGCAGCAACCCGATGACATATTCCATCAGGACGGTATCTTTGGCCGATGGTTTTACGAGGCACCTGTGCCCTGCGGCGAGCACGCACAGCATATCGAAAAATCCGACCAGCGGGATATTCCCGGCCATGACGACCAGCACGCGCCGGGGTTCGGCGACAGGAACGGGGTAGGGCGCCAGCCACTCCGCCAGCGCATCGCGCCGGAGCATCCCGTCTGCGACGGCTGCAACGGCGCGGCAAATGTCTGCGGGCGTAAACCAGCCGTTTTCCCGGCACGCACGCCCGATTACCTCCCGCGTGCGGGCGTCGTCGCCGAAACCGCGCAGACGGCACCCAAGCCGGGAAAAGAGTCCGATGGCATTTTCCATGGTGCAAAGATAGCGTTTCGCAATGGAATATGCACATTTTATCCGAAGTTGTGCTATATTTGCATAGACGGATCTTAAACCGGTAAAGACTATGGAAAGAACATTCAGAGAGGCACTCCGCCACCGCCGCAGCTACTACGCCTTAGCTCCGGAATCGCCCATCGACGACGCACGGATCGAGGAAATCGTGCGTTTTGCCATAAAACACGTACCCTCGGCCTTCAATTCGCAATCGACACGTGCCGTATTGCTGCTTCACGAGCATCACGACGAATTATGGAAAATCGTAAAGCGCACCCTGCGGGCAATCGTCCCCGAAGGGGCATTCGCACGCACCGAGGAGAAGATCGAGCACAGCTTCGCAGCCGGGTACGGCACCGTACTTTTCTTCGAAGACACGGATGTCGTCCGCGGCCTGCAACAGCAGTTTCCGGCCTATGCGGGGAATTTCCCGGTATGGTCGGAGCAGACATCGGCCATGCACCAGCTGGCAGTCTGGACGATGCTGGAAGACGCAGGGTTGGGGGCATCGCTCCAACATTACAACCCGCTCATCGATGACGAGGTGCGCAAGCGCTGGAGCCTGCCCGGGGAGTGGAAACTCGTCGCGCAAATGCCGTTCGGGACACCCGCAGGCGAACCGGGCGAAAAGACGTTCAAACCGCTGGACGAACGCATCAGGGTGTTCAGATAAAGGGGGCGGAGCCCGGCTTCAGGACAAAAATTCCGCAGAATAGCCCTGAAAAATTTGGAGATTCGGATTTTTTATATACCTTTGCACTCGCAATTGAGAAACATGCCATGCGGAAATAGCTCAGTTGGTAGAGCACAACCTTGCCAAGGTTGGGGTCGCGAGTTCGAGTCTCGTTTTCCGCTCAGGGAATCAGCAACTTACAGAAATGAAGTTGCTGATTTTTTGTTTACCTGCGGCGGGAAAGAGGCAAAAGCGCCTTTCCAGGGGCCTGGCTCCCATTGTCTCTCCATAAAACTCCCCATAGGAAACGTATTTTCCCTCCTGCGTCAAACGATGCGGAACAATGACTTCCGAACAAATACCCCGGCAAGGACACGGTCAATAAGCCCCCGTTATGTCCCTTGCGTCCCCGGGACAAACGCAGGAAACCAGTAACAGTGAAATAACCTGTCCGTCTTACGGATCCTGCGACTCCCCGTCCGGCACGGGTCGAACGTATCGGGATAAAAACTTCGGGCCCGAGGGACTTTTTTTGGCCGTTTGCGGGAAAAAGGGTATATTTGCAGTGTTTCGCAAACGAAATAATCAAACCATGTTGCTGAGTGTGATTGAAACGGCGGAGACCTTGGGATGCTCCGCCCAATATGTGAGGAAACTTTTAAGGGAAGGCCGCCTCGCCGGCCAGAAAATAGGGGACTCCTGGATTATAAACGACGATACATTGGAATCTTTCGACAGGAAGGATCTGCGGATGAAAAAAAATGACGTTCCGGATCGGAAATCCAAGAAAGCGCCAAAACAGGACGCGCTGAATTGCCTCTCCTTTTTCTCCGGGGCGATGGGGCTGGACATCGGACTGGAGCAGGAGGGCATCAACATATTGCTGGCCTGCGAAACGGATAACGCATGCCGCCGGACGATCGTCGCCAACGAACCCGGCATCGGCCTGATCGGAGATATAAGGGACTACACGGTCGGGGAGATCCTGGAATACGCCAACCTCCGGGAAAACGGGCAGGTCGACATCGTCGTCGGCGGGCCGCCCTGCCAGGCATTCAGCACGGCCGGGAAAAGGCTCGGCTTCCAGGACGAGCGGGGCAATGTCTTTCTGAAATACATAGAAGTCATCCGGGAGATACAACCGCAGTACGCCGTAATAGAAAACGTAAGAGGGTTGTTTTCGTCCGCACTTTCGATAGACATCGACGATGAAATTACCCGCAGCTACGACCTCGATTGGGCAAAGACACCGGGTTCGACACTCTTTTATATAAAAAAGAAACTGGAAGCCGCAGGCTACAACGTAACTTTCAACCTTTACAATTCGGCCAATTTCGGCTCCCCGCAAATCAGGGAGAGGGTCGTCATAACATGCACCAAATCCCCGAACCCGGTTCCGTACCTCCGTCCCACCCATTCGAACGAAGAGGTATTCGGGCTTGAAAGGTGGAGGACTTTCAGGGATGCAGTAGCCGGATTGGATCCGGCCCGATGCGACCACATCGACTTTTCCGAGAAGCGGCTGAAATACATAAAGATGCTGAAACCGGGGGAAAACTGGCGGAATCTGCCCAAAGAACTCCAGCCGGAAGCCATGGGAAACTCCTACCATCTGGGCGGTGGGAAAACGGGCTTTTACCGAAGGCTGGACTGGGATTCGCCGTCCCCCACGGTAGTCACCCATCCCGCCATGCCCGCAACGGAATTGGCGCACCCGACGGAAAACAGGCCCCTGTCCATACAAGAATACAAAAGGATTCAGGAATTTCCCGACGATTGGGTGATCGAAGGCAGTTTGCTGGACAAATACAAACAAATCGGCAATGCGGTTCCCGTCGGGCTGGGCAGGGCAATCGGCAGGACAATCGCCGCCCACCGCCAGGGAGTCGAAACGGCGGCACCGGAAGGCTTTCCCTATTCCCGCTACAAGGGCACATCGGATCATGAATTCGAAACCGGAATTTTATCGGGGAAACGAAAAAAAACATCGTCCCAGTTGACAATCGAATTCGATTAATCCGTAATTTTAAAACAAAAAACCATGACGGATGCATACAGATTCGACGAATCGAGTACGGAAAAGGCAATCGCCTATGCCAAAATATACGCCGGGACGAATTATTCCCCCGCCATGGAGACCGTCCTGAAAGTCGCCTTCAGCGAAAAACGCAACTTGCCGACGTTCCGCCTGAAGAGTTCGGACACCATACTTCTATCCGGCTACATGAAAAAGTGGGTGGGGGCATACCTGGCCGGATATAACAACAGGCCCTCGGTCAGAACCGGGAATTGCTCCGGGACACATCCAGATCCGATGGCAAAAACGATCCTCAGAGCCAGGATACCCGGGCTCGAGAATAATCTGGCCGATAAAATAGTGGCCGGGCACTCCCTGCTGATGACAATTGAAAACAATATCGGCGAGTTGCTCGAAGAATACCTGGCGGTAAAATTATCTCCCCTGGGGTGGTATTGCTGCTGGGGGAGTACGATCGACGCAGTAGACTTTTGCAAGGCGGACGGCTCGCTGCTGCAGATAAAGACAAGCGACAATTCCGAAAACAGTTCCAGCAGCAGGGTCAGGCAGGGCACTCCCATCGAAAAATGGTTCCGCAGGTTCTCGAGGCGTCCGGGAGTATATAACTGGGAGTCGCTCAACAGGATGCTGGGACGGCCGGGATATGTGTCCGAGTCAGACTTCCGGGCCTTCGCGGAAAAGACCATAGCGGCAAACCCGGCCTGCATATATATAGCCGCCAACCACCTGTTGAACAGACCCTGACACGTGCCGTCCCCCAGGTGGATGCACCCCAAAATTACCCGGAGCGCTCGCCCGGGTAATTTTCATTCCGGATCGCGGGCGGGCTATTTTCCCAGCCGGTAAGCGGTGGGGGTCATGCCCGTATGGTTCTTGAAGTATTTCCCGAAAAACGACTGGTTGGGGAAATTCAGGTAGTAGGAGATCTCCTGGATGCTCATCGTGGAGTATTTCAGCAGGTTCTTGGCTTCGAGCACCACATAGTCGTCGATCCACTGCACGGCCGTGCGCCCGCTGGTCTTGCGGATGATCGTCGTGAGGTATTTGGGCGTCAGGTTCAACTGTTCGGCATAGAACCCTACCGAACGCTGCTGCATGTAGTGCCTGGTCAGCACTCCCATAAACTGGTTGAAATATTCCTCGTTGCGGCTGCGGGAGGTAGCTTCCGACGCCCCCGTTTCGACATGCCGGGCGATGATCCGGCAGACCTTGTAGGCCAGTGTCCGGATCATCGAACGTATGATCTCGGCGGAGTAGGGGTCGTTGTGCTGCCGCGCCCCCTCGATGCGAATCCCGTCCAGCGAACGCATGACCCCGTCCCACTCCTCGTCGTCGAGCGGCAGGCTGGGGTGCTTCTCGACCTGCAGGAAAAGCTGTGTCAGCAGTTTGAGGTCGATATTGATCCGTTGGATGAACTCCTTCTCGCAGAGGATGGCATGCACGCTGGCGTCCTCCACCGACTCGACCTGCAGGATGCTGCCGGGCAGGTGCACGAAAAGCGTCCTCTCGCCGATCGTGTGGCGCGTCACGCCCGACGTGGAAACAATCGAACCTTTAGAACAAAAAATGATCGCAAAGGCATCGAGACGTGTCGGATACCGGAACAGGTCGATGTTGAATTCATCCTTCACATTGACACGCGAAGCGATCAGGCATCCATCGTAATAGAGGTCTTCCGGCCTGCGGCCGCAGATGTCGAGCAATGTGGCGAGCGAGAAGCTCTGAATCTCCTTTTTGTTCATTTTACCGATAATTATGCGGACAAATATACGCAAATCCCGGGAGCTTTTCACTGAATAGTACAAAATCGAACCAATCGACGAATTCATCCGACACGATGGTCTTTTCTTACGGCTGCTAAAACGGCAACTTTGCATCGAAAAATACGGAACTGATGAAACAAACGACTTTTTGCGCAATACTGCTGTTAGCGACAGGTTGCACTTCACCGAAAAAGGCCCATACGGCCGATCCGCTGCGGGTGGGCACCATCGTCGTCACCCCGTCGTCGGACATCGACGCCGCGCTCTACGTCGGCACGATCGAGGAGGAGACCTCGGCCGCCCTGAGCTTCCCCGTCGCCGGAACCCTCGCGCGCACCTACGCGGACGAAGGGCAGCGCGTGCAGCAGGGACAGTTGCTGGCCGAGCTCGACCCGACGTCGGCCCGGCAGACCTTCGATGCCGCGCAGGCGGCGCTCGACCAGGCGAAAGATGCCTGCGCGCGCCTCAAACAGCTTTACGACGCCGAAAGCCTGCCCGAGATCAAGTGGGTCGAGGCACAGACCCGACTGCGCCAGGCCGAGTCGGCATACGGCATCGCCCGCAAAAACCTCGACGACTGCAAGTTGTACGCGCCCTTCACGGGCGTCATCGGCAAACGGCAGGCCGCAGCGGGGGAGACGGTTCTGCCGGGCGTCCCGGCCATGACCCTGCTGC
>OHCK01000770.1_pt1 | contig 11944 bp, 8 predicted proteins | sample 1577611 | NCBI WGS metagenome assembly OHCK01 (sample SAMEA3879586, study PRJEB24766) | human gut metagenome | biome: human-associated habitat; feature: feces | place: USA | collected 1985/1987 | reverse complement strand
TTCTGGACCCTGATCATACTGGTAACGTACTCGATAGTTGTATCTGTGGCTTTCTACATCGAAAAGCGACCTGATAATGACCGTATGGATAACGATTTGAAATACCGCTATATCAAGATGAAAGGTGAAGCCACTCCGAATGAAATATCAGAATTGGAAAACATTTTTGAACTGAACCGTGACAATGCCGGTATTGAACAGATACGCGAGGACGTGGAGGCATACGAGGATGCCGTCCGGAAGCAGGCTGCCCTTACCGAGCAGGTACGCCTGAAAGAGCAGGCCGCAAAGGAGTTGGACAGCAAGGCGAAGTCCATCAAAAGCAAGTCTATCGGGAACGAATCTAAAAAATAGCCTATGGCCAGTGTAAAAGCAAAATTCAGACCTTCCGTCATAGAGGGAAAGGAAGGTACCGTCTATTATCAGATTATCCAGAACCGTGTAATCCGTCAGTTAAAGACGGATTACCGGATATTTGCAGATGAATGGAATGATGCTGAAAACAATATCATCATCGGTAATTCAGAGCGAAGCAATCTGCTTCTCTCCTTGCAGGAACGTATGAAATGGGACCTGAAGCGGTTTGAAATGACCATTCGTAAATTGGGAAATCAGAAAAGTACATTTACGGCAGATGACATTATAGCTTCTTTTCAGAACAATACAGAGGGACAGTCACTTTTCAACTTCATGCAGAGTATCATAGCCCGTCTCAAACAGATGGGCAAGATACGCACGGCAGAAAATTATTCCTGCACCCTGAAAAGTTTCATGCAGTTCAGACAGGATCGGGATATTCTGCTGTCCGAAATTGATTCGGATTTGATGCAGCTTTATGAAGCTTACCTTCATGGGAAAGGTGCCGTACGGAATACCAGTTCATTCTACATGCGTATCCTTCGGGCAGTATATAACCGTGCATTGGAAAAGGAACTGGTGGAACAGCGTAATCCTTTCAAGCAGTCTATACGGGAGTGGACAAGACCGTCAAGCGTGCCGTTCCCTTATCCGCCATCAAGCGTATGAAGAATCTAGACCTGTCTTTACAGCCTAATCTGGAATTTGCAAGGGACATGTTCCTGTTCAGTTTCTATACCCGTGGAATGTCGTTCATAGATATGGCTCACCTGAAAAAGAAAGATCTTCAGAACGGATTTTTATCGTATCGCAGACGAAAGACTGGGCAGCAGTTAGTTGTCAGGTGGGAAAAATGTATGCAGGAGATTGTCGGCAAATACCCGGAAGACAATCTCAGTCCTTATCTTTTGCCGGTATTGAAATATCCTTTTAAGGATACGCACAAGCATTATAGGAATGTCATGTCCGGAATAAACCGGAACCTGAAAGAAATAGCCAGACTGGCCGATATATCCGTTCCTCTTAGCATGTACTGTGCCCGTCATTCATGGGCAAGCGCAGCCAAAGGCAAGAACATTCCGATTTCGGTTATCAGTGAAGGTATGGGACATGATTCCGAGGCGACCACACAAATTTATCTGGCTTCATTGGACAATTCCGTAGTGGACAAGGCTAATTTCAGTATTTTGAGAGAACTATAATACTATAACTGTTTAGGAAAAGTTGTCATTTCTTGTTAAGAGAGAAGATTTGTATCCTATTTGTACTGTCTTTTAATAGATTATGCAATTAGAATCTTTATTTATCCTAAACATTATCAATTTTTTTAATGATTAAGTGTGAAGAAAAAACATTTTAATATGGTCTATTTATCTATTTTGCTTATATTTGCGATATTTTATCTCTCTCTTAACAAGAGGTGATGATTTTTATGCGTATCAACAAACTTAATAATAATAAATATGAAATACTTTTTTTATAAAACATTAAATCTATGTATTCCAATTATAGGATCATTTTTATTATGTACTAGTTGTGATTCATATTCAACAAGTGCTCCAGATGACAAATATCTAAGTGAATTCCACAATAAATATTTTCAATACACAGGAAATGAATCAAAACTTAATGAAAATAATCTGTCTTTGTTTGTAGATTATTCTACTTGCATTACTTTAGGACAACATTCACCATTCTTTCAAAGTTTAGTTCCTTCATTTGTTGCTGCTACAAAACACTATTATTCAATTAAAGGGGATAAGATTGTTGAAGAACAAAACATAAATGTATTTCAAGCATTAAGCAATATAGTAGAGGTTAATTATGCCGACTTAAAACAAGCAGCTAATTTAATAGTTAATGGCAACTCAGAAGGTGTGCTGTTAACTGACGGTGAGTATTACCAGAAAAATATAGCTGGCGGTGGAATCAGTGATCCATATATGGCCAATGCATTCAAACAATGGCTTAAGAAAGGACATGATATATATATACTTGCAGAACCATATTTAGAAGGACCTCAGAAATATAACAAGAAGAGATTCTATTTCTTGTTTACAGATAGCAGGTTAGAAGGTAATATCTATAAGAGAATATGTGAAACTACTAAATTGGAAAATTATCCGGATGTTGAAATGTTCCATTTATCGGCAAGCCATCCTACAATTATGGCGGAAAATGGAAAAAGTAAAGTAAATGAAATCATTTCTGCATCAAACACAAACTATGGTCTTTATGAAATTCAAGACTGGCCAGTAGACTGGAAATCTATAGAGGGTTATATTATGGGCGCTGTAGATGAAACAACAGGTGAGCCACTACAATATGGTAATCCTGTTATCTCCGGCTTAAAGGTCGATAGAAACAGTTATGGAGGTTTTAGAATTTCTGATATATCAGTTAAGGTTTATGATATAAATGCAGACTATTACAACTTCTACACTGAAACTGAAGCCCCTTCTGGTTTGAATTTGTCTTCTATCAGTTTAACTGAGTCTGTTAATGCATTTATATATGACAAGGAAGAATTCAACAAACACGGTAATATAAACATACACTTTGATGTGCCCATGTGGAATCCAACTTTCTTATCATGCAAACCGTTTAACTTCACCAAGATAGATATTAATGTATCTGGTATTGAAAACGTATTTGAGAATTATGAAGAAATGTTCAATTTTGATGCTATAGGTTTACCTGGCAAACAGAATACCTCAGTTTCTGAAAGTGTTAAACAAGCATTATTTGACAAGGACATACAGAATATGATGAAGAATGCAAATCTGTATACCATTTACATAAAAAGCAATAAATATTAATCATTAAATATTTCTATTATGATAACAAGAATAACAACTCCAGGACAGTTGGAGGCTTTAGAGAACAGTACAATGATTTTTGCAGTTATCTCTGCTTTAATAGCTTTGTTGATCGCATTCATTATTTCTTTCATTATCAAATACCAAGGTGGTCAGGACAAATCTTATATAACCAGAAGAATATGGTTTATAGTTATAGGTATAGTTTCTGCAGCAGGTTTTTATCTTTATAATGATTTAGTTGTTAAGGGACAGATCGTTAATGCCGGTTTCAAGAGTATGTTTGTTGAAACCAATATTACATGTATCGGGATTCTTCTTGGAATCTATTTTGTTTTAGGTATTCTGATAATGTTTATCTTCAGAAATTCAAAGTTTGGTTCTATTTTAGGTAAGGGGAAAGAATAAATAAGTAAGTTATGGCTCAACAATATTTTGTATTAGGGATTGGTGGTACAGGAATGCGTTGTATTGAATCCCTCATTCATTTATGTGCTATGGGTATGTTTGATGATACAGACATACATCTTTTAGCACTTGATACAGATAAAGATAATGGTAATTTTGCCAGATTGAAAGAAGTAAAGGAAGCCTATGTTAAAGCAAAAGGAACTGATGCTTCACTTCGTACAGCTTTAAACGAAACTTTCTTTTCGGCCAATATCAATTATTATGAATTTTCGCCTAATTATGAAGTCAAGAGCGATTTCATGTCTGTATTTAACTATGGGGATACTAAGTTCAATAATCCGGAGCAAACAGCTATAGCGGATTTGGTATTGACTAAAAACGTAGAAACATTTAACCTTCGTCACGGTTATAGGGCACAGACCCATCTCGGCTCCATGATGATGTATCATTCAATATTGGAAGCAGCCCGTTCAAATAAAAATTCTGAATTAAAGACATATTTGCAGAAACTCATTCAAGTAGCTCAAAATGGAGGTGCTAGAGTATTTATTCTTGGTTCAGTATTTGGTGGAACAGGTGCTTCTTCGATTCCTATCATACCTCAGGCTATATCAAAAGCTGCTGAGATAATGAGTAACGGAGCAGTTAATATTCTCAATAATGCATATTTTGGGTCTACATTATTGACTGCCTATTTTAACTTTAAATCACCTACAGGAGCAGAATTGGTTAATCAGAAAATTATTGCAACCAGTGATAAATTTGCATTAAACTCTCAGGTTGCAATGATGTTTTATGATGATGACAGTACTGTAAAAAGTACATATCAAAAATTTTACATGTTGGGGACTCCTGGTTTGGACTGGAACCCTATGGCTAAAAAGGAACAGTCAGAAACAATTACTGGTGGTGCAAACCAATGTAATGATTCTCATTATATCGAGCTTATGGCCGCTTGTGCTGCACTTCATTTTCTTAAGGTTCCTGAAGATGATTTACGAACAAGAAAGCAGAACCATGACACAGAGTATTTGTATAGAGCTGTTGACGACAGTGGAAAATTGGAATTCAGAGATTTTGTTGGCCAAGAAATGGAACAGGAATTTGCTAAGAAACTTGGTATGCTAACAGTGTTTTCTTTATTCTGCAATGGAGAGGATGATTTTGTTAATAGTGTAAAATCAGGACATCAAAAGGATATTGTGAATTTCCTGGATATAGATAACACTCAAATCAAGGATGGTGTAAAAGAATATTTTAAATTGTTCCATTTTTCTATTAGTCAAGATGACACATTGTATGAAGGTTGGTTACGTCAGCTTCATAGGTCTGCAGGTGGTGATGATAAGTTCATTCTGAATGCTGCTTTATTTGCACCACAGAAGAAAAAAGAACTAATGAAATACAAGTGGAATAAGGACTTATATAAAACGACTGGTATAGGCAAAGATAATAAGTTTGATGTTGGATTAATTAGCTCTAAATTTAACGAGTTTAAAAGAGCATTTAAGGATGAAAACCAAAAAGAAATGCCATCTATGACCAATCGTGGAGAACAATTATATAAAAGAATATATAACACACTTGTTTCACTTTATAAATTCTAATTCATTATGTCAAAAGCTCTACTAATAAAAAGTCAAATAGACAAGAACGGAGGAGAAGTTGGTAAGTGGAACAACTTCAATAATGCTCCTTCATATATACAGGGTATTCATACAGGAAAAATGTTAGAGGATATCTCTGCAGAAAAACTAGGTGCATTAATTTCTGGTATACCTACTCCATGGGCAAGAGCCAAACTTTTTAAGTTTGCCTTTTCTACCATAGCTGCACCAGATCCAAATATAAACACAGAAGGTCTATTACAGTTCTATAATATGCTTCATGCCGAATGGAAAGGCTTGATGGCTGTAATAGCATTATACCCTGACAGAATTAGATTTTCTGATCCTGTTTATATGGATGTCAGAGGGGGAGATTATGATATAGCTTCTGCCTTTGGTAGAATGCTGTTCAATGAAAAGGATGTTTGGAGTAACCAGGATGACTTGGCTCGAAATCCGGATGCCCAACCATTTATTCAACTGATCTATTATAGAGAACATCTTGTTGGTGGTACATCTCCTCTTACCGGTTGTTTTACAGGTGTTGATTATAGTAACTTGGGTAATGATGCTTCAGATATTAATTGGTATCGTCAAGGAAAGTTTGAGGACCCGATGAATTATCTTACTTCAGAAGAAGTGCAAAAGGTTTATTTGTTTGTTAAAAACATGAACCGTAACCAACAGGCTTTTGAGACTAAAATCAATTCTCAGAGAGGAAACAATCTAAGGATAGAATTGACAGGATTCAAGGCTGTAAGCAGACAGTGGGAAAATGAACTTAGTGCTAAAGGTAATGGTTTGCTTCGTCAAGTGGGCCCTATTGCTCAATACGGTAATCTGTCAGCTCCATTTGCAGATTTGTTCAAGAGTGATGTACCGGTTTACATGAAGCAGGATTTCACCTTCACTTATTTTGATGACGGTAACTGTCAGGTTATAGGTGATATACAGAACCTCTTAAGCAAGGATAATTTTGTAGTTGGATGGTGTGAAGATAAAAATGAGCTAACAAAACTTTCTCAGGCTCCAGTGTATTACTTAAGAGTTCCTGATTTAAGTGATGGATCATGCTCTTACTTTTCCCTGCCGTTATCAGAGCAAGGCATTGACATCTTTAAAAATAGTCTGTCTTCTTTATTGGGTTACTCTTCAACTTCAGGAAACACTAAACTTACTGCCAAGATAAATGATGCTGGTCAGTTAGCTGTAACTTTGGTAGTTGAAATTGACGGTGAACCTGTTACGCTTAACAAGAGAGAATACAAGATTCAATGGATGACTTCTAATGGCAGAGTTATTTTATGGCCTAACTTTGTCAGTGAAAATTGGAATAAATACTATTTATATTCTGAGTTTACAAGTGATGTAAATGAGAACTTTATACCATTCTTTAAATCTGAAGGTAAGATACTAAGAAATATAAGAGGTGAGTTCTTAACTTCGGATTATGAGATAGCACCAGAAGAAGATCGTCAGGTTGATGTTAAACAACTTGTTACATATCCTCATGGTCAAGGTACAGATTTGATTAAATATGATATTATAAGCACTGATAAGCCAATGGCTGGCGTTCTCGTTAAAGTTAAAGAGGCTGGCAAACCTTGTGGCGCAGGTATATTAATGTTCAGACCTGATGTAGTTAAGGATTTATCAAATGTTGATGTACAAAATACTGCTGTTGTAGGTATTGACTTTGGTAGTAATAACACTTGTGTTTACTTTAACGCTGGAAATAGAGGTACCCAACCGGTTCAGTTTAAGAATTATAGGTCAGTTATAGTTGGTAAAGAAAATACGGATACTCGTTCAATTGCCCAGAATGACGAACTCCTATTCTTCACTAACTATGAATCCAATAATGGTCAATTAAAGTCATGGCTTCATGAACATGATACTCGTTATACTAAGAATGGTATATCAGAAGAAATACAAGGCGGTGTTCCTGTAAATCGTCCTAATATTTTGGTCAATCACATGGATGAATTTATTATAGAAACACAGGCTGGTAATCTTCATTATAACATGAAATGGTTGAATGATGATAAAGGTTTATTGAAGAAACGTGCTTTCTTAAAAAGTATTTGGTTACAAACATGTACCTTCCTTTACCAGAATAAAATTAAACCATCTCAAATAAATTGGAGTTATCCAGGTTCTATGATGGAGGCTGACATTGACGAATTAAGACGAATATTTGAGGAATTGTCTCGTATGACACCTATTATGGGTAGGAAACCGTCTATCAATGATGAGAATATCACAGAAGCTGAAGCCGTATGTAGTTATGCACTTTCAAATAACAACTTCGGTCTTAACAATAATAATATGTTCCTAGGTATTGATGTTGGTGGTTCTACAAGCGACATTCTTCTATTGGCTAAGAATCCGCAAAAAGGTAATCAGGCTTCACTTTTCAGAGAAAGTTCTGTGAGACTTGCTGCCGGTGTTTTCTTTAACACTGTTATAAATTCTGATGACTTTAGACGTGCTTTATTGAACTTCCATGAAGGAAAGAGTACAAAGGTTTTTGTAGCAAATATACAGGAAATAATTAAGGAGAAGAAGAAGGCCCCTTATTACCTCAATAGTATATTTGATCAGCTGAAGACAGAAGAAGACTACGATAAATTCTATAGTTCTATAGCTGATAATGCAAAAGTAGTATTTACTTTACCTGCATATGTAACAGGATTGTTGCTTTACTATTCTGGTATGCTTATTGGAAAGACTATCAAGGATAACAATCTTGACAATATTACTAGGATTGATATTCTATCGTTTGGTAAAGGTGGTCGCTTATTCCACTGGCTCCGTAATGCTGCTAGTAACAGTACCACTATGGGATATTATAAATCATGTCTCAATGCCGGTGTTAAACGTATAATTGATAGGGAACTGGATGTTAAATACAGAGACGAAATCGAGGTTGACAATAAAGCAGAGGTTGCTAAAGGTCTATGCGATATGCAGGATCTAAATAAAGTATTCGTAGATAATCATAGCGATATCTGTGGTGAGATAGGTGTAAGATTTACAAATTCACAGGGTGCATCTAGAGAGTTGTTGCCTACAGATGAATTGTCCAGTGAATACTTCGATAATGATATGAATTACTTTGACTTCACAAGCATGGAATGTTTTGAAGAGTTTTTCAATATCTTTATCAATTTCGTAAGTGTAAAAACTAAATTATGCACTATGGACGCTGAACTCAGAAATGATTTCGCCGATCTTCCAAATAAGGTAGGAGCTTTCATTTGCCAGGACAGCGAATATAAGAGTGCCAAACGAAAAGTAAATAATGGTGGTTCTTTCGCTTATCATCAACCTTTGATTATAGCAGAAGGCTCATGCTTCCTGGAGAAAACATTAATAAAAAAAGTGTTTAGTTAATGAAGACATTATCACTGTATATAGACAGATGGTATATTGCCGCAGCAGTCTGCTACGACAATATACCTCGTCGTATAGATCTGCCTAATAGGGAAGACCGTATTTGGCTCTATTTTTATGAAGATATTAATAATGATAGAGTTATTTATGGTAAATCTTATCAGAAGCATTATCTGGATAAGGAGCTTCATTACTATGGTGATATATTCTCTAAAGTCGTAAAAGAAGATGAAACCTTTAAAAGATTTGGAAAAGATGTTAGTTTGAAAGAAATCTTTAAGGCATCTGATATACTTGAACACCTAACTAGGGACTTTAATGAAAATGAGAAAATAGATACCTACATCTCTTTTTCAGTTGATGTTTCGTATGCCGCCCAGAAGGTTTTTCTCGATATATTGGAAGAGAATAATTTTGTTATCAAAGAGAGTGTTGCTAGAATCTCTCACTTAGCTGTAGAACTTTCCAATAAAAAGGGCCTGTTGAATGATTCAAATTGCATTCTCGTTATTACAGCTTGCAATGAGAATCTCCGATATGTCGTTTACAAACAAAGTAATAATGTTTTTGTTAGACAAGGAAATGAAGGACTCCTAAGAGGTTATGGAACTGATTTGAGAGGCCGGGCATTACTGGAACAGATTGTTTGGCAAATTAATAATTCAACTAAATTCCTAAGAAAAGAGGAAGAGGAAGAGGAAATTAACAGATTGAACCAAAATCTGGAAAGATGGCTATTACAACTTGACAACACCAAGTTTGGTCGTCCTGTTATATATAACGATATAACTTTCTCCAGAGCCCCACATAATAAGCAGAATGCTACTATTCTGAAGAATGTTATTGAGGAAAGAACCAAAACAATAGTCAATGATGTAGTTGACAATATTGTTCAATATGTAAAAGAACTTGATATTGTATTCTCAGATATAAGTCATATTATTTTCATAGGTGATTCATTTAAGAATAGCATGTTCAAGGAAGAGTTATTACAGCGTTATCCTGTAACTTCGAACAATATAGTTGCTTTTGGGAATAAGGATATTCCTGAGATTGTTGGTATTTACAGTCAAATGGACTTGTCTCAATTTGATAGTTTAAGAAAGAATATCGAAAATCTCTCTTATGAACAATTAGAACAGATTAAAATTGCAGAAGAAGATAGAAAAGCTAGAGAAGCTGCACTTAAGAAGCAGGAAGAAATTGATCTTGCTAATGCTGCTATGCGTGAAGATGAGAGAAAGTTCAATGCCGCCATTGTTGACGCTGAATCTTATGAGAAGAAAGGCGACTATAGCAGCATGATAGATCTTCTAAACATTGCTCTTACTTTAAAGCCTGATGATAAGGAAGTAAAGAAAATGTTGGATGAAGCAAACAGAAAGCTATCCGAAATCAAGGTCAAGAATGAGCAATATAATAAAACCATCAGGATGGCTCAGGATGCCTTGAACTCACAGCGATGGCAGGATGCTTATTCAAAGAGTGAGGCAGCTTTAGAATTACGCCCTGATTCTTCTGAGGCAAAACGTATTCTTACTGAATCACAAAGAAAAATCAAATTAACAGAAAGCCTTAAAGAGTTTCTTTTACGAGCTGACACCTTTATTGGTCAGAAATTATATAAGGAAGCATTAGAAGAACTGAATAAGGCTAAGCATGCTGATTCTAATAATAAAGAGATTGAGGAACGTATATCCAAAATCCAAAATATACAGAAGAAGCATAAAGAAGAATTGGGCTTATTAGAACAGGAACTTACTAAGGCCGAAAAAGAAGATAACTTTGACATAGCCATAGAAATATGCAATAAGCTCATTGACAAGGATATTCAGAATCCTAGAAAATGGAATGAGCATATAGTTTATCTTAAAGAAAGACGGAACAAATATCTTAAGGATATAGAGCTGTTTGAATCGTTAAAGATTAAGATAAATGAAGCAAGTTTTAATGAACATTGGGAAGAACTTATAGAGCTATGCAACAAAGCATTATCTATAAAATCTGATGATTCTATTAAACGATATTTGGAAAAGGCACAGGACAAGTTCAAGCTAATTCAAGATCAAAAGAATTTTGAGAGCTTGGTTTCTAAAGTGAAAACATTTATTGCTGATAGACAATGGCCTGAAGCTAAAGAAATTATCAAGGTATTACACGAGAAATATCCTGACAGAAGTGATATTATAAGGAATCTTCGTAAACAAATTTTTGATGCAGAAGAAGCCTGGGAGGATAAACTTAGTGGAAAGAAACATATATCTTCTCCTATGCCAAATAATACTGAAGAGTATGGAAAACCTCCAGTAAAAATAGATAGACCTTCTAAAGATTCTTCTTTTGATGACTTCTTTGGCACTGATAATCCTAAAGGAAACAACTTAGACCAAAATAAGGAAACTCCTTATAAGACAAGTAGGCAGAAAAAAGAATCTTCAGGTGATGACTTCTTTGGCTCCGATAGTCCTAAAGGGAACAGCTTAGGTCAAAATAAAGGCAAGAGTGTTCCTTCTAATACGAATAGTCAGAAAAAGGAATCTTCAGGTGATAGTTTCTTTGATTCTGATTCTTCTAAATTAGAGAAATCAAAACAGAAACAGCATACGAAACCATCTGCAAAAGATGATTTCTTTAAAAGCTGATATTAAAAAAATGAATTGGGTTAGAATGGATTATTTTTAACTTTTTAAACTAATAACATATGGCAGAAGTACAGCTTAAAAGAAAAATTACGCTGCGCCGTAAGGAAAAGCCAGCGGAATTTACATTTGATGGACTGCTAAAAGTAAAATTGTTGTGGCAGTCTAAAACAGACTTGGATTTGTGTATTTTCTTTAAAAGAAAAGATGGACAAATCGGAGGCGTATTCTCTTCAGCATTCCGTCAGAAAAAATCTGATTTAGGTAATTTGTCTGAATTCCCTTTCATGTTACATAAGGGAGATGAAGCAGAACCGGCACCTGGGGGAGAATCTATAGAGCAAATCAATATTGCCAGTCTAAATGATATAGATACAGCGCATGTATGCGTATTAAATTACAGTAAAGCTATAGACGGAGAAGAGGTAAACTTTGCCCAGGATTCAGGTAGAGTAGAAATACAAAGTGACTCAGGTGACTATCTGGAAGTCCTGATTGATGCTACCGAGGATGGACATGTTTACCATGTATGTAGTATCAAGAATAATGAGGGTATTAACTCTGTTATAAATGAAGGTGTTGTTATGGATTTGGGTACTGCTTTTGATAAAATACCTGGGTTCTCACTAATATGCGAATAATAACTTTTAATTTTTATAATTATGGCTGAAGTAACATTAAAAAAGAAAATTACTCTTCGTAGAAAAGAAGAACA
>OHCK01000754.1_pt1 | contig 12153 bp, 10 predicted proteins | sample 1577611 | NCBI WGS metagenome assembly OHCK01 (sample SAMEA3879586, study PRJEB24766) | human gut metagenome | biome: human-associated habitat; feature: feces | place: USA | collected 1985/1987 | reverse complement strand
ATCCCTGGCTGTCTCAAATCGTCTTTCCTTTGTTTTAATCTTTAACTTGCTCATTATAGGCTCCTTTTTTACATTCCAAGAGTTTTGATCACTACCTGTGCCAGAATTCTGGCAAGATAATCATTTCATTGATTTCCCAAGCAAAATGACAAAGCAGATGTTAAAGGGCATGAAATTATTTTACCAAGTTGCTGAGGAAATACAATAACCTTTTAATCAGGTTCTCTGGAAATAAAGCGAAAATACTAAACTGCTCAAAAAGAAAACGAGAGTGCATTCAAAAATTCAACATAGCTGAATTTTGGGATACACTCCCGGGAATAAATAAGATTTTTTTAACAACATTTATAGGTAGTGTTGTTCTCCATGTTTAGCATTTACAACTCCGATTCCTACGCTAACAAGCACAAGTGCTATGATATTTTTCATAGAAAAAACGGACTCACCGAGAAATATTCCCGACATTATCACGCCAAAAACCGGAATAGAAAACGCAAACATTGTAACCTTTCCCACCGGATTATATTTTAACAGCAGCGTCCATATACTGAAAGCCGCTGCAGATAGTGCTGCCAAATACAAAAGAAGACAGGCTGCCTTTAAGGAATATACCTGTACTCGTCCTCCCATGCAGATTCCTATTATTATCATTAGCAGACTTCCAAACAATATCTGATATGACGTAATTGCCATCGGTGATTCCTGTTTTACTATTTTTTTCAAATATACATTACTGATTCCATAAGATGCGGCAGCCGCCAGCATAAGTCCCTCACCCCTAAAGGAAAAACTACCATTTAATATTCCTGTTAAATTTATCAGAATCACTCCTGCTAATCCAGCAATACATCCAAAGATGGTTTCCCAGGATAGCCTTTCATTTTTAAGCAGGAAATGCGCTGCTATAACAGAAATAAACACATTTGAAGCATTTATAATTGCACTTTCTGATGATGAAATATATGCCAGACTAATGTGAAAACACGTATATTGAATCGTAGTCTGCAATAACCCCTGCCTGATAATCCCCGGAATCGACAGCTTCCTCACCCGCAAAATCCGTTTTTCCAAAATGCACCCGACAATAAAAGTAATTATTCCCGATATAAAAAAACGGACTCCTGCAAACAAAATCTGGCTACCCGTATCCGAAATTTTGAACAGTGGATATGCTATTTTTACGCATGGAAATGCACTTCCCCACAGCACGCAGCAAAAAAGAGCTCCCAGACTCAGCCACACCGGATTTTGCAGATTAATCTTTAATTTGGCCATACAATTCCTTTCCAGCATATGCTTTAATCCTTATTTATCGAATCGCCTGTAAATATCTTTTTGCTCTGTCTTCTATAATCTGAAATACTTCTTCATCACAATAGCTTGAAAACAAACCGGCATCTACAAGCTGCTTTCCGACTCCAAAACAACTGACACCGGCACTTTGAAATGCAGATATATCTTCCGGACGGATTCCGCCCACAGCAGCAATAGGAATATAGTCAAGAGGAGCCTTTATCGCGCGGATATAAACTTCTCCCAGATAATTTGCCGGAAATACTTTCACAATATCTGCACCTTCCTGATATGCCCTTATGATCTCACTTGGCGTAGCTGCTCCCGGTATAGAAACCAATCCCATTTCTTTAGTAGCACGAATTACCTCCTCATTTAAATTCGGAGAAATAATGTACTCCCCTCCAATCTCTGCAACCCTTTTTACCTGTAGCTTATTTATTACCGTTCCGGCACCAATATGTTCAATATTCCGGAGACTTTTTTCCATTGATAATTCCGATTCGTTATCAATAGCCAGCTCAAAAAAGTGCATACCCATATTTTTCAGGATATCTACTGTAGCAATCAGCTTTTCTTCCGACAACCCTCTGAGAATAACAATCAGCTTTTCTTCTAAAATTCTATCCTTCAGGTCACTCATCATCCTACTCACCTTCCTTCCATTTATAATATAATTCTGCGAGACGAAATGCCCCTTTCGCCGCCATCAGTTCGTCCTCATCCAAAAGATGAACCTTCTTTTCCTGCATAATATCTGTTAATATATCATAAACAGCCTGTGCAATTATCCGCTTACCTGCAATAACAAACTGCACCTCCTCCAAAGCCTCTGTCTTCTTAAACTCACATATACTCAGACAATCGTAATACATCAATACCCCTAACAGGAAATTGGCTGCCTTCTTTTTATTTTTATGTACATATTTTTGATAAATACGTGTTTTAAAAACTGCACTTGTAAAGGAATTCTTCTGTGCCGTCCGAGCTCCATCTGACACTGCCTGATAATCATATTCCTCTTCACCGACAAAGAAATCCGGAAGTGAATCCTTTAATAACGTATGGAAAAACAAAGCATCAAGCAGTTCTCCACTCATGGTTGTCTTACAACGGCAGATAAACCCTTCTTCATTTGCATATATTATTTTAGTATGGGAGCCTGGTAAAACAAAAATCAGATCCTCGCCCTTGCCACGCTCCCTCAACAAAGCCACCGCCTCTGTTTCTTCTCCACGCATAACATCCATCTGCTCCAGCGTATCTATTCCGATATTCTCTACATGGTTCCTGACTCCCGGAATCATGTAAAAAGGTATTCTGGTAATGTCATTAAAGAAGCGGCATTCTATTGCATTGCACAAAGCCCTTTCATCAACAGGTGCGCATAAATATGGAATTTCTTCAAGCCCCACATTAGAGGTTAGCATCCCCGAGCAAAAAATCCCTTGAACCTGGCTTTCTTCTATATGACTTTCTTCTATCAGGCTATCAATACATCTTTTTACCGTTTCACGGATCACCTGATCAGATCCATCCATAGCGGTATTCCTGACACCTGCTCTTTCTTTTTTAGAAGAAACAAAGGAACCATCCTGTTTCCACAAATATGCCCGAGTATTCGTTGTACCACCATCAAGAGTAATGATATATTTCAATTCATGATTATATTCTTCCGAATTTTGCAAGCAATTCATCAACGGTTGCTCCTCTCAGAATTTCTTCTCTTGTTGCAATTTCAAGATCTGCCTGAACGCGTGCCTTTTTATATACAGCTTCCAGCTCATTATACGGAACTACCGCAACACCGATTTCATCCGCAACAATTAAATCTCCTGGATTTACAATAACGCCTCCGCAACAGACAGGAACATTTACCGCAATAGGTTCCTTCCTTCCCGAATATGCTGTATGCGCTGCTCTAGGTCCTGACGCCTTGGCAGTTATCGGAAACTCCAGCATCTTTGCCTCATCTGTATCACGGCAGCTGCCATCAATCACAGCGCCTGCTATACCGGCATTTCTTGCAAGTCCAGACATAAGTCCTCCCCAAATTGAGGTTTCCGTTTCTCCAAATGCATCAATTACAATAACATCCCCAGGTCTGGCAATTTCAAATACACACAGGCAATCCACGATATCTCCTGCTGTCAGCTTTACAGTAATAGCCGGACCAATTATTTTTTTATTGATGGATTTCGGCTTCATATCATGTCGCATTACCTGCTCTCTCTCCATTGCGTCCCCTACAACGCAGGAAAGGGAATAAACATCTTCCATTTCTTTATATGGTTTGATCAGTTTCTCCTGGATATCCGGTCTCGGATTCATTATACATTTCATTATCTTTACACCTTTCTTTTAATTATTTGCCAATGCAGAACATTAGTCTGATTATCTTTGTAAGCATGCGATGCCTGAATCAGGAGCTTCTCATGGGATGTTCCTTTCCCAATGACCAAATTATTTGAATAAGCCCCTAATCCCTCTGTACGGACTTTTAAATATCTTCCTTCATCCCAGTGAATTCCATCCTCCGAGCAATATAAGACAAAATTTCCTGCTTGTTCGCCATTATTTCCGCTTCTGCCATGAAGAAAATACAAATGTTCGAAGCCTACAACCTGTGGGTTCCGGATTTTTTTTGCCACAAAGGTTGTACCTGCCTGTCCCCACGACATTCCTTTATCCTCACTTAACACATAGGACAGATTATATTCATCATCCAGATTATAATTGTACACAATCAGACGGCCATCCTCCAGAAACATCATGCTTCCATATCCATGATGCAGCGACGGAATTGGAATTCTGCTTCTTTCATAATAGTTTTCTCCACCATCTTCACTAACCACAAGTGAATAATAATGATCCGTGGTTTGACCTGTCCAATCAACCGTCGCATCATTGACAAATAAAAGCAGAAAAATTGTTCCCTCCTGATACATCGCATCATAAATACGTCCTCGACGTGTTCCTATCTGACGCAGATTGCTCCATGTGCTTCCTTTATCTCGGCTAATTGAATAAGATGGCACCATATAGGGTTGCCACTGTGGATCATTTGATATATCACATATTAATTGATATACAATAATATCTCCCTTTTCATTCACTATTGCCTTTTCACACATGGCGGAGTATTTCATCTCAGAATGTAGCAATTTTAATGACGGCTGAAAGATATAGGGCTGTGACCATGTTTCCCCATAATCCTCTGACCTTTTATACTCCATCCATCCTACCGCAGAATGTCCCTTTTCATCAAGTGAGCAATTAGGGTAAAAAGCTAAAATTTTTCCTTCCTCATACTCCACCAAAGCATGTCCCAAATGACCGCTCCGTCCATTTATTTCATGGTTCACAAAGACATTTCCTTCTGGTGGTACTACATCAAATTCATCTTCAAAATTCATCTAAAATTCACCACCTGGTATGATGTAGTCATAGACCAATAGCAGTCTTCTACATCATTATTTAATCTATATCAAGGTTGGTAGGAGGATTCTCCTCTGATTTCATTCCAACCAAAGATACGTGTATAAGTTACATGTTTTTAGTATAATTATTCACTCCTAGACTTCGTCTGTTACATAAGGTATTATATTCCATTGAATAGGGAAAAGGACGTTCGCCTCCTAGGGAGCTGGCTTATGTCCAGCAATACCCGTAACTTTAGACAGTCATTCCATCAATGAAAATTTATGTTTTAGGCTGGTTGGGAGCAATTAAGCTATACCCGTATCACGTGCCAGGTAGTGTATTCATTGTTTTTATGGAACCCTATCGGAAGGAGCTTACAATGTACAACAAAAACTATATTTCCGTCGGTATCGATGTCGGTTCTGCCTTTAGTTTCATGACCATCGTTGCACCTGACGGCTCTGTAATCCAAAAACCTTTTAAAATTACACACAATAAACCGGATTCTCTGGAAAAGGCCGTTTCTGCCATAAAAAAAGCAGAAGAGCTACATTCCTTAGAAAGTCGCACCTTTCTGGAATCCACTGGGATCTATCACTTCCCGCTCTTCTGCTACCTTGTTGATTGTGGTTTTCACGTCTCCATAATCAATCCTATTATTACACATTCTGCGAATAATACAAGTATCAGAAAAGTAAAAAATGATAAAGTTGATTCCATTGGTATTGCAAAGCTGGGATTATCCGGTGATATCCCTGTATCTCAATTCCCAGCAAAGCTGGTCCTTGAGATTCGATCCCTTACACGCAAGTATTATGATCTGACCGATGAACGGTCTGCTCACATCAACAAACTTAAGGGCGATCTGCATACCGTTTTTCCACAGTATCTGGACATCTTTTGTGATGTCACTGGCAAAACATCTACCATGATTCTCCGTCAGTATGGTACTCCGGATAAAATACTCCGTGGTCATAAAAAGACCATGATTGAAAAAATATCAAAAGCCTCAAGAAAAGGACTTTCAAAAGCTGCCGAGCGCTATGAAAAGCTCTGTGCCGCCGCAACAGCCGCAAAAACTTTCGGATGCCAGATTGATAGTATCTATTTCAACATCTCTCTGACTCTTGACCTTATCGAGAAGCTTGACTCTGCCTTGGATTCTATTTTGCAGCGGATCCATCAGCTGGTAACGTTCAATAAATCCGAAAAGTTTATCCAGCAGATTAAATGGCTTGATACCATTAAAGGGGTTGGATTTCTTACTGCTGTGACCATCATGTGCGAAATCGGTGATTTTTCAGCATTCCGCAATCCAAAACAGTTATTCGCTTACTTCGGACTTGATCCGGAAGTAAATCAGTCTGGTAAGTTCGTTGGCACTGAAATGCATATGACCAAACGAGGCTCCAGAATCGCCCGCCGCGCTGTCTTCGCAGTAGCACTGGCATCCATACGCACTAAACGCAATGGAGAAGGCATTAACCCATATCTTCGTGAATACTATGAGAAGAAATCCGGGCAAAAACCAAAGATGGTAGCTCTTGGTGCAGTAATGCACAAAGTGTGCAACATCATCTTTGCTGTTCTTCGTGATGAGAAAGAATTCGAATTACGGTCTCCCGAAGAACACTGCAGGCAGTATCAACGTCCTGCTTTACAGGCTGCATAAACATTCATCCTGTGCTGTATATAACCATCAACAAAGCGAAAATCCAAAGGATTTACGTTTATTAAAGTTACTCATTTTTAGGTTTCAATAATCAATAGAAAAAGTTCTATTTTTTATCATTTAGGGCTTGACTATAACTAGCTGGTCTTATAAAATTGTAAGCATTTTCCAAATCAAGCAGCTTTGTTCTGTCACTTAATCTTCCATATCGTGAAACACAATATGATTCCAACGATCCTTTGGAAGATTCATATTCCTCATTTAATATATACAGGACCTTAAAGTTTTCGGAAAATTGAAGTGCACACGGCTCCTCATGATATATTCACTTAATCTCCATATACGCTAATATATATTTTAGGTTTTTCAAGTGGATAACATTATAGTATCTGCGTATAATTGTATTACTACAATTACTCCATGACTCGCTACTGGTGATTCATGCTTAAACCTTTCCAGATAGGATTTCCACCTATTAAATTACACGGCCTTGCTAAGCCGCACCGCAATCCTGTTTTCGTTCTTCCTCACTTATATTTTTTTGTCGCTCTGCATCTTCCCCATTATTCTCTATGAATTCGCTGCATATACTGCACACCAGACAAGAGCCAAAATATATTTTTGCTTCTAGTACATCATTATGGTAATTCACCTTTTCCTGTTCGGTTCCCTTGTTATAATGACGTTCCAGGCACTTTTCATTGATCTTCCTGTTTCCAGAATAAAGCTGGGTTCCATCTATTATGATAATCCAGTCCTTCCTGAATTTCGCATCATCAAAGCTTTTTCTTCGGATCATCTGATATACCATGTCTTGAATTATTTTTTGTAATTCATCAGAATTCAAACGTTTCAGATATTCTTTTTCGGTTACATGATGTGGTAAGTATCCATCCAAATTCTCTCCCATAAAGGTTGCAATATTATCAACAATCTGCTGATTGTTAAATTTATCTGTCATATCTTGCATATTCGTAATACCAGCGATCCCTTTATAATAGATCTGTCCCAACATAGTCCGATTGGTAAATGTGATATAACTCTGATGCCTTGGCTCATCTGTCTGGCCAAACCTGTCAAATAAATCAGGGCAATACCTTCTCTGCACCTTATTACATGTTTCAATTGGATTCTTTTCAAGGGCTCTCATAGCTCTGTCTTCTTTTCTTCCCATCTTACACCTCTCTGTGAAATCTTCTATTATACATTTTTTTCATAGAAAAGTTTGTTTTTAATGATAAATTATTGCGAATTATTTTTAACTTTCAGTACTGTCTATTTCTTGTACTCAATTTTTATTTTATGGATAATATTTACTTTTCAATGTTATAATCACTCAGGATTCCGAGAGATTATTAACTTACATTATTTTTATTCCAAACTGTACTTTAGAAATCTATTGAACCGCAGTCATAGCATATGCAAATGGCATTGTGTTTTTCCAAACATATTGTTTCGGATGGCTTAAATCATAAACCTCTATTGCTCCTTTAGATTCCAAATATTCCTCTATTAACACAATAATGTACTTTTCATCTTCCGTAATAGTAAACAATCTAGGCCATCCGCCACAATTAATATGTCTGTTTACCGTCAGCTTTCCATTTTGAGGATTCACTAAATATTCCACAATGCTATTATATCCTCTGTTTCCTGCATATAACTTATTTCCACTACTATTTAATTTTATATCTGATGCACAGCGTATTCCAGTATAGTCAATTGGTAATGTAGAGATTGCTTGTTTTAATTTCAAGGGTTCTTCTTCATTCAGAAAATCATAGACATTTATCATACTTGTCAATTCATTAATCACATAAATTATCCGTTGTTTATTTGCAATACATAAATGTCTTGGTCCGCTTCCGGGAATTACATGATTTTCTATTGTTCTGCCAATGCTGTCATCCTTTTCTAATAAAATCTGCCATATACAGTCACTCCCTAGATCCGGCACAAAAAGTATATTGTTCTTGTAGATTAATATACTATGTGGGTGTGATTTTTCCTGCCTCTCCAATACTGGTCCGCTTCCCTCAAGCTTAAAGTATTGTATTCCTTTTTTCGGAATTCCTTTGAAATCCAATTCAATAAGTGCAAACTGACTTCCAAGATAATCTGACAAATAGGCTTTTCTCATAGTTGGATCTATGTAAATATATGATGCTGAATGAACCTTAATCCTTCTCTGATAAATTTGGTGTATTTTAGTCTGATAATAATCATATGTTATCAAAATGCATTCATCTTCTTTTTCCGATCCAATAACTGCATATACTTTTTTATCTACACTATTATGGGCTATAAACTGCACCCCCTGCGGCAACTTGTCGCATAGCTGTACTTCGCCATTCTTACTTTCCGAATCAAATGTTATCCTATTTAAACAAGATTCTGCACTTTGATTATTTGCCACATAAAAAGAATACTTCATAATCCCACCTTATTATTGCATCTATTAAAAAATTCCACATTGTTTAGTAAAATCATATCTCACGATATGAAGTCCTTTCCAGAACCGTACGTGCGGCTTTTCCGCATACGGCTCTTCATAATAACGTTTACAGTTGCATGCTACGCATAGAGATTGAAATATCTCTTGGGATAAGCCAGCGGATAGTATTCTAGCATCTGCTTAAACCCCTCCCAGTTGTAGCTTTTCTTCTGCCTTCTGCGGTTCATCCAACGAAATAGTAGTTTCTTAATTTCATAATGAAATTTGCATAGCATCGGTACATTATAGGTAAGTCCGTAATAACGATAGTACCCGATTAACTTTCTGTTAAGTGCTGCCATTGTCTGTTGTGACTTTTCAGCCAGTTCTTCATCTCCTTAAGCTTCGTACGAAATCGTTTCCTGTTCATCCTTGGCTTTACACAAAATTTTCCTGCCTGGTTTTCACCGCAATAGAATGTAAATCCTAAGAAGTCAAAGGTTTCGGGTTTCCCCTCACCTCTTCTCATTTTCCTTCCTTTTGCATATCTGCCAAATTCCAGAAGTCTGCTTTTACTCGTCTCTACCAGTCCGTATTTATTTAATCGAATCTGCATCTCTTTATAGTATTGCTCTGCTTCCCACTTATGCTCAAATCCTTCCAGAAAATCACAGGCTCTCTCCAGTTGACTAACTGGTCATTGTGAAACATGATTGGCCCTCGGACCCCGCCAAAGTCATAATACACTCGCGGTACCGCATATCATGATGTTGTCTTCCGCTTGGATAAAGAACGTCGACCTTTGAGGCTTTGTAAAGCTTCGAGGCTCAATAGCATTGCAACCCTGCTTCCTGATTGTCTACGCTTAGCCCTGCCTGTTACCAGACAGCACTCAAGACTCGCTAACGGTGACTCGCTAGGTCTTACCGTATGGGATTTCCACCCATGAAACCAATCGCCCTTTTCTGGACGCGCTCATCCCTTTACTGCGCCCGCCACTAATCCGCTTGTAATATATTTTTGGGCCAATATGTAAATAATAATGACAGGGAGAATGCAAAGTGAAAGTCCCGCAATAAAGTAATTCCACTGTATATTGGAAACACTTTTGAAAATATAAAGATTAAGAATCAACGTCCTCTTTGCCGCATTACTTATTAAAATTGATGGTAATAAGTAATCACTCCACGTCCATAAGAAAAACAGCGTTCCTACTGTTATTGTACATGGTTTTAACAGTGGAAAAACAATTTGAAATATGATTTGTCCTAATCCACATCCATCAATGACTGCAGCTTCTTCCAATTCTGCCGGAATCCCTTTCAAGAATCCTACGTATGTCATAATTCCAAATGCACAATGAAATCCCACATACAAAATAATCAATCCAAAATATGTATTGTTAATATGAAACTTTGAGGCAATTATTGCAATAGCGACAATTACCGTATGCATCGGAACAATCTGCCCCATTACGAACATTAGGTACAACCCGCTTGACAATTTTCCTTTTAAATGCGATATTCCATAAGCCGCCAGATAGGAAACCAGTACTCCGGTAAATACAGTACCCAGAGTAATAATCGCTGTATTAACACCGGCTCTCCAAAAGTCCATTAAATCAAATGCAGTTTGAAAATTTTCTAACATAAAATTTTTAGGTAATGCCCAGAAGTTTCCCTGAATTTCTTTTAATGGTTTGAATGCATTCACAAACACCATAATAACTGGTATCACATATATAAAGGCACAGACTAATAAACAAATGCTTTTAGATATAGATATTTTCTCTTCGTCCCTGGATTTTTTTCTCATAACTGCACCTCTTTCTTACGAGTACATCTTAACTGAATTAGTGCTACTATCATAACAAGTATAAATAATACAATAGATTTTGCAGATGCATACCCGGTTCTAAACGAAGTAAACGCTGTATCATAAATATTTAATGCAACAGTTGCTGTGCTCCTGCTCGGTCCCCCTGAAGTAAGAGCAAATGGGATATCAAATGCTTTAAATGCACCTGCAATTGATACAAATAGGCATACTGTAATTGTTGGCATCATCATTGGAATCACTACATATAAAACTTTCTGTAGTCTATTACATCCCTCAAGTTCCGCCGCTTCAATCAACTCTTGTGATACCGACTGCATACCAGCGACATAAATTATCATTATAAATCCCATTCCCTGCCATATGGTAACAATAAATACAGATACAGCTGCCATTGACGGAGTTCCAAACCAGCTAAGAGATGCCAACTTTTCGAAACCGATTTTTTTAGCTAATATCGGTATTCCCTGTATGAAAATAAAGCTCCATACAAATGAAACCATTATTCCATTAATAATATTAGGAATAAAAAATCCCGCTCTGGATAGTCCTTTGGCAAAAATTTTTCCCTGTAAAAAATATGCAACCATAAAAGCTAAAATGTTACTTCCTAAAACAGTTACTACCGCCAATTTGAGTGTAAAAAACATTGCATCCCGGAATGCCTCTTCTTTAAACAAGCGAATATAATTTTCTATTCCGTTAAACTGTTTTGTTCCCTCTAATATATTCCAGTTAAAAAATGATGCTGGAAGCGTTACACCTATCAGAGGATACAATACACTTAATGTATAGAACACAATTGCAGGTAAACAAAGCAGAATATAAAATTTTTTATTTTTCTTATAGATAATCGATGACATTTTATCCTTTCCTCTTTGTGATAACTAATTCTATAACGTTATTTTTATATAAAAAGGTCAGTCAATATCCCCTTTGTGTCTATACGAACATATTGACTGACCAAACGGTTACAACTTTATAATAAATTCACTTTACTGTCCATTTAAAAGGTCGTCATACCTGGTATCCATCTCTTCAATTACTTCATCCTCTGTCATTGTGCCGGCAAAATATCCCTGTATTGATTCCCCAATAATTGTTTGTGCACCAGCTTTTAATCTCTGATAAATCCATGGACGAATTTTTCCTTCATCCATATATTTGTTATAAGATGTTAAATAAGGTGCGGTAAAGCTTGTTTCAAAAGGAACTCCTGGAACAGATGCCCCTATTGTATCTCCTATATAAGAATTCCATGAACCAGATTCTTCACTACTAATTGCATCTAATACTTTTAATGCTGCATCTACATTCGGTGAATCTGCATTTACAGCAACTACGCAGCCAACATCGACATCAAGTTTTGCATCTTCCGGATCATCTGTTACTGGTACTGCAAATACTCCCATCTGTGCATCAGGATTTACATCATTTAATGTTGATAATGACCACTCACCTGAAAGCAGCATTGCCGCGTCGCCAGACACAAATG
>OHCK01000752.1_pt1 | contig 12203 bp, 7 predicted proteins | sample 1577611 | NCBI WGS metagenome assembly OHCK01 (sample SAMEA3879586, study PRJEB24766) | human gut metagenome | biome: human-associated habitat; feature: feces | place: USA | collected 1985/1987 | reverse complement strand
TTTTTACATCTTTTCCGGTGCGGAGCAGCCGATGACCTGGAGGCCGTTGGCAAGCACCTGGCGCGTCGCAGCGGCAAGCTTGAGGCGCGCGTCGATGACGGCATCGTCCTCGCCCTTGATGCGGCAGGCGTTGTAGAACTTGTGGAACGCCGCGGCAAGACGCATGAGGTAGCGGTTGATGTAGCTCGGGTCGTAGTCGCGCGCTGCCATGCGAATTTCCTCGGCAAAGGAGGAGAGTTCCTTGATGAGCGCGTGCTCAGCATCGCTCGAAAGGATGGACAGGTCGACTGCGCCGGGCTTGACGCTGTGGCCCTCTTCCTCCAGCGCTTTGAGCAGGCTGCAAATTCGCGCGTGCGCGTACTGGATGTAGTAGATGGGGTTCTCGCTGTCCTCGCGCACGGCGAGGCCGAGGTCGAATTCCATCTGCGTGTCGGGCTTGGCATTGAAGAAGTAACGGCAGGCGTCGACAGGAATTTCATCGAGCAGGTCGGAGAGCGAGATGGTCTTACCCGTGCGCTTGGACATACGCACGACCTCGCCGTCGCGCACGAGCTTGACGAGCTGCATCAGCACGATGTCGAGACGGTTGGTCCCGTCGAGGCCCAGCGCGTCCATCGCGCCCTTCATGCGGGCCACGTGACCGTGGTGGTCAGCGCCCCAGATGTTAATGACCTTGTCGAAGTGACGCACGGCGAACTTGTTGCGGTGGTAGGCAATGTCGCCGGCAAAGTAGGTGTAGAAGCCGTTGGCGCGGCGCAGAACGTCGTCCTTTAAGTCGAGCTTGTCGATGTCCTCGTCCTTCTTGCCCTGCTTGCGGTACTGCTCGCGCATGATGTCGGCGGTCTTGAGCCAGAGCGCGCCTTCCTTTTCATACGTCCAGCCGAGCTTATGAAGCTCCTCGACGGTGTCTTTGACATAGCCGCTGTTGTGCAGCGAGGACTCGAAGAACCACTCGTCGAACTTGATGCCGTAGCGCTCGAGGTCGCTCTTCATCTTCGGGATATTGCGCTCCAGGCCGAAGCGCGCCATATCGGTGTGGCGCTCCTCGACGGACTTTTCCAGATAGCTGTCGCCGTGGATATCGTAGAAGGCCTTGGCGAGCTCGCGGATGTCGTCGCCGTGGTAGCCGTCCTCGGGGAACTCGATCGCATCCTCGCCCTTGATGAGCTGGATGTAGCGTGCTTCGATGCTCTTGGCGAACTTTTCGATCTGGTTGCCAAAGTCGTTGACGTAGAACTCGCGCCACACGTCCGCGCCCGACCAGTCGAGCACCTCGGCGAGCGTATCGCCCAGCACGCCGCCGCGGGCGTTGCCCATGTGCATGGGGCCCGTGGGGTTCGCGGAGACGAACTCGACCATGTACTTCTTGCCGCCCAGCCAGTTGTCGCGGCCGTAGTCGCCCTTCTCCTCCTCAACGGCGGTCAGAACGTCGGCGTACCACTTGTCGCCGAGGCGGAAGTTTAGAAAGCCGGGGCCCGCGATCTCGACGCTCGTAAAGTACGTGTCGCTCAGGTCCATGTGCTCGGTCAGAATTTTCGCGACCTCGCGGGGATTCTTGCGCATGGCCTTGGATGCGGCCAGGCAGAACGTCGTCGTATAGTCGCCGTTGGCGGTATCCTTGGGGATCTCCACGGCGGGGATGGTCTGCACGCCCTCGGGCAGCAACCCCTCCTGCACAGCCGCGCGATAAGCCGCCGCCGTCAGCTCGGCGATCTGGTTCTTTGCGCTGCGGATCATATTCATAGCAATTTCTCCTCTATCCTTTGCGGTTTTACCCAAACGGCGCGGCACATTCGCCCGAAATCGCCCCATGGGGATACTTTTTTGCAATTATACTATATTTAATGGCAGAAAACAAGGGAATCCGGTAAGAAATCTGCCGCGGCGCGCTTGCCGTGAAACGCAGGCGCAGCAAGGCCTTTCCCGCGATAAAAATCGCTGGTCCAGAAAGAGAATATTTTCGTGTCCAGTTGGGCGCGGCAGAGGCGTTTTGACGGCGCGGCGCGCCCGTCTTGCACGGCCACTGTGCCGCCTGTCAGCGTTTTATCGCAGATCAGTATGCATTTCTCTCCGTGTGCCAGTGAGCGCCGCAAAATCGCGCCTCTCTTGCTTTTTTAACCAAAAATAATATAATAACGATAGCATTATTTAGATGCTTTTGAGAGATTTTGAGAGTAAAACGATAAAAGGAGGACTATCCCATGCCCGTTAATCTGAAAGGCCGTTCGTTCCTGACGCTGAAAGACTTCACCCCCGACGAGATCCGCTATATGCTCAATCTCGCCGCTGACCTCAAGGCCAAAAAGCGCGCCGGCATCCGCGGCAACCTGCTCGCCGGCAAGAACATCGTGCTGCTGTTCGAAAAGACCTCTACCCGCACCCGCTGCGCGTTCGAAGTCGCCGCTTACGACGAGGGCGCGAACGTCACCTTCCTCGATTCCAAGTCCTCCCAGATGGGCAAGAAGGAAACGATGGTCGACACCGCCAAGGTCCTCGGCCGCTTCTACGACGGCATCGAGTACCGCGGCTACGACCAGAAGGTCGTCGAGGGTCTCGCCGCCAACGCGGGCGTTCCCGTGTGGAACGGCCTCACGGACGTCGACCACCCGACGCAGGCACTCGCCGACATCCTCACGCTGATGGAGAACACCAAAAAGCCGCTGAGCAAGTGCAAGCTCGTCTTCTGCGGCGACACGCGCAACAATGTCGCCTACTGCCTCATGTACATCTGCGCCAAGCTCGGCATCCACTATGTCGGCTGGGGTCCGAAGGAGCTCGCGCCCGCCGCTGACGTCGTCGAATACTGCCGCGAGGTCGGCAAGGAGACCGGCGCCGTCGTCGAGTACGGCGAGGACAGAGAACTCATCAAGGGCGCGGACGCGCTCTACACCGACATCTGGGCCTCCATGGGCGAAGAGGACAAGATCCCCGAGCGCGTCAAGCTGCTCACCCCCTACAAGGTCACGGGCGAGGTGCTCAAGGCTACCGAGAATCCCGACTGCATTTTCCTGCACTGCCTGCCGTCCTTCCACGACTTCGACACCACGATGGCCGCTTCGCAGAAGGAGCTCGGCTACGATATCCGCGAGGTCACGGACGAGGTCTTCCTCTCCCCGAACTCCAAGGTCTTCGACGAAGCCGAAAACCGCATGCATACCATCAAGGCCGTCATGGTCGCGACGATCGGCAACGTCTGATCTGTTCAGGCCGCTTTCAAAAAAGCATAAAAGAACGGGAGCACTTCGTGCTCCCGTTCTTTTTTCCGCTTTGTTTACTGTTCCGGTGCCTTCCAGTCGCGGGTCTCGCGCAGCTCGGTCCACTTTTCATACTGGGAGTTCGTCTTGAACTCGTAGTAGTGGCTGTTGGTCGCTTCCTGAACGGCGAGGTAATACCAGGCCTTCGGGTTCGCGTTGTCCGTCCAGACCGTCATGTTCGGGAGGAGATCGTCCTCGGTCTCGGGCTGGCGGTTCAGCACGCGGTTGACGAGCGTCATGGTCTCGGCACGGGTGATGTCGCGCTGGGGATCAAACGTGCCGTCGGGATAGCCCGTGATGATGCCCATGGAGCTGAGGGTCGAGACCGCGGTGTTGTACCAGGAGGTGGCGGCCACGTCGGAGTAGCGGTTGGTCTTGGTCAGGTTCTCGTCGCGGACGTCGTCGGTCAGCAGACGGAAGAAGATGGTCGCGACCTCGGCGCGGGTGATGTTGTTCTGCGGGCGGACCTCACCGTTGCCGTAACCGACGATATAGGCGAAGTGATCCGTCGTGTTCAGACCGAGGGCATCGTCATCAGGAATCTCAACGGTGGGCGTAGAGGGAGTGGGCGTGTGCTTCCTTGCAAAGGTAGCGTGAATCGTGTGGTTATCCACCACATTTTCAAACGTGTACGTGCTCACCGCGCCGACGCTCTTGCCGTCCACCAGCACGTCCTTGATGCGATAGCCGGAATCGGGCGTGATGGTAAAGGTCTTGCTTTCGCCCTTGGGTACTGCAACATCACCCGTTGGGGCGATCTTGCCGTGCTCGTCGGCGGTTGCGGTAATGACACGCACTTCATCGACCTTGACCTGCAACAGATGCGGTCCATGCGTCGCATTGGCGTTCCCAACACCGATACCGTTATTTGCACTGAGATAGAATGGCGTATCGGCCTTTTTGCCATTCACAACATGATAACCGAACACCACTACAAGATAGTAGTCATTATAGCCCTCATAGGAGCTGCCTTCATATCTCGCGTGTTCCGTCTTTGCAATGGGAATGGTATTATGCTTGCCGTCCACATATTGAATTTCCACATTGCTCGTTGCGGCAGAAAAGCGCTTCTGTTCTTCCGTGCTTCTCGGGCCGTTCAGAGTGTTCTTTCCGTCCCCGAGCGATACTTCGTCAAACCAGTAGTACTCAAAGTAAACATAATCCTCGTCAGTGCCCTGATTCTCCTTCAGCAGTGGATGATCGACCTGAATACCGATCGAGTGCTCCTTGCCGTCGCCGATGGTCACGGTGAAGGGCTGGTTGGCATCGACATTTTCGGTTTTTCCGTCTACCAGATAGGAGATCGTGGGGTTCGCAAGCTTGTATTCACCACTGACAGTTGCACGATCAGACGGATTATCCTTAGCTTCAAGCTTTTCATTTTCATTTAACACCTGATTGGAACTGCGCAACTTCCAGCCACCGACATACTCATAGCCAGGGCGCTCATTACCGGACGTTGCTCCATTCGTATCAGGAAGCTTATAGTTATTGTTGAAATCCCAAAGCTTAGTTGCAGGATTATAAGTCCAGCCAAGAAGCGCATGGTTCAAGTGCTGTTCTTGTTTACCGAGGGGAGAAAATGTAATCTTTATAGGATAGGTGCAGATTTTTTGCAGTTTTGAACCATATCCTACTTGTGTAGAATACGCCGCAAAACATTTATTGTCCGGAAGTACAATGATGCGATCGCAATCACTCGGAGGAGTTATGGCACTATTAGCGTACCCGCTATAATCTTCGTTTTTCCAAGGATCTACTGTCTTCTCAAAGATGATCTGCGTGATATGCTCATCGTAAAAAGCACCCTCGCCAAGTGTTGCTACGCTGGCAGGAATGATAACCTTAGCATCTACTCCATCAGCAAAGCAGTTCTTGAAGCACTGATAGCCAATGGTTGTTAAGCCTTCCGGCAGCTCAAACACGACGCCTTCCGGAGAACCGGCCAGTCGCATGACCTTCAAAGATCTGCAATCCGTGAATACGGAAGCGCCGTCCGAATTACCAAGACTTGTCAATGTATTGGAGAAAATAAACGTTTCCAAAGACTTGCAATCACCAAACGCAAATTTACCGATGACCGTTACCTGAGTATTGGACAGGTCAACCGATGCCACCGGAGAGTGCATAAATGCCTGATTGTCGATCTTCTCCAGATTGGTTGCATTGCTGAAATCGACAGCTGCAACTTGAGGATGATTTTTAAGACCTGCATTCTTAGCCTTAAAAGCATTTTGACCGATACTCGTCACCGGCGTACCGTTAATTTCCGCAGGAATGGTAACGGAAAGGGGCTTATCCTTATTGTTGGCAAGCCAATCCGCATCAATGCCCGTGATCACGCCGTTAGCTTTATCAAAAAACAACTTATCCTCGGGAACAGCAATCGGCGTGTCCGCTGCCGCGGGTGTGGCCAGCAGCATGGGCACAGCCTCCACAGGGGCGGCCTCTTCCTCTTCCACGCCCGCAACAGGCGCCAGCACAACTTCGCCGTCTTCCGCCTCTCCCGGCGCGTCCATCGCCAGCATTCCGACAGGAAGCAAAGTCAGCGCCATGGTGGCTGCCAGCAACCATGTCAAAAACAACTTGCCGAACTTCTTCTCTCTCATAAAAAAATCCTCCCTCTTGTCCCTGTGGACCCGAGGAAGGAGAGTTCTCCGTCTTAGGCAGCCCGGCTGTCGTGCGGCTTGCGCCGTTTAGACCCGTGGCTTTGCGACACCGGCTTTCGCCGGCTATGCCTTTGTCTGTACGCTTTGCCCCACTTTCGCGAGCCGCACAGATCATTCGATTGATAAATTTATTATAGCACTCAAAAAATAATCTTCAAGCGGAATCCCGTCGAATTTTGTCGGCAGTAAAACTTTTAATACCTGTTGAGTTTTGTCACGTTTCAGAAATACCTTGCAGTTTAATCGGTTTTATGACAGAACAGGAGGGGCGGATCGCTCCGCCCCCTGTCCTCTCTCAATCTCGTCTCTCTCGTTCACTTGCAGTACTGGCGCAGATCATAGCACAGGCGCTCGGCCTCCTGCTCGCCGCGGGCGACGATCGCCACGGCGTCGTTGCCGGAGATGCAGCCGAGCATATCGGGCAGCTTCATCGCGTCGATAGCCGCGCCCGCCGCATCGGCGAGCCCCGGCAGCGTCTTGAGCAGCACGACGATCCCCGCATAGTCCACGCCCACGCTGCACTCGTTCAAAATGAGCTTCAGGCGCTTCGTGTTGTCGATGTGGTCGGCTTTGCCGGACACGGCGTAGCGGCTGCGGCCGCCGCCGATCGGCTCCTTATAAAGGTACAGCTCCTTGATATCGCGCGAGACGGTCGTCTGCTTGCTCTCGATTCCGCACTCGGCGAGACGCGCAATGAGCTCCTCCTGCGTCTCGATATTGTACTTTTCGATCAGCTCCAGGATCTTCTCTTGTCGCTTGCTCTTCATGGCTCTCTCCCATTTTCCTCCGCCCGGCCAGCTGCCGGCGCGGATGAGCTCTTCTTTCTTCTCTCGTTCTGCGGTGGAATTTTTTACAGGTCGTCGCGGTTGACGGGGCAGGACATGCAGCGCGGGCCGCCGCGGCCGCGCGACAGCTCGGCAGACGGCACGGTCAGCACGTCGAGGCCGTGCTTTGCGAGCAAGTCGTTCGTCACATAGTTGCGCTCATAGGTGATGACGCGGCCCGGCGCGATACACAGCGTGTTCGAGCCGTCGTTCCACTGCTCGCGCTGCGCGGCCATCAGGTCGCCGCCGCCGCAGCGGATCAGGTCGACCGCGGGCAGCTTGAGCTCGAGGGCCAGAATGTCCTTGAGCTCTTCCTTGATCGCGCCGAAGCGGAGCTCGCCGTGCTCGTCGAGCGTCATCTCATAAACGCTCAGCGGGCCCTCGATCTCGGGATGGATGGTGAACTTGTCGTAGTCGACCATCGTGAAAACCGTGTCGAGGTGCATGAACGCGCGCGTCTCGGGAATGTCGAAGGCGAGCACCTTCTTAAAGTCGGAATTTTGCAGAAGATTGCGCGCAAACGTCTCCGCGCCGGAGACCGTCGTGCGCTCGGACAGGCCGATGGCCACGATGTCCTTCGACAGCACGAGCACGTCGCCGCCCTCGATGGAATAGCTGTCGGACAGGTCGTACCACATCTTGTTGTCCTGCGTGGCAAAGTCGCGGTTGTAGAGGAACATGTACTTTAAGAGCAGACTCTCGCGTTTGCGCGCAGGGGTATGCATGCGGTGGATGTTGATGCCCTCGCCCACGCAGGCGCCGGGGTCGCGGGTGAAGTACAGGTTCGGCATCGGGTCGGAGACGAACGGATAGTCGTCGTCGACTAAGTCCATCAGCGACGTCGGCTGCTTGGTGGCGACCTCGCAGCGCTTGATGCCCGCGATCATCTTCGTCACCATCTGCTTGGGCGGCATGTCGAGAAGTAAGCTCGTCATGCTCGCGCGCAGGCCCTTGGCGTGGATCTTACTGATGTTCAAAAAGTCGTTGACGAGCTGGATCTGGCGCGCGGGGTCGGCGATGGCCTTGGCGACCTCGTCGACATAGTAGATGACCTCGACGCCGTTTTCGCGCAGGACCTCGGCAAAGCGGTCGTGCTCCTCCTGGGCGACCTTTAAGTACGGGATGTCGTCAAACAGCAGGCGCTCGAGCGTCGCGGGCGTCAGCGATTCCAGCTCCTCGCCGGGGCGGTGCAGCAGCACCTTGTTGAGCTTTCCGATCTCGGAAAAGTTATGGATGCCTGAATACATAAGTCGTGCTCCCTTTCCCGGGATGCCGGCGGCTCTCTCATCGACCGCCCGTACACCCCGACCTGTTTTCCCTGTCCGCGCCGCCGGAGCTCCCCGACGGTCCGCGGATCGTTTTGCCGTTATTACGCAGTAAAGTATACACTTTCAAAAGGCGCTTGTGATGTATCAGTGCTTTTGCCATTTCGTGTGCCAGTCATTCCTCCAGCTCTTCTTCCAGCGCTTTGCGCAATACGTCCATGCCCTGCCCCAGCCGCTCGTAGGATTCATAGGAGTAGTTGATGCGGATGTGGTCGCGCCCGCCGTTCTTGCAGGGGTAAAAAACGTGTCCGGGGATCAGCGTGACGCCCATGTTGTAGGCCCTGCGGATAAAGCGCTTGCTGTCCACCCCGTCCGGCAGCCTGCACCAGACATATACGCCGCCTCTCGGCTTTGTATAACTCACGCCGAGCGGCGCAAGCTCGTCGAGCTTTTGGCATACCAAATCTCGATTCGTGCGGTAGACGTCGCGAAATTTTAAAAGCGACGTGTAGTAAATGCCGTCGTCCAAGTACATGCCGAGGAGCTTTTGCGTCATCCAGTCCGAGGCCATCAGCCGCACGGAGACAAGGTAGCTCAGTGCGCGGATCAGATCGCGGTTGCCCGTGACAAAGGCAAGGCTCAGCCCCGGGATGAACGTGAGCGAGAACGAATAGATGTAAATAACATTTCCCGTCGTGTCGAAGGCCTTGATCGGCGGGAGCTTATCGCCGTCGTAGACGAGTTCGCTCGCCGCGTCCTCCTCCACGATCGGCACGCGGTAGCGGTTCGAGAGCTCAACGATCTTCTTGCGCCGCTCGAGCGACAAAATGTTTCCCGTCGGGTCGTGGTAGCTCGAATTGACGAAGATGAGCCGCGGGCGCGTCTGCGTGAGTAAGCTTTCGAGCACCTCGCAGTTCATGCCGTTCTCGTCGACGGGAACGGTCAGTATCTTCGCGCCCGCAAGCTCCATCACGCGGTACATGTCCGGGTGCACCGGCTCTTCCATCACCACGCTGTCGCCGGGCTTGACGAGCAGCGTCACGATAAAGTCGAGCGCCTGATTCGTCTCCGAGAGGATCTGAATTTCGCCCGAGGACGCCTTCACGCCCTTCGTGCCGAGAAAGGCCACGAGCTTCTGCCGCAGGAACTTATCGCCCTTATAGGGGCTGAAAAAATACTGGCACGGGCCGCTGCCCGTGAGCAGCGCCGCGATATCGCCCGCAACGCGCTCGGACGTGTACACCTCGCGCGAGGCGACGCCGCTGCCGAGGGAATAGTGGCTCTCGTCCGTAAAGCGCTGGAACAGGTCGTCAAATGTCTTTTCCATGTCGAGGTACTTTTCCGCCACCTCGCTGACCCAGTTGACGCGGCCGGGCTGCGCGCCCTCGCCGCCCCTTTCGTCCTGCGCGTCATTTTCGTCGTTTGCCGCGGCCACGATGTAGCCCACGCCCTGGCGCGACTCGATCCACGCGTCGCTCTTGAGCTCGCTGTAGGCCTTGACCACGGTGTTGCGGTGCACATCCAAGATCTGCGCGAGCGCGCGCTCGCTCGGCAGCGCGCTCCCGCGGGGCAGCGCGCCGCTGATGATCTGCGACTTGATCTGGTCGGCGATCTGCAGATAGACCGGCACCTTCGAAAACTTGTCGATGCTGACTTTCATGTACTTCTCTTCTCCCTCTCGCCGGCAGGCCGCGCTCTCACCCGCAGCCGTCGGGATTTGCGTTGGTCTCGCAGAGGTCTCTCTGTTCGCATTTTACCACATAACCGTGTGCGTTGTACAGCTATTTTTGTGCATATGACATAAAATCCAAAAAGAAAGAGCCAAGGCATCCCTATGAGATGCCTCGACTCTTTCAGGTCAGCAACCTGAGTAAGGGAAAAGAAGCTTTTCCTTTTTAGAACAGCAGATGCGCGATGGGGCAGACGATCAGCAGGCTGATGATGGTGCGCTCCAGGAAGATGACGAACAGCTCCCAGATGTTGAGAGGAAGCTTGGAGCCGAGGATCAGGCCGCCGACCTCGGAGAGGTAAAGCACCTGCGTGACGGAGACGACCGCGACAATAAACTTGGCCATCTGGCTGGTGCACTCCGCGATCAGGACGGCGGGGGTGAGCATATCGGTGAAGCCGACGATCATCGTGGAGGCGACTGCATTCGCTTCGGGCACCTGAAGAAGCTGGAGCAGGGGGCGGAACGGGATGCCGAGCCATTCAAAGATTGGCGTGTAGTTGGCAAGGATCAGAGCGACAGTACCAATGGCCATGACGGAGGGCAGAACGCCGAACCACATGCTGCAGGCGTTCTTGGCGCCGCTCTTGAAGAATTCACCGATGCCCTTGTGCTCGGCAACGCGCTTCATGGCGAGATCCATGCCGTACTCAACGTTGCTCTTGTAGCCCTCGGGGAGGGTGTCGGGAGCGGCCTTGCCTTCGACTAAGTACGTGTTGGGCTTTTTGCGCAGGGGGTAGAGGTAGGGACACACGATCGCGCAGACGATACCGACGAAGCAGACGATCAGGTAGTAGATGCCGAAGTAATCGAGCAGCCCCACCGTATCGAGAACGACGAGGGTAAACGTGATGGAAACAGCGGAGAACAGCGTGGCGATGATGCTTGCTTCCTTGGCGGAATAGTAGCCGCCTTCATACTGGTTGCAGGTCAGCATAACGCCGAGCGTACCGTCACCGATCCAGGAGGTGATGCAGTCGACCGCCGCGCGGCCGGGAACCTTGAACAGGGGGCGCATGACCTTGGTGAGCAGCGCGCCGACGAACTCCAGCAGGCCGAAGTCGAGCAGCAGCGGCAGCAGCAGGGCCGCGATGACGAAGATGATAACGAGCGTTGTGAGCAGGTCATAGAGGACGAAGCCGCCCTGACCGCCGCCGGTGATCATACCGATGAGACCCACGCCGTCCTCGCCGACACCCAGATAGGTGAGCCACACGAAGATGACCGCGAGCACGCGGAGCACGACCCAGATGGGTTTGCAGGCGAAGCATTCCTTCATGATGTCGCTATTCATAATGAATTTGGGTTTTGCCAGTGCGATGACCGACATCACCGCGGAAACGGTGAGGATCAGCACGCACAGCAGCGGCAGGAAGCCGCCGATGTAGCCCGAGATGATGTCGGCAAGGATCTTGACCACAACGGTCCAATCGCCGTCAGCATTCTTCACCGGGATCATAAACAGGATGATACCAGTGATCGACGGGATGATGAACAGAGCTTTCAGTTTCGCGTTACTTTTGGTTTCCATTCTCTCTCCTCCTTCATATTGGCAAGTCGGGCCGGAAGGCGGTCTCTCTCATAGCCGCTTCCCCGGCAGACAGCTCTTGCCTTTACTTTATACGAATTCAGCAGTAAAGCAAGTGCCAGCAACGTTCGCAATTTGTATACCAGCAATAAATTTCTCCATTTTGTCATTCACTTTTTTGTCGAACCTGTATGTATCTTTTTTGCTTTTTGGGAAAAAGCCCATTTCCCCTTGCCGTTTCAGGGATTTTGGAGAAGAAAAAGGGAGACGCGATACGCGTCTCCCTCCCGTTTGCTTTATTGCAAGTTTTCAACGTCCTTCTTGCCGACCGCCATGCGTTTCCATTGCTCAGGAAGGCCCGGCGCGATGAGCGGGAACAGATTTTCCGTGTCCGACGTCGGCTGGATGTTATAGGTGCCGTACTTGTTGACAAGATCGGCGCAGTCGTCCGGCTGGCCGAAGCGCGCCTTGAGCATCGGCGCCAGGTCATACGGCATGCCGGGGTCTTTTCGCGGCATAAAAATCACCTCCGGACTTAGTATGTCCGGAGGCGGCAGATTTTTTCGATTTGTCTCGCTCACGCGCGCAGCGTTTTGGGGTACACGCCCGCGTCATGTAATTTCTGAAGCTCGCGCTGCACCATTTCTTTATCCTCGTGATACGTCATGCCGAACCAGCGCGCGCTCGAGCGCAGAACGGAGACACTGAGCTCGCCGCGGTCGATGAGCTCGCCGATCAGGCTCGGCAGCAGGCACTCCTTTTTGAGCTCGCCGTCCGGCAGCGTGCGGAGGAAATCCTTGAAGTAGGCGTCCAGCTTTTCAAACAGCCACGGCGTAAAGCCCCAGAAGTTCATCGAGACCGGCGTCTCGGGCGCGTAGACCGGGCCGTCGCCGTTTTCCTGAATGTCGCGGATCTTTCCGTCGTCGCAGGGCTT
>OHCK01000746.1_pt1 | contig 12242 bp, 10 predicted proteins | sample 1577611 | NCBI WGS metagenome assembly OHCK01 (sample SAMEA3879586, study PRJEB24766) | human gut metagenome | biome: human-associated habitat; feature: feces | place: USA | collected 1985/1987 | reverse complement strand
TAATAAGTGACCCGATTTTTCTCAAAATATTATGCCCACACACTTTTTGACTTGACCCGAAAGTACATAATAAAAGTAAAAAAGTAAATAAGAAATTTTTTTTCCTAATTAAGAATATGTTATATTTGTACCGAATATTCTCTTATGCGTAAGGGAATTTATATATTTATTAAGAAGCGTTATTGAAATTATCTTCTATCGTCAAACTTCGCAACTTTGATTTCACCTGAAGATGATAACAACAACGCTCACGTCTGCGTTATATACCTGCCATTGGTGTGGCATCTATATATCAAACGGCGTGGGTGGCTGTTGTTTATCCAGGTGAAAGGCATTGCGAAGGCCCGACGATAGGATAAACAAGATACAGCCCTCACGCTTTTTTTTATTAATTGTCATGCAAAGAGGGAAGACATGGCAAGAGTTAACCGTTTTTAGGCAACTAAAACAATGCAGGCGTATGAAAAAACAAAAACACACGCGAATGCCGTTCTTCGCATTCCATTTCACGTCGGGGGACTACAGCGGTGAGATATATACCACCGGTCCGCCAGGAATCTTCCGCCCTCAGACAGCAATTACTGTTTATTTTTGTCAAGTGTCGAAATATGTAATTGGGGCGTATAATGTCTGATTTTTAAAATAGAAAATCATATTAAAATTTTATTGTACAAAGGTTATGAAGGAAAATAGTATTGAAACGTATGAAGCTCCGAAAGTGGAAATCATCGAAGTGGAAGTAGAAAAAGGATTTGCAACCAGTGGTGGTGGCGAAAACGGTAATTGGACTGACTAAAGAAATGTATGAGGGGGTGTTAAAACGTGGATAATACTGTCGTTTAGTCGGTAGGGGCGAGGTTCGCTCGCCCGAAAACAGTTTGTTTTGTGTCTTCGGGCAGGCAAACCCTGCCCCTACAGCCGACGATGGGATAGACCGGTTTGGTTTTGACACACTCCATTTGTAATGTTAGAAATAATTCATGAAAACAAAAAGCAAATTATGAAATTTAGATATTTAATAAGTTTGGCTGTGGCAACCGCTTTGTTGACCGGCTGTAACAACGAAGACGACTTGGGTGCGAAGGTCACGAATGGAATGTTAAGAGCCACCATGGAAAGCAATGCTTCCGGTATGGCACGTGCAGGATTTGATGCTAATGGAGTATTTTATTGGTCGGAAGGTGACCGTTTGGGTGTAACCATGCAAGATGGAGCCGATTATACCACCGGTTTTACAGCTCTTACTTTGGTTGAAGGCGGGGCCGGTCAAGCCACGGCTTCCTTTAGTGGAGATATGACGGGAACTATAGCCGGTTATGCAGCTTATCCTTATAATGACGGACACGCTGTCTCAACGACTGATGGTGTTACAACGCTTACTTACAATTTTCCGAAAGAGTACAGCTATACTAAAGTAGATGCTGATTATCAAACGGATACCAAAGGTAAAGGCAATAGTTATAACCCTGCCATGTGGGGAAAGATTGAGAACAGTAATGTAGCATTGAAGCATTTGGGAGGTGTGTTTTGCATTAAGTTTGCCAAATTGCCTGTGGGGAATAACCTGAAACTGACTTTCACGGCAGATCAAAAGATAGCCGGTAAATATACGGTAACATTATCAGGTAGTGAACCTGAATTAGAAGCCACAACTGCTACAGACGATTCGGAAAAGACTGTCAGTATTGCTTTTGGCAACACTGCTCAAAATACTTCCGGTACATTTTACATTCCTGTGCCGACAGGTAATTATACCAATGTGCGTGTGAAGATATTGAATGATACGGAAGAATTGGCAAATGTCTTTGGCGGCAGTTATACCATAGCTCGTAAAGACTTGAAGAAATTGTCTATTTCCAGCGGAACGATTACCGGTGGCGAAGCCCAGACGGTATCTTCTGTGTCTGAGGTTGCCGATGCTTTAGGGAAGAATACGGCCGTAACCGTATCGGGTGAGGTTTCAGGTGAAAGTAATAAGATAGAGGTGCCTGCTGCACAATCACCTGAGACTCCTATAAGTATTGCTTTCCAAAGTGTGGCATCGGGAGCTAAAATAGAATTTGAAGATAAAGCAACTAGCGGTGGCGGAACTTCATCTGTGAAAGACATGACGATTGCTCTACCGGAAACAGAGGGTGCTGAAGAGGCTCCGGTGGTAAATGTTAATATGCCGAATACGACTGTCACATTATCTTCAAACGGAGGAAGTACTACCATAAAGGAGGCAACAGCTTCTACGGCCGAAAACACACTGGTCGTTGATGCAGGAGTAACAATCACTAAGTTGATTGTGAAGAAAGGGAATGTGAGAGTGAAAAAGGGTGCAACAATCACTGCCATAGAACGGGCTTCAGGGAATACCAATGTTGTGAAAGTTTTTGTGGAATCGGGTGCGAAATATCCTGATTTATCTGCCAATGAGAGCTTTGAAATAGTTGATGCGGCAATAGCGGAAATGGAAGCGGTTGCCAAAGCCGGCGGAAACTTTATTTTGGAACAGGATGTTACTCTTTTCCGACCGTTGGTTGTTGAGGGAGCATTGACACTTGATTTGAATGGTCATAGCATAAAGGCTAAGACTACGGGTCTGGAACAAGTGCTGAAAACTAAGGATGCGGTGGTTCTTGTACGTCGTGGTGCCCAACTGACTATCAATGACAGCAGTAACGGTAAAGGTAGCATTGATTATAATGGGGTGGAAAGTGTTTATGTAGCAGTGAAGTTGACTGATGGCAATGATACCGGTAGTGAAGTGGCAAAACTGACAGTAAACGGTGGTACGCTTAAGGGTTATTATTACGGTATCAGTGGTAATGGTACTCGTCATGGAACCGAAGTGGTTATTAACGGTGGAGCAATTACGGCTGCAAATGCTGGAGAAGGTACAGCCATTTATCATCCACAAAACGGATTATTGACAGTTAATGGCGGTACTGTCAGTGCACCGACCGGTATAGAAATGCGTTCGGGTACATTGACAGTCAATGCGGGTGCAATAAAGAGTACAGCATCTACCTTTGATGAGAAGGGCAATGGCAGTGGTACGACTATGACCGGTGTGGCAGTTGCTGTCTCACAGCATGTTACCGATAAAGACCTTAAAGTGGTTATTAATGGAGGAACACTGACAGGTCCTTATGCTTTGTATGAAAAGGATTTGCAAAATGAGACCGGAACTAAGGCTTTGGAAATTAAAGATGGTATCTTTGAAGGGCAAGTATATAGTAAGGATTGTACTGCTTTTATCAAAGGTGGTACATTCTCTGATGTAAGTGCTTTGGAATCAGAAGAAAGAGCATTGATTTATTTGACAGATGATGCTAAGCTCAGTTTTGTATTGGGCAAAGATTGTACTGTTTCTCCCTTTATTGTACTTGAATCTCAAGTAGTGAATATTGATCTTAATAAGAAAACATTGACCATTGATGATAATCTTGAAGGCAGAACATTCATCTTGGTGAAAGGAGGTAGTCTTAAATTGACTGATGGAAATATCACAGATAATGAAATGGGAATATCTCTTGCGGCAAATAATGCTAAATTGGAATTGGATGGTATCGTTTATAAAGCAACGGCTGCAGATGCTGCGGGTATATTGAATGACAAAAATGTTCAGGAGACCTCTATCATAGTTAAAAACTCCACAATAACGAGTGGATACTATGCAGTTAATACTAATGCTCATACGAATCCGGTGGTAGGTAGTACAAAGATAGTACTTGAAAATTCTCACTTTATTGCTACTGAAACAGCTCTCTTGGTAAATATTCCGTCTACGGTGAATATTGAGAATTGTGAGTTCTCAGGAAATCATCAGGCGGCTTTTTTGCGTGGAGGAACTTATACGATTAAGAATTCTTCATTTACGCTGAAAGCTGAGCTTGAGAGTACTCACAGTGAGAATAATCACATGAAACAATGGCAAGACGGTAACAGAGCAGCATTTGCAGGTATAACAATCGGTAATTATTTGAGTTCAGCTTATCAATATCCTACCACGGTTGCTATGACGGGTGTTACAGTAAAAGTAGAGGGTACTCATGCTTCTTCATTCCCGGCTGTGCATGTTTGTGCGAATGCAGCAGAGGATAAAGGTGTAACGCTCACTTATGATGGCTCTTGCTCTTTCACTTCAACTTATGATCCGGCTGTGGAATATGGTACTGCTAATATTACCGTGAACGGAGAGAAGGTCGAGAAGAGCAATGTAAAGCAGGAAACAAGCAACAGATAATTATTAAACAAAAAAGTTTGTAATACTCATCAAAAGAAAGCCGTTTCGTCCGTTATGGTTCGGTTGGACGGCTTTCTTTTTCTTAAAGTATGAAATTATTATGCGAATCAATACGAAATTCAAGCTCCGCGATATAGCCGGAGAAACTATTATTGTCAATCAAGGTACGCCCGAAGCCGATCTTACCCGCATTATCTCTCTTAATACTTCGGCACGGCTTCTTTGGAATGAGCTTTCGGACAAAGACTTTTTGATAGAAGATGCTGCGGAAATATTAATGGAGCATTATTCTGTTTCGGAAGAAACGGCAAAGAAGGATGCAACGGTTTGGGTGGATGCCTTGAAGAAATGCGGTATCATATCGGCTGATTAAAAAATTATATGCTAAAGTTTATCTAAAATGAAATTGGATATTACGGAACAAATGCTTTTTGCCTTGTTGCGTTCTGCCTTGCATGGTACTCATGCAGATGCAACAATCTTTGCCGGTATCACTTCCGAAGCTTGGCAGGAATGTTACCGCTTGTCTGTTCGACAGGGTGTAATGGCACTTGCCTGGGATGGTTTGATTACTCTTCCCACAGAGTTACAACCACCCAAATCCTTAAAAATAAATTGGTGGCTGGCGGTAGAAAGATGTGAAAAGAGATATCGGTACTATTGTCGGGTTATATCCGATTTATCGACATTTTATGCCACACACGGCATCACTGCCGTGCAATTAAAAGGAGTGGGGTTTGCCAATAATTATCCTATTCCTTCTCACCGTGAGGGAGGTGATATTGATATCTTTACCTATTCTGCCGATTCTTCCGGTTTGAGTGATAGGGAAGCAAACTCTCTTGCCGACAAGCTGATGAGAGGCCGGGGAATAGAGGTGGATTTTTCGCATTCGCAAAAGCACAGTATGTTTTATTATAAAGGTATTCCGATAGAGAATCATAAAAAATTCCTGAATACGGAAATATACCGTACGGCTGTTTCGATGGATATTTTGTTGCGGAAGCTTCTCCGTCCCCGGCTGACAGTGCTTGATGGCAAGTATGAGGTGCTGACTCCCTCGCCGGATTTCAATACTGTTTTCCTTGCTTTTCATTCGGCACAGCATTATGCACTTGGTTTTGCCATGCATCACTTATGTGATTGGGCATGCCTGTTGAAGAAGCAGGGACTGAAGATACCCGAAGGAGTGACGGATGAACGTTTTCTGAATATGATTTATGCACTTACACATTTGTGCAACCGCTACTTGGGTACAGAGGTCCTTGTCATGAAAGGAGGGGAAGAGCTGGCGGAGAATTTATTAAAGGAAATGCTTCATCCCACTTATAATATAAATGTACCGGCTACCGGTAAATGGGGAATATTGGTCTATAAACTGAAGCGGATGTTACATATTCATCGTTTGTGTGACAGTGTGATGCGTGTATCTTTAGTAAAGTGGCTTTGGATATCTGTTATCCAACATGTACGTTTTCCACAATCCATATTCCGCCGAACGGTATCATAATTTATGTTGAAAGAAATCTATCATTTATTATTGCCCTCGGAGCGAAGAATGGGGATGAGGGTAATAATGGCTGTGTTTTTCAGTGCGTTGCTGAATTTTGCCGGACTTGCAGCTTTAATACCTGTACTTCTTTTTTTGATAGAAGAGAAAGAAGAAAAGGGAGAAGCACTATTGTTTTGTCTGTTGGCTGTCGGGTTTATTTTATTCAAAAATGTATTGGTCATGGGATTGTCCCGTTTTCAAAACTATTTTTTATTGTCTTTGTATAAACGATTAAGTTTTTCTCTTTTTTCTTCTTATTATCATCGCGGATTATTGTTTATCAGTCGGTTGGGCAGCACTCGTTTGGGATATGAGGTGAACTACGTATGTTATGCTTTCAGTATGAGTTTGTTGTCTCCGTTGCTGAATATGACTGCTGATGTATTACTTATTTTATTGGTTACTGCGGTACTGTTGGTATATGCACCGATGACGGTGCTGATGTTATATCTTGCTTTTTTCCCTTTTATGTTGATGTATATATTCGGAATAAAAAGGCGGATAAGGTATTATGGTAAAAAGGAGTTGTTGGCACGGCGCGAACAGACACGTATTGTCACCGAAGCTTATAAAGGATATGCCGAGCTGGAAGTAAACCATGCATTTCCTTCCTTGCAACATTCTTTTCTGAAGGGTTTGGATACGATTTCTTTTTGCCGTTTGAAGCTGGAGACGGTGTATCATCTGCCGCTTTGCCTTTCAGAATTATCAGTTGTTATAGGACTCACACTTCTTGCATTGTCCGGGACGGGAAATGTGAAGGCGTTGGTGGGAATCTTTGCCGTGGGTGCCTTTCGTTTATTGCCGGCTTTGCGTGAATCGCTTTCTGCATGGACTCAGATACAGAATTCCGTTTTTTGTCTGCGGATAATAAAAGCAGGAATGGAAGATTTATTTTCAACATTCGAAGAAAAACCGACAGCCGGGTTATCTTTTGAAAAAGAAATTGCAATATCCAATCTTTCGTATACTTATCCGGAAGGAAAGAGAGTCTTAAAGGAGTTTGATTGTACGATTCGGAAGGGAGAGTATATTGGTGTTCGAGGTTCAAGCGGTATAGGCAAGTCCACTTTGTTCAATCTTTTATTGGGATTCTTGAAGCCTGATGGAGGGGAGATACGGATAGACGGTGTTCTCCTTTCAGCAGAGAACAGGAAGTTGTGGCATCGCCGGATAGGTTATGTGCCGCAGGGCGTTTTTATTCTTGACGGGACACTGGCTGAGAATGTTGCATTGGGATGTTGTGATATCAGTAAGGAGAAAGTGAAGCGGATATTACGGCAGGTGAGGCTGGACGAATGGGTGGATGAGTTGCCGCTGGGAATAGATACGCTGCTGGGTGAAAGTGGGGCACGTTTGTCGGGAGGGCAGAAGCAAAGAGTAGGGATCGCACGTGCGCTTTATAAGGAGGCGGATATATTGTTGTTGGATGAGGCTACTTCAGCGTTGGATACGGCAACCGAATGCGAAATAAATGAGATGATATGCGGACTCAGGAATGATTATCGGGGGCTGACGGTTTTATCAATAGCCCATCGTGAGAGTTCGCTGGCTTTGTGTAATCGTATAATAACTTTAAATTGAAAAGAAAATGCATAATATATATAAGGTAGGCGGCCACTGTTTTAAAGTATCGGGCAGTATTCTGTGTTCTGTCCTGGAGCGAATGGCTGGGTTTGCTCCTTTTGAAGTTGCCGAGGGGGATGATAATGTACCGGAATTCTTTTTTATGGAAGGAAAGTCTGGGAATATTCCTGCTTTTTGTGAACGGCAATATGTGTTTGCTCATGAAGGGGTGGAAGGAATCTTCGGATGTACTGCGGGCGGTTATTTGTTAAGATTATCTCCGGTAAATGAAAAAAGTCTTTTCCTGTGGACTGATAATGAAGTAAATGTTTGTTATCTGTGCGGCAACTGGTCAGCTCGCTTAGTGCGGTTTGCCTTGTGGATTGGCTATGGGATACAGACGGCAATGTCGGATACGGTGGCTATACATAGCAGTTGTATCGTATATCGTCAAAAGGCTGTACTGTTTTTAGGGGAAAGCGGTACAGGAAAGAGCACTCATACTTGTTTGTGGCAGGAGTATCGGGCAGGAGCCGTATTGTTGAATGATGATAGTCCGGTGGTGCATGTCGAACATACCGGAATATGGGTTTATGGCAGTCCATGGAGCGGGAAAACTCCTTGTTATAAAGCAGAGCGATATGAACTGGCCGGTTGTGTGAGACTGTCACAGGAAACTTCCAATCGGATGGTCAGATTAGGGATATTGCGGTCTTACGCAGCTCTTCATCCTTCTTCTCCTCCGGAGTTTGCTTATGACAGGAGACTTTATGAAGGTATCGGTACCACATTAGGGAAAATTGTTTCTCAGGTTCCTTTTTATCATTTGGCCTGTTTGCCGGATAGAGAGGCTGTGGAGTTGTCTTGTCGTACTTTATTTGCAGAGAATGATGAAGCGGTTGCCAAATGATTGTTTCTTCTCTCTTGTAGAGGATGATATTCATCATGGGAAGAGTGTACGTTTTCGGATGAAAGGCAGTTCTATGTTTCCGTTATTACGCGAAGGGAAAGATGAAGTGGCGGTTTATCCATGTAAGGCAGAATCTTTGAAACCTATGGATGTGGTTTTGTTTCGTTATCGTGGCCGGTGTTTGCTTCACCGGATTGTCGGGATGAAGGATGGTCGGTTTATTATGCAGGGGGATGGTGTTTGTGCGTTTTATGAGGAGTGTACAGCTGCGGATATTATCGGAGTATTGGGAATGGTTTATCGGGTTTCAGGACGTGCCGTGTCGGTTTCTTCTTTGCGTTGGCGTATCTTGAGTCGTTTATGGCGAAGCTTGGGAGTTTTCAGGAAAGTAGGTTTGTGTATTTTTCATCGTATTCTGTTTTGATAAATATGCTTTTGTGCTTACTTTTGCTGCTGAAAGTTTTTACCTAAAAAAAATAAAAGAATCATGTTGAAACTCATATCATGGAATGTGAACGGCCTGCGTGCCTGTTACGATAAAGGTTTTGCCGATGCCTTCCGTCGGCTGGATGCTGATTTTTTCTGCTTGCAGGAGACTAAGATGCAGGAGGGGCAATTGGATGCTCAATTTGAAGGATACCGTTCTTACTGGAATTATGCAGAAAAGAAAGGTTATTCGGGCACAGCTGTTTTTTCTCGTCTCGAACCTCTTTCGGTAACGTACGGGATGGGCATTGACGAGCACGACCACGAAGGACGTGTGATTACTCTTGAGCTGGACTCATTCTTCCTGATTACGGTTTATACGCCCAATTCTCAAGATGGGCTGCGCCGTTTGGAATATCGTATGAAATGGGAAGATGACTTCCGTGCGTATTTAAAGAAATTGGAGGAAAAGAAACCTGTCATCGTCTGTGGCGACCTCAATGTGGCGCATCGTGAGATTGACTTGAAGAATCCGAAAACCAATCGCAAGAATGCCGGATTTACGGATGAAGAACGTGCTAAGTTTACTACGCTGCTCGATTCGGGATTTACGGATACTTTCCGTTATTTCTACCCGGAGCAAGAGGGAATTTATTCATGGTGGTCCTATCGTTTCAAAGCGAGAGAGAAGAATGCCGGTTGGCGTATTGATTATTTTCTCGCTTCTGCTTCTCTGAATGATAAGTTGAAAGGGGCGGCTATTCATACGGATATATTTGGTTCGGACCACTGTCCGGTGGAGCTGACAATAGAATTATAGCTTTGTGCATTCGGAGTGTGTCAAAGCGTGGATAATGCTGTCGTTTAGTTCGTAGGGGCGAGGTTCGCTCGCCCGAAAACGATTTGCTTTGTGTATTCATCCCTTTAAAAAAGAGTTTTTAATTGTCGCACAAAATCTTCCTTACTACTTGTAACTGTTGAAATATCAGTGACTTGTTTAGTCGCAAAACTTCTTTCATTTCATAATCCGAAATGTTTTCTTCTTCTATATCTTTGCTTCGAAATTTAAATAGAATACGATTATGAAAAACAAAGCACAGGTATGGATAGGAGTTGTTTTAACTCTGTTGATATTAGGCGCATGCCAATCCGCTTCTTTAGAAAAGAAGGATGTTTGGGTGGCAGATGTACGTTCGGCTATGGAGCAGAATACTCCTTTTTCGATGAAGGATGATGTGATGGGAATAGAATATATTCCTTTGGAAACGACGGATTCGTGTTTGATAAGTAATTTGACTTATTTGATAATGGATGATGATTTCATCTTTGTTCAAAATGGTAAGACAGACCAGGTATTTAAATTTACCCGACAAGGAAAGTTTGTATGTCAGATAGGCAGGGTAGGAAATGGTCCGGGCGAATATGCTCCTTGGACGATAGAGAATATTTCGTTGGATGTAAATAAGAAAGAAGTTTTTTTAAATAGCAGGCGGTTGCCGGCGTTTGTCTATTCTTATGATGGTGAGTTTCTGCGCACCGATACCACAACGGTAGAGGCTGTGGAAAATCGCTATCTGTTGAATAATGGCTCATTTGCATTGTCGGGAGCTTCGATTACTCCTATTCAGCAATCTCCTTGGCTGGTTGCCCTTAAAAATGAAAAGAATCAGATGATGGCAACCAAATCACCCTTTCCGGCTAATGTTCCGGCAGAAGCTTGTTATATGCAGGAAATACAATTCGTTCCTTTTCAAAATTCGGCTTTAGCTTATACGCTTTGCAATGATACTGTGTTCCGGGTGACGGAAACAGGTATTTGTCCTGCTTGTGTTTATGATAAAAAGAACGGAGCCGAATATAATGAAAAGATAGCAGACATCAATGAAATGGCTAAAGACAATACAAATACATTATCTACTATAGAGTTGTTCACCTTTTTTGAAACTTCACGTTATTTCTATTTCCGGACTATTGTCTTGTCCAAGCCGGAAAAGTGCTTTTTCCAGCGTTTGGATAAACGGACGGGAGAATTCTTGTCTCAGCCGGTCAAACAAGATTTCATGGAATTGTCGGTTGGATTTAGTGATGGCAATGTAATAGGAATGGAGAATGATTGGGATGGGGGAGTGCCTTTCTGTCCGAGATATATTTATAAAGACAGAATTTGTGTGCAGGTCATTAATGCCGTGACATTGGAGAAATTGGAGAATAAAGGATATCTGAAAGATAAACCGGTTGCTTTGCAGTTGGATGCTGATGATAATCCGATGGTTATTGTATACACATTTAGAAATTGATTACTGCTATGAAATTATTTAAGTACTTTTGTTTATTGTCTTTTATGGCTTCTTGCAGTTCGGAACAAACTCCTCAGGAGTTACTTTCGGTAGATTTGAGAAGTGGTATGGATCATCCGTCAATGCTTGCTTTGCAAGATGAGATAGAAAGTGTGGAATACATTCCGTTGGAAACAACGGCAGATCCGGCTTCTTTGCTGGACGGAGTGTCCGAATATGCCGTGACAAGTAATTATATTTATGTTTCTCCTGTTAAGGAACAGCGTATCGTGCAGTTCGACCGGAAGGGACAGTTTGTCAAGACACTGATTCCTTTCGGTCAGGGACCGGGTGAATTTAGCGGTATTCTGCCATGTATCCAAGTGGACGAACGTAATGATCGCCTTTTTTTATTTAGTAATAATCGAGTTTGGGAATATACGTTAGAAGGTGAATTTATCGGACAATCCACCCATGAGTATTCGGTAATCTATATGCGTCATATCGGAAAGGATCGTTTCGCCGCCATATCATTCCCTTTTCAGCCTTTCAACGGAGGGGGATTCGGATTGGGCCTATTTTCGAGGAAAGGGGATACGATAGCGATCAAGAATGATTTTTATTCCTTTTTATTACCCCATGAGAAGAGCGGGTTCACGACAAGTATCGCCTCCGCTTATTCTGATGCGCAAAACTCCGTGTTGTTTAAGACCGGTAGTAATGATACGGTCTTCTGTATCTCGGCGGATCGAATAAGTGCGGCTTGTGTCCTTGATCTGAAAAACTCGGATGCGGAAGTGATTCGTTCGTTGGATGTTACGGACATGAGTAATTTGCGAATTGAAAAAAAAGACCCCAAGGATATCTTTGTGCAAGATATGATTGAGTTTCCGGCACATTATTATTTCCGTTTATTGTATAACCAAGGCTATTATATCGCCTCTGTGGATAAAAAGACGGGAAAGACATTCGTGGAAAAATGCGAGATGCCGGGGTCTATCTATGAACTGGCGGACGCGAACCTTCAACATGGCATGCAGGGTACGAGAAGTTATCGGAATTTCCCGGTCTGGGGGAGGGTCATAAAAGATGAGTTGGTACAAGTAGTGACCCCGTATGAGCTAAACTTATATAAGTCGCTTCACTCGATCACGATTCCGCAGGAGTTGGACTTAAAAGGAGAGGAGGGCAATCCGGTTTTTGTGTTCTATTCGCTTATTTGACTTCGATATGTATCGCTCGGTTGTACTTCTTGTAATAATCTAGCGATAGAAGCTA
>OHCK01000726.1_pt1 | contig 12500 bp, 10 predicted proteins | sample 1577611 | NCBI WGS metagenome assembly OHCK01 (sample SAMEA3879586, study PRJEB24766) | human gut metagenome | biome: human-associated habitat; feature: feces | place: USA | collected 1985/1987 | reverse complement strand
ACGCTGCTGGACGGTATCGCCTTCAACGTTGATACTTCCATCTGGCCGGATAACGGCGTGCGTGAAGTCCAGTTAGCCTACAAGCTCGACATCAACGAGTTCCGCGGCAACCGTAGCCTGCAGCTGATCATCGATCACCTCTGGCCAAATTGACAACAGTGTAGGAATAAGGGCGCGAATCCGGTAGAATTCCGCTCTTATCACCGCATTTTGACAAATCCATTAAAAGAAACCGACCATGTTTGAAATAAATCCGGTAAAAAACCGCATTCAGGACCTCACGGAGCGCTCCGACGTTCTTAGGGGGTATCTTTGACTACGATGCCAAGAAAGAGCGTCTCGAAGAAGTAAACGCCGAGCTGGAACAGCCGGACGTGTGGAACGAACCCGAACGCGCCCAGGCGCTGGGTAAAGAGCGTTCTTCCCTGGAAGCCATCGTAGATACCCTGGATCAGATGTCCCAGGGGCTGGAAGACGTTGCCGGCCTGCTGGATCTGGCCGTGGAAGCGGACGACGAAGAGACCTTTAACGAAGCCGTCGCCGAGCTGGATACCCTGGAAGAGAAGCTGGCGCAGCTTGAGTTCCGCCGCATGTTCTCCGGCGAATACGACAGCGCCGATTGCTACCTTGACATTCAGGCCGGTTCCGGCGGCACCGAAGCCCAGGACTGGGCCAGCATGCTGATGCGCATGTACCTGCGCTGGGCGGAAGCGCGCGGCTTTAAGACCGAAATCATCGAAGAATCCGAAGGTGAAGTCGCGGGGATTAAATCCGTGACCATTAAGATCATTGGCGATTACGCCTACGGCTGGCTGCGTACGGAAACCGGCGTTCATCGTCTGGTGCGTAAGAGCCCGTTCGATTCCGGCGGCCGCCGTCATACCTCCTTCAGCTCCGCGTTCGTTTACCCGGAAGTGGAAGACGATATCGATATCGAAATTAACCCGGCCGACCTGCGCATTGACGTATACCGCGCCTCCGGCGCCGGTGGTCAGCACGTTAACCGTACGGAATCCGCGGTGCGTATTACCCATATCCCGACCGGGTTGGTGACGCAGTGCCAGAACGACCGTTCGCAGCACAAGAACAAAGACCAGGCCATGAAGCAGATGAAAGCAAAGCTTTATGAACTGGAGATGCAGAAGAAAAATGCCGAGAAGCAGGCGATGGAAGACAACAAGTCCGATATCGGCTGGGGCAGCCAGATCCGCTCTTACGTGTTGGATGACTCGCGTATTAAAGATCTGCGTACCGGGGTGGAAACCCGCAACACTCAGGCGGTGCTCGACGGCAGCCTGGACCAATTTATCGAAGCAAGTTTGAAAGCAGGGTTATGAGGAACCAACATGTCTGAACAACAAGCACAGGGCGCTGACGCGGCAATTGACCTTAATAATGAACTGAAAACCCGTCGCGAGAAGCTGGCTGCGCTGCGTGAGCAGGGCGTCGCATTCCCGAACGATTTCCGTCGTGACCATACCTCTGACCAACTGCACGCTGACTTCGATGGCAAAGAAAACGAAGAGCTGGAAGCGCTGAACGTTGAAGTGGCCGTTGCTGGCCGCATGATGACCCGTCGTATCATGGGTAAAGCGTCCTTCGTGACCCTGCAGGACGTAGGCGGCCGCATCCAGCTGTACGTTGCGCGTGACGACCTGGCGGAAGGCGTTTATAACGACCAGTTCAAAAAGTGGGACCTCGGCGACATCATCGCCGCCCGCGGTAAGTTGTTCAAGACCAAAACCGGTGAGCTCTCTATCCACTGCACCGAGCTGCGTCTGTTGACTAAAGCTCTGCGCCCGTTGCCGGACAAATTCCACGGCCTGCAGGATCAGGAAGCGCGTTACCGCCAGCGTTACCTGGACCTGATCTCCAACGATGAATCCCGCAAGACCTTCAAAGTGCGTTCGCAGATCCTGGCGGGCATCCGTCAGTTCATGGTTGGCCGCGGCTTTATGGAAGTAGAAACCCCGATGATGCAGGTGATCCCGGGCGGCGCTTCCGCGCGTCCGTTCATCACCCATCATAACGCGCTGGATCTGGACATGTACCTGCGTATCGCGCCGGAACTGTACCTCAAGCGTCTGGTGGTTGGCGGCTTCGAACGCGTCTTCGAGATCAACCGTAACTTCCGTAACGAAGGGATCTCCGTTCGTCATAACCCAGAGTTCACCATGATGGAACTCTACATGGCTTATGCGGATTACAAAGATCTGATCGAGCTGACCGAATCTCTGTTCCGCACCCTGGCGCAGGACATCCTCGGCAACACCGAAGTGCCTTACGGCGACCAGGTGTTCGACTTCGGCAAGCCGTTTGAAAAACTGACCATGCGCGAAGCGATCAAGAAATACCGTCCGGAAACCGAGATGGCGGATCTGGATAACTTCGATTCCGCGAAAGCGATCGCTGAGTCTATCGGCATCAAAGTGGAGAAGAGCTGGGGTCTGGGCCGTATCGTGACCGAGATCTTCGAAGAAGTGGCGGAAGCGCACCTGATCCAGCCGACCTTCATCACCGAATACCCGGCGGAAGTTTCTCCGCTGGCGCGCCGTAACGACGTCAACCCGGAAATCACCGACCGCTTTGAATTCTTCATTGGCGGCCGTGAGATCGGTAACGGCTTTAGCGAGCTGAACGACGCCGAAGACCAGGCGCAGCGCTTCCAGGATCAGGTTGATGCGAAAGCCGCAGGCGACGACGAAGCAATGTTCTATGACGAAGACTATGTCACCGCGCTGGAACACGGCCTGCCGCCGACCGCTGGTCTGGGTATCGGTATCGATCGCATGGTCATGCTGTTCACCAACAGCCACACCATCCGCGACGTTATTCTGTTCCCGGCGATGCGTCCGCAGAAATAATCGCCCTTCGCGAAAAGCAAAAAACCCGGCTTGCCGGGTTTTTTTATGTCTGATGTGAGGTCCTAAGGCTGGCGTAGCCTGGCTCAGCGCAGCGCAAGCCGGGGATCCCGGATGGCGGCGTAAACGCCTTATCCGGGCTACGCAATGGCGCAGAACCGTAGGCCTGTGCAAGCGTAGCGCCGCCAGGCATTAATGACAGGCACAGGGCTGCGCCTGGCCTGGAGAATAGTCAGCTTACCCGCGCAGACGCGCAACAAAGTCGGTCAGCGCCTGGCGGGCGTCCCGATTTTCCGCTTCCAGCACCATCCACGGGCTGAACGCCCACGGCGTGGCGGCCAGCGCGCTTAACATGGTTGCCAGGTCAACCCACTGATAGTCCATGACTTCATCGTCGTTAGGCTGCACTTCGCTTACCACGCGCGCGGCATATACCGGGCACACTTCGTTCTCAACGATACCGTTTGGGGCGACCGCCCGGTAGCGGAAGGCCGGGTGAACCGGCGCGATATCAGAGATCTCCACACCGAGTTCGAAGCGACAGCGGCGCGTGACGGCCTGCTCGAAGGTCTCGCCCTGCTGGGGGTGTCCGCAGACCGAGTTGGTCCATACCCCGGGCCAGGCTTTTTTGCCCAACGAACGGCGAGTGACCAGTAACTGACCCTGCTGGTTAAACAGCCAGCAGGAAAACGCGAGATGTAAAGGGGTATCAAACGTATGGGCGGCATACTTCTCCAGCATACCGGCAGGCTGATCCTGCTCATCCAGCAAAATGACGTGTTCCCCGGCCATGACGACTCCTGAAAATAAAAAATGACCCGGCACAAACCCGCCGGGTCATGTACTCAGGCCACTAGGGTAGCCCATAAATGGGAGAAAGGCATTACCAAAACAAGCCCTGGAGGCAGCTCTGTGAACGGCAACGCGCAATAGTGAGGAGAGGCCGCCGCGCCGCGTGGCGCAAATATGAATTTCTGCCTGCCGCAGACCGCGCGCTAGGGACGGGGGATAATGGTTTCGCCATCAGGGATGACGCCCTGCGCCGCGGACTGGTATGATATTCGCCCTGATTGCGAGGTAAGTGGTTGTGTTAAGTGCAGGATGCCTGATGATGAAACGCTTTTATATGACACTGATGCTGGCGGCAGGCCTGGTGCTGGCCGGCTGCTCCAGCACCTCCGATTCCGGTGGCACCTACACCGTTAAACGCGGCGATACCCTGTACGGCATCTCCCGCACCACCGGCACCAGCGTTCGCGATCTGGCCCGCCTGAATAACATCTCCCCGCCTTACACCATTGAGGTGGGGCAGAAGCTGAAGCTTAACGGCAGCAGTTCAACGAAGACAACGAAGAAAAAATCTTCCTCTACGCGCACCGCGGCGGTCACGCCTTCGTCCGCGGTACCTCAGTCCTCCTGGCCGCCGGTGGGACAGCGCTGCTGGCGCTGGCCGACCAGCGGCAAAGTGGTCCTGCCTTATTCCACCGCCGATGGCGGCAATAAAGGCATTGATATCGCCGGAACCCGCGGCCAGCCGGTGTATGCCGCCGGGGCGGGCAAGGTGGTCTACGTCGGCAATCAGCTGCGCGGCTATGGCAACCTGATCATGATTAAGCACAGCGAGGATTACATCACCGCCTATGCCCACAACGATAAGCTAATGGTGAATAATGGCCAGAGCGTGAAGGCCGGCCAGCAAATTGCCACCATGGGCAGTACGGATGCCGACTCAGTGCGGCTGCATTTCCAGATCCGCTACCGGGCGACAGCCATCGATCCGCTGCGTTACCTGCCGCCGCAGGGAAGTAAACCTAAGTGCTAAAAGGTTATTTTATCGCCAGTCAGCATCCGGCAGGCTTGTCACAGGGTGCGTAAGGGCTATAATGCTTCTCGCACCTCTTCGCGGGCGTAGTTCAATGGTAGAACGAGAGCTTCCCAAGCTCTATACGAGGGTTCGATTCCCTTCGCCCGCTCCATGACCTTTCTTAAAGTATTCCAACTTACTGAATCCTAAGGGATACGGCTTTAAGCCTCCTGATAGTTTTACTCACTGTAACCAACATTGTAACCCTGTAGCGACCAAGCTACGTCCTTATGTTGACAAAGTGAGCGGACCTAGGGTCTCAGTACATGCTCAATTCCTACACCTACCTTTACCAGCGTAACGGCGTCTACTATTTTCGCCTTCGAGTTAGACAATCAAACAATGATAGAATGGCCTCAGTTTCATTACGGACCAAGGATAGACGAACCGCTATGGCTCACTCCCGGCACATTAAGGCAGCACTCAAGGCAATCCATGCGGATAACCCTACAGCCTCCTACGAGGATATGAGGAAACACTTACGGGATATCGCGGAGTGGGAACTTTCAGCGGGACGCTCTGACCTCTTCGAGCCGGACATGAGGGACATCTATCGGGACCAGTACGGGGAACTTGGTGAGAACCTTACCGATGCTCTGGCTAGTGAACCGCTGAGTATTGACCAGCATCGCTACATCAATGAGGCCCTGAAGGTACTCAAGGCTTGCATGAAGCGTATCGAAGCGGGAGACAGTCAGTCACTGATAGATTACGTCGATCGTTTTGATGGTATTGATCGGCAGGATGACCAAGCCTCTGTGTCCCTATCTGTTAGTGCTCCTGAGGTAAAACCAGCAGCGCTAGCTGCACTAGCAGTCACACCAAGCGTCACTGTGGCTAGCCTCTTTGAGCAGTATGAAGCGGAGAACGCTCAGAACTGGAAGCCTGCTACGTTAAGGGAAAACCAATCGTCTCACGCTGCGTTAATCGAAATCTTTGACTATCTGGGTCTCAATGCTGACGCCAATACGATAACACGCGCTGATGTGCTTAGAGTCCGTGATGTCCTCCAGCAGTTACCGAAGAACCGCAAGCAGCGCTTTAAGGATGCCCCGTTGGTTGACCTGCTAGGCCGTGAAGAGAAAACAGATTGTCTGGATGTAGTCACCATCAACAATAAATATCTCATTAAGATGGCGGCTGTCTTTAAGTGGGCTGTTCGTAATGACCTGATTAAAAAGAACATGACTGAGGGGCTGGAACTAAAGGTTCCCCAGCGTAAAGCCTCAGAGGCCCGCAATGCTTTCTCTACGGAGCAGGTAGGTCAACTGCTGGTTGCCGCTAAGTCATACTCTCAGAAGACCTCAGGCAAGCCTTATCACTATTACGTTACGGCGCTGGCGGCTATCACTGGTGCGAGGCTCAATGAAGTAGCTCAACTTCAGGTAAAAGATGTCAGGGTCACTGAGGCCGGGACCGTTTATATTCATATCAATGAGGATGACAGCAGCCTGCCCGGTAAGAGCATCAAGAACGCTCACAGTGATCGCTGTGTCCCTCTGGTTGACGGTGCCTACGGTTTTGTATTGGCTGACTTTATGGACCTTTTAGCAGCCCGTAGAAAGGCTGTGGGTGATAATGCTATGGTATTTGATGGCCTGCGTCTGATGAAGAACGGCTACGGTGAGCAGGTAAGCAAGTGGTTTAACAGAACGTTGTTACCTAAGGTCATTACTGACCGTGACGGCTTAGCTTTCCACTCGTTTAGACATACGGTCGCCACTCAGTTAAAACAGCATGGCGTCGAGTTGGCTTACGGTCAGGCTATTATGGGGCACAGCTCAGGGTCCATTACCTATGACCGCTACGCTAAAGAGGTTGAGGTAGACCGATTAGTTAATGTACTGGCTGATGTTTATAAGGAGACTAGTGTAAATGGCTGAGTATTTTCCCGCAGTATTTGGTGGCGATGCTTTTAACTGTCCGTATTGCAATGTTTATTCAAAGCATGAATGGCTCCCTTTAAGGGGGACCCGGGTAGGGATTACTCCTGACCTAATTACTAACATGCACGTTTCTGTGTGCCTGTTCTGCTCAGAAGAGGCATATTGGTGTGACCAAAGGTTGATAATTCCGGCATCAGCTGATGTTGAGATGCCAAGTCCAGACATGCCGGAAGACTGTAAGGCTGACTACATGGAGGCAAGAAGCATCTTAAACCTGTCTCCTAAAGGTGCGGCGGCGCTCCTGCGCTTGAGCCTTCAGAAGCTTATGGTCCACCTTGGCGAGCCGGGAAAGCATATTGATACGGACATTAAGTCCCTTGTAGCTAAAGGATTGTCTCCTTTGGTCCAACGCGCCGCAGACATCTGTCGCATCGTCGGTAATCAGGCAGTGCATCCAGGAGAGATTAACCTAAATGATGACCCGCAGTTAGCACATGGTCTCTTTAAGCTGCTGAATATTATTGTCACCGAACAAATAACCAGACCGAAAGAAGTCGAGGCCATGTTTAATAGTATGCCTGAAAGGGCACTCAAGGGGATCGAAAAACGGGACGGTAAGCCATCTTAAGAATTGACCATGTGTCAAGCATTTTGAATTAGGGCACACTATAGGGAGACAGTGAGAAATAAATTTTATGATGACACTCACTGTCCCTATGCACACTTCACGCTGGCTCAGCTAGCACTGCTGACAATCAGCATTCCTTTAACCGTAACTCATCGCATCCTTTCAGGGGCAGGATGACCACATACAGACGAACACAGCGGAGACATTATGTCACTGCTTCCCGGTTCTTCTAGGTCAGTCGATGAGTGAATAGCAAATAGTCTTTATATTAATAATAGACACGAGCCTACAGGGGCTAACTTAAAGTTTACTTAAAGACCCTTAAGATACTTAGGGTTTAAATAATTGATTAATTAAAAGATTACTCTAAGAACTTAAATAATAACCTTAAGTGAACTTGAAGAGGTGATGATATCAATCATAATCAATCACCATACTCACAGGTCTCCTCACTGGTCTCCTCACTGGTCTCCTCACAGGTCATCCCTTGGGTCTCCTCAGTTTTGAGGACACTCAGGGTCTCCTCATGGGTAATTAGGGCACACTATAGGGAGACCGTGAGAATACCTCTTCGCTGTCGAGAGATGGTACGCTTTCTGTACAACCGTCAGTCCTCACCACTAGCAAAGCTAGCACCAAGTAAGAATCACCTACCGACCCGCATTTTCTGCGTGTCATCTATCCATGGTCATCGCAGACCGTTATTAAAACCAGTCTTTATGTAACGCCTTTATGCTACCGTCAGTTCCCTTTACGTGGGGTCTGGTTGGCTGGCGGTAGGTGCGAACATAGAGGCGTCACATAAGGAGTACACGTAAATATGAACATTATCAATCTTGACCAGCTTATCTCTATGACTTCCTTGGAAATCGCAGAATTGACGGGTAAGCGTCACGACAACGTTATTCGTGATGTTCGTAAGATGCTCAAAGAACTTAACGGCCTCAGTTTTGAGGGCGTTAATGAAGAAACATACAAGGACGCCAAAGGCGAGACGCGAACGCTATATCGACTCGACCGGAAGCATACCTTTATTCTGGTCGCTGGGTATTCCGTCCAACTCCGCGCTAAATGCTACGACTACATTCAGATGCTTGAACAAAAAATCCTCCGATTGGAAGACCAGCAGAAACGCGCAGCCGTACAGTCGGCTAACCGCCGTGGTGTAACATGGGGCGATTACTGCAAGACGCATGGTCTACCTGCTCAGAAGTTGATGAACATCCTCAAGCGGGAACGAAAGCTCTTTCAGGTCCACCCCGTCAGTGGTGAATGGTCAGTCAATCCAAAATATGCGGAATACTTCCGGGTCATCAAGCCAACTGACCAGCGATTCAACCCGAGCGGCATTAACATTCGGTTCAACGCCAAGGGACTGGAATTCTTTGGTCAACCTGAGCATGTCCTAAAGATGCGCGGAAAGGTTATCGAAATTCACGGTACAGACGCCGAGAAGCAGAAGCACCTACAGGATGTCGCTAGCATATCTTCTCAAAATGAGGGTCTGTAACCATGAAGACCTTACCAGAAGCGTTACCAGACCTACCGCCCACTTACAGTGTAGACGTGAAGATTGACCCACGTACACCTGAAGGCCGTAAAGCTATGCGCCTACTGGATGTGCCTACAGCCATACTCGTAGCCGCGCTGGGTCTCCCGCCGAAGCACACCCGGCCCGACATGTATTACTCGAAAGGTGCGCTGTGTCTCATGGCGACCGCTGAAGGGTTGACCCCGATGGACTTCAAGTAAGCACTGCCAGCAACAATACCCAGTTCACTCCTGATTGGAACCGACCGATGCGGCGAGACGCCGTAGGGATACCTATGGCCGACCGATAAGTTCCACACTTTTATCATCATTCCAAATAAGGAGAATCAAATTATATGGCTATTTCATACCGTAAACTCGACATCAACCTGAGCTCCGACAAAGAGACCGTGCTGGTCTTCGGTCAAGAGATGTCCACCAAGTATTTCACCGAGATTGTAGTGACCTCAATGCTGAATGGTCTACCCGCCCTGAGCGCAGGAGCACACGCCATCCTGACCTCCCTGCACGCTGCTGGACTTAACGCTAATGACTACGGGGCGTATTCCCGAGCGTGGTCTGAGAGCAACGCAGAGGCACGTAGAGAAGCTGAGCGTCAGCGCATTGAGAACGAGAAAGACCGTCAGCGCATCGCCGCTATGTATGCAACCCCTGAAGAAATCGCTAAAGAGGCCGCAGAGCGTAAGGAACGTAAGGCAGACCTTGAGCGTCGCTTCAGCCGTAAAGGCGCTGCATTCGGTCTGTAAGTTCAACGGACTAACGGCATTGTGGGTCAGAACTCATGGTGTCGCACCAACACTAGCAAGGCTGGCAACATCAATCTCATCCAAATTAAATACAAGGAGGCATCCCATGCCAGAAGTAAAACGTATCGACTCGAACAATTCAAAGATTAAACACACCGACGAACTCCGCGCCCATCTGCTGGATAGAGAAGGTAACAAGATTCCGTACAGCGTCTTTGGTACTGACACCACGCGCACCGAGATTATCTCTCAGGCTGACGGTACAGGCGAGACTATGAACGTTGGCTTCACTGACCGCTCAGGCCGCCCTCAGGCATTCGGTAATGACGTGACTGATTATGTACAGGCCCTTGAGTCTGCACTTGATGAGACGCTTAATGATGGTGATTTTATCGATGGGTTGAATACCGAAGTATTCCCCTGTGAGCAGCGCCCATTTGCCACTCTGCCGACTCCGATTAACCGCGAGACCCTGACTGATCGCACCGTCCGCTTCCTGTCTAACGGCGTGTATAACCCAGCTAAGAACGCCCCGACCACTAAGGTGAAAGGCGGTCAGACCCTGATGGTTAACCCTGTGATTGCCGACAAGGACGCCAAAGAAACAGGTATCCTGTGCTCAGCGATTACCCATGTGTCCGACTTTGCGATGATGGGCGGCTGGACTGGCGCTGGACTGATGGCTACGGCTACCAATATGGTTGACCAGTATCTGCGTAACATGACCTCTAAAGTTGTCGATGTGCTGCTGGATGCTCCAGACCTTCAGTCAACCAAAGTGGGCGCATTGTCTGGCAAAGCGTCAGCACAAGCCGATGACATTCTGGATGCTGTAGCGGTGAACCTGCCGTTCTACCTTGGCTCCTCACTGACCGATTATACTCTACTGGTCCCAGAGAAGTACGAAGCTATCCTCAATCGTGCAGCCCAGAAAGCGGGTATGACCGAGATTAGCGAACTGGTAGGCACTGCCGTTGCGCCTTACAGTGGTGATGACCGTGGCGTTATCATTCTGCCGAAGAAGTACGCTATGTTATCTTTCCGTTCAACCCGCAGCGGCGACCTCGTTAACGTGTTGGTTACTCGTGACGCTAACCGTGCAGGCTATGACGTCGAACTGGTAGGCGCACTAGATGTCATGGCAACGGGCACCGTTAAGGTTAAGGCTGGAGCGTTCGACACTGAGGCGGCTGCTAGTTATCCGCTGGTCCACGTCCTGAAGTTTGAAGACTAACACTATGAACCCTTGGAGGAGACTCTGAGGGTTTATCAGATGTTATGATATAACATATCAAATAAGAGCAAGGAGGCGCTATGTCAAACCTGATGCTGTTCTATCTAGTCCTCCTTCTGGTGTATTACGTAGTGGAGGAGTTTTAAGAAATCACCACAAAAATCTGAGAGGATATGTAATAGTCCCTTGTGAGTAATTCCCCCCGTTACTGCTCCTTTCAGTCACAGCTATCGAGATAGCACAGCGTATACCTCTCTGTGAATCTTTCTAAAGGAGAAGGGCGGCACGTCTTACCTCAGGTTCTATTCCCGCCATGGGAATCTAACTGTGGGTATTGACCAGAGATCACTCAGTGTGTAACCATAAGTGTAACCAGACGGATTCACCTGTCTTTAAGAATCAAATGGTTAGTTGGTGATTGTCTTCGATACTTCGATTCCCTTCGCCCGCTCCAAATTCAAGTCTCCTGAAGTCTACCCAACTCAATTTTCCCTTGATAAATCAGCGATTATAGCATTCTGTTAGTCTATTGAACTCCGGCAGAGGACTCCACTTTGGTTGCGGGATCGGCGTTTTGCGCTGCTGGCGCTGGAGTCGTAGCGTTTAGTGATATTTCCGCGCTTATCCTGTTTCCGCAGGATGAGTGATTTTACGCAACCGGCTCGCGCTGACGACGACCGATACCGCAGAGGCCGCGGCGGCGCTCCACAGCGCAACATGAATTGACCTTTCATCTGCTGCCAGCAGAACGGCTACGGCGGCGGCTCCCAGGCACTGCCCGAAAGTGCGCATAATGGATAAAACACCGGACGCATAACTCGCGTGCTCACGAATAACGTTTGAGAGCATTTCCCGGTTATTGGGACTCTGAAAGCAGCCAAACCCTATTCCGCATACCAGACTTCGCAGGCAGATATCCCACATTGAAGGTCTGGCGGGTAACGTCGCCAGCAGGATCAAACCGACGACAAATATCACCAGCCCCAGGGTGGATATCGCCGGGGCTGATATCGTGTCCGCCCAACGGCCTGCATGCGGCGCAATCAGCACGATCCCTAATGGCCACGGCGTAAACAGCAGGGCAGACACTACCGGACTGTAGCCGTATTCGCTCTGAAACAGGAAGGGTAGCGCAATAAAGGTGATCCCCTGGCTGACAAAAGCAACCATCGACGTGAAGGCCGCGAGGGTAAAACGTTCATTTTTAAACATGCTCGGCGGCAGTAAGGGATGACCCGTGCGGCGGATTTGCCAGATAAAAGCCATGCCGCTCAGCGCAGCGAGAGCCATCCAGCAAAGGCTGCCGAATTGAGAAGTAGCGTTCTGTAGGCTGTTCGCCGCCATGATCGTCGAACCCAACAGCAGCGCCGACAATATGGCGCCCACGGTGTCGAAGGGCGCCTGCATACGGATCGCATCCCGCGGCAGCGCTCTGACCGCCAGCAGTAAGGCGAGGGTGCCGGGAAGAACGTTTATCGCAAACAGCCATTGCCAGCTAAGGGTGTGAAGGATCGTACCGCCCAATACCGGGCCGATAGCGGAGCTCGAGGCAATGAGCAGGGCATGGAACCCCAGAATGCGGCCAAGTAAGCGTCCGGGAAATACGGACCTGAGTATTGCGGGGGCAATACTCAGCGTCGCCGCGCCGCCGATCCCCTGAAGCACGCGCATACCGATAAGCACTTCGGGCTTATTCGCCAGCGCACAACCCAGTGATGTCAGGGTAAAGG
>OHCK01000718.1_pt1 | contig 12608 bp, 10 predicted proteins | sample 1577611 | NCBI WGS metagenome assembly OHCK01 (sample SAMEA3879586, study PRJEB24766) | human gut metagenome | biome: human-associated habitat; feature: feces | place: USA | collected 1985/1987 | reverse complement strand
TTGACTTTACCACCGTCAGACCTTCCTCTACACAACCTGAATAAATCAGATTAACGGCTACTTCATACTCTACTCCTGTCCACACCTCTCCGGCATAGGATAACGGGAATTTAGGTCTGCCGCCTTTCGGCCAGGTAGCTACTACCATTCCATGCTCTTCATTGATTGCATATGCTCTATGTACACTGTCCGTATGATAAAAATCCGTTTTATAATTATACTTGAATACGGATTCCATAGCAGATTTTACATGCTCTTTCGGTAAAATTTCCCCGATTCCGGCCATATATGCTAGGAACTGTCCGAGAAGCTGATCTGACAGGCAGCCTTTTCCGAATTGATACTTATATTTATCAATCTCCTTCTGTACCTGAATATAATATTCCCCGTCAAACATCAGTTGGTCAGCTCTTGCAGCTCCTTTTTCGTAAGCATCTGCGTATAGCTGGTGATGTTCTTCGTCTCCTACGATCTCAGCCATCTCTTCACAGCATTTCAATGCTGCCAGGAAAATACTGTCCGTCATGGGATTCGGTCCGTAAAATTCAATATCATAGGTTGTATTCTGCTGACCGTCCAGTACATCATCTCCATCCAGATCCCATTGTTTCAGGGCATATTCCATTGCCAGCACTACTTTGGGCCAAATGGTCTTCAAAAATTCCACATCCCCAAGATTCTTGAAATCCCGGTAGACACGAACAACACTTCCAAGTTCTCCATCACAGGCCGGAACCATTGCATACCGTTCCTGATCAAATACGGAAAACATTCGTGTAGACATGCATCCTGTCTCATCTGTTTCTCTCAAAAATTCTACATTACGCATGGTTTTTTCAAGATCCGGGAACAGAAAAGCAACCGTCTGTGCATAGTTCCATACATGAGGCACACTACCGTAACCGCAGCCTATGTAGTCACGTATTCCTTCAAATCCGGCAAAGGTTCCGTCTTCCAGCCGGAAACATAAATTACTTCGAAGATTCGTAATGTTTGCAGTCAGAGCATCAATCACATAATAAGGTAATGTAGTCTTATGGAACATCGCATCGGCAAATTTTCTGCTGTCTGATTCCAGTCGTTCCTTATTATGGTATACATATTTTGCTACATCCCATGCATCTGTGAATTTTGTTGCATAGTAATTTCTTACTGTTCCGTATTCACCGCGCTGGAATTTCTCGTAGTCCTCGTCAAACTCAATCCATGCCTTTACTCTGTTAGGAAAATACCATGTAATGACAAATTCGAAGGTCCTTTCTTCTCCCGGCTGAAGTTCTTCCCAGGCTCCGATAGATCCGATCTTTTCTCTTCTTTTCAGGAAACTGAAATTATGAAATTGTGCAAATTCACATCCCACACTGTCAGATACGGTCTCTTTTTCCAAAAGTCCATCACTGGTAAAGTCATCCCAGAAATCCTGTATTCCATCTACCCATTCGCCGTCAAACCACTGAGTTTTATAGGTTACATTGGATCCACTGGTCAGAATCGCCATATTTCCATACCGTAAATGATCCTCTTTCAAATGTTCGGGTGAATAATACAAGCCCTTCACATCATCAAATTCCCGATATTCATTTTTTACGCTGTCAGCCAGCTTCAGGTTCTCAATAACATCATATCCCTCAAACCCGGATGCATTGGGAAGCGTACCTACCAGGCTTACTTTGGTCGGACAGTCTGCAATATTTTTCACCGTGTATCGGATAATTGCACAGGGAATACTGGAATCATCTGTATTTAAAGGAATAAACGGTGTATATGCTTCCATTGACACTTTTACGGGCAATTCGGAATCTTTGAAATTCACCCTTGCAAAAGGATATTCACAAATCAGTTCCGAATCTTCCATTCTTGGCAGATTTACTAATTCAGCCTGAAGATATCCGTGTGAGCTGGTATATGGCGGAACCATTCTCGATTCCAGAATTTTCGATATAGGTTTTTCCAGTTCTTTGTTTTCCGTACGAATTGCAAAAAAGGAAAGGGGAAATTTCGTATTCTTGGAAGGCCAGTTAAAAATTTCCCAGTCCAGGAACTTTCCTCTTGAATTTACAGAAAAATTACCTGTTCCGATTCCGCCCAACAGAAAACGAACTTCCGTTGCATCCCGCTTAAAGACCCGCGGTGTTCTGTCAAATAATTTCTCTTTTGAAAATGTCTTTTTCATCTTCTCCTCCTTTTAGTTGTTCGGTTGTTCGAATAACTTGTTTTATTTTTTAACTCTCTGCTTTTGCAGAGAGTTTTTTTATTTAATCTTGTTTGTTCGAATAACTTATGCTATGATATTAGCATAACAAAAATATATTGTCAATCACTTTTCAAAATATGGGGGATTTTATGAACACCAGAACACCAAAATACATGCTTATAAAAAATGAATTTGTCCAGAAAATCGAAAGCGGATATTATCGTCCCGGCGATCTCATCCCTTCCGATAATGAATTAATGCGTACTTTAAATGTAAGTAAAAGCACTATTACACAAGCCCTGAAATGTCTGGAATCTGAAGGATATATTATACGGCAGCAAGGAAAAGGTACTTTTGTAGCAGACCGCTCCAAAGATAAAATAAACCTATCTATTTATTTATGTCCTATGGAAGATAATGAGAAACATTTTTGGATCTCTCTGATCGAACAGTTTAATCTGACATCTTCCGGTTTTTTTGTAACACCGACTTTTCTCATCAACGATAAGGCTCCTCTGCGTGACTCGCTGTTGCAAAGCTTTACCAGTGGAAATGCACCGGATATTCTGTCCCTGGACGGTCCTGATGTCCCCTATTGGGCATATATGAATTCTCTGCTGCCGTTTGATGGATATATGGATTCGTCTTTCCTATCCTCTTTTCTGTCTCCCATTGTGACACAGGGAACCTATCAGGGAAAACTATATCATCTGGGTTATACGGAATCCACTTTATGTATTCTATATAACAAGGAGTTGTTCCATTCCCTTGGTATCCGCATTCCGACTTCTGCGGAAGATGCCTGGAGCTGGGATGAGTTTCTGAATGTCTGCCATACAATACAGACCAAAACTTCTTTTCCCTATCCTTTGCTTATGGACTCCGGACGCGGTCTTTCTCCAAAATCCGGAGAATGGAACAGCTACGCCGGATTGCCATTTATCGTGCAGAACAACGGCAGCTTTTTTAACGATACGCTGACGGCAACCTCTGGATATATTAACTCTCCGGCTTCCGTCGCTGCTATGAATTGGCTGGGCGAATTATTTCATAAATATCATTATACCCACGTAGAGGATCTCAGTGCCGATTTTCCTGAAAACTTTGCCATGAGTCTTTCACTGCCCAGTGCCTATTTTCAATCGCAAAAAAGGAACAGTAATATCGGCATAATCCCTCTTCCCCATGGTATAAAAGCAGCTTCTCCCCATGGAAGCTGGGGATTATGCATGTCCAGACAGACACAATATCCCAGGGAATGTTGTGAATTTATCCGTTATGTTTTCAGTCTGCAGAACCAGTTGAAGATCAGTCAGTTAACGGGTATTCCTGTTTTAAAAGAGATTTATGACGTAATGGACAGCTTTCAAGCTGGTTCCGGCAACAGCAATATTTTATTTTCACAATTACGGAACACCTCTTTTACCAGACCGCAGACCCCCGCATATCCTTTCTTCAGTAAGCAGTTTTCCTATGCGTTTTATAATATTGCCATGGGTGCTGATGCACAAGAAGAAATGAATCACCTGGCGCAGCAGGTAGACGATCATCTTTACCGGCATAATTACTATCAACAAAGCTAATAATTTAGGCTAAGGATAAATAAAATCATTTACCCTTAGCCTATTTCCTTAAATATACAATTTTGACATTTCCTCTTCCAGTCCCCACCGCTTACAGTTCTCTGCCAACTGCGCCAGTGAATATCTGAGGTAATCCATGGGCTGTTCCTTCGTGATCTCCACGGCAAAACGAAGATTTTTATAAGTATTCTTCATTCCCCAGATCACATCCTCCCAGGGAGTTCCCTCCGGGATTCCTTTCACACTTTCATCCGCATAGACCACATTTTTTGCTCCCGCCTGATACAGGAGATCGAAATAGGCTTTCATTTCCACTTCGTTCAGCTTCTCGTGAATAAAAATAAGCCCCTCGCCGTATCCCGCGAAAACAGGCTTGCCAAGATACCGGTACAACATCTGCTTTAGCATTTTTTCCGCACAGGTATAGTCGCTGACTCTTCCCAACACAATCGGAGAAAAGCCAATAGAATCAGCCGGAAGAGTGTAAAGCATGCCTTCACACTCTTTTCCGGCTTTTATCATTTTCCCTGTTTTCTCAAAAATCACCAGGGATTTCTCATCATATTTTACTTTTTTCTTATAATCATAGATCTTAATATCTGCACAAAGCTCTGAAGGGGTAAACTTTTCCATCCCGGTACCTCCGTTCGTTTCCGGAAATAAGTATACCTCTTCTGCCCTGCCAGTTCAATCCGATTCTTTTACCGGGATATCCTAATCTCTTCTACAAAGAAATTAGTGCGATAGAGATAGCACAGTTCCTTCTCTGTGATGTAAAAGCCGTAATCGGCATTAAAATTTTCTTCGTTTTCTTCTTCAATAGAGCCTGCTGCCCGGATCTCGTCCCAGGTCTTCCCCAAAACTTCTTCCGGGGTGACTTCTTCGCCGGTGGCAACGGAGATCGTCACGGGTATGTAATAGGATAATGGATGCGCTGCTCCTGCATAATAAACCGTGTCATTAAAATGCAGGCTGACATACTCGTCATCCGCTAAAGTAATGCCATTGAATACCAGATAATTATCATCGTATCGCTGTCCCTCGGAAAGAGTTTCATCCACTAACTCATACGCTCCGGTGTGATTCTCCCCTTCCTCCTCATACTGGGTTCTGTAATTCTCATACATCTGCTGCAGATAATCATTCACTTTGGCATACTTCTCATCGGAAAAAAAGAACTCATCCATTTCGTAGTAATAGGTCTTTTTCTCATCGTCATTGTAGAAGTCTTTCACAGTGTTGGAACATTCCCCGTAGTCTTCCCAGGGAAGCCATGCGTCCTCATCTTCGTAAGAAGGACCTGTCGTGGATGCCGTAGTGTCGGAAACAGTCTCCGTGGATACTGTCGCTTCCATGGATTCACCAGTCTCTGAAGTGCTCTCTTCCGTTACCGCAGCCTCTGCGGATCCGATAACCTCTGAACTACTACTCCCTCCCACCGGATCACTCCCCTGTGCTCCGCAGGCAGACAGCCCCAGTGCCATAACTCCTGTGATAACTATTAATTTTCCCCTCATTTTGTATCTCTCCTTATGTATTTTATTGTAACCGAACGCTTCCCCCGTCCATTACAAGCATAAGCTTAACATACTATAGCATCATAGTTGCATCATGTACAACTCTTCCGATTTATTATTCAATTGTCTTTTCCCTCAATAATTGTCTTTACCTCTTCTATTGTTTTATCTGTTGCAGATGCAATCAGTTCTATGGAAAGACCATTTTTATACATTTTTGTAATAAGTTCTGCATGGCCCTCTCTACGTCCCTCTTCCAACCCTTCTCTGCGTCCAATTGCAATACCTTCTTCCTTAACTCCCTGGCTCAAATTACACATAGTGCTCATATCCTTTCTGAAATTCTCTTCTAATGGGATATCATATTCATTTCCAATAATGTCCAGCTTCTCATCTATAGTAAGTTCTCTGGATAATAATGCTCCCAGCAGACGATGTAACTCATAGATCTCATCATGTTCCTGCAGTTCCTTCGCAAGACCTATCATAATGATATTCAGCAGATCCAGATGGAATAGACACATTTGAGATATCTAAATAAAATTGTCTTTTAAGTGTAATAGTATAATTACCCCTTAAAAGACAATTCTATAAATCGGAATTTACCACGGTGATTTCTTATTAAATAATCCGGTTACTTACTTCGATATTATTTCAACAGTCGGCGATATGCTCTCCAACCCGAGTTCGCCATCTTCCGCAACTCTATAATTAGTAACATCTATTGAATACATATAGTCCGAAATCTCTGGATTTTTCTCATCAGCCGGAATCTCAACTTCAAATGTCTTGAACTCAAACACATAAACCGTTCCTTCAACAAGCTTTCCGGTCATATCTTCCTGAAAGCGAAGTAAAAAGGGTGCAGTCTGAAAGAAGTGAACTACGGCAATCGTTTTTCCCGGAAGCGCACAATAATCCGGCAAGAGTTGCTCAACGGTAGCTGTAAAAGACCCCGAAAACTGTGCATAGCACTTTTGGGGTTCGGTCATTTGCTGCTTCCCATCATTATATCCAGCCTCGTAGCCAGCCGTATAACCTTCTTCGTAGTTCGCATCATGCGTATCTGAACTTTGATCATTATTTCCACAGCTAGCCAATGAAAAAACCAACACAAGACAAAGAACCATTGCAATAATCTTTTTCATACTGTTTCCTCCCTCAAATTCCGATTTAGTTCAATTCACTTTTATCATATAAAAAAGCCTCCCTTTCAAATATTATTATATCCAAAAGGGAGAGCTTTTTCCATTAATATTTTACTATTTTTCCACCTGCGCCGCCGTCTTCCCGGTATACTGCACAGCAATGCGGTTCTCGGGATGCGCGTCCGTCAGATACAGCACACACAGGAAGATCCATTCTAAAGGTTTCATGATAAAATACACCAGATCCGCCGTGTATTTACTGTGGATCAGTCTCGCCACAGGGAACCCGTAAGTATCATAAAAATGACGCAGTGCCCGGTGTAAGCCGGGAGTCCGTTCTTCCAACACCTGTTCAAAAGCATTGGCGATGCACAACTGACGGTTCACGATCACTTCATGCCCATGCCGCCTCCCCAGGCGGATAGGCTTTACGACTTTTTCATGACCGCCGGCAGCTACCGTGCAGAGATAATGTTCATCATACATGACATTCTGCGGTGCCTGCCTGAGAGACAGGTTCCAGTCGCTGGTCTCCGTGAATGCTTTAATCACAGAATCCGGTGCCTGTCCAAACAGCATGAGGATTGCGATCAGGATTCCCAACAGTGGGAACATCAATACCAGTCCCAGCACCGGCCACCATGCAGCCTTCCGCAAAATGTTGTCACACCAACGCAGCATGGGATTCTGATAAATCTTCCCCGTCCCAAAGTGTTCCGCCTCCGCATTCTGCATCAGTGCATTCCACTCCCGTATTTTCTTCAGAAGCAATCGCACAACTAGCAGCACACAGCACAGTGGAAATAATAACAAATATCCATCAAGCAAAATCGTCGGCTTGAATATCTGTACTGTGAACAGAATCAGTTCTAACAATCCCAGGTACATTGCGGAAATCGACAGGACTGTCACAAGAGGCGGCAGCTTCCGAAGCGGAATGCTCTGCAGAATCTCATACCCTATAAATGCCAGCAGCAGGAGTACTATAAAAGTAACCATGGAACCACTGTAAATCGGTGTATGTTGATTGGAATTGCTTAACTGCGTCTGCCAGTCAGCGGATGTCACATCCATAATCAACCCCAAATAACAAAGTTCATAGAATCCGCCCAGCCAAAATACATGCTGGTCAAACAGCCAGGCTCCCTTCACCGGACGTTCCCATGCTTCACTGATCAGGCAGATTCCTTCGCTGATCGTCAGCACCACAGGAAATACCAGTACCGCTCCCATTAAAATTGCCCAGGTAAACATTTCTGTAAAAGCCTTAATGATCTCCCATACATAATCTCTTTGCTCATAATGAATAACAGAGGCTATGATCGTAAAAAGCGCATAGCCCAGTCCGATAAATATAGAAATCAGCCATGCAAGCAACACCGGATGCTTTTTATAAAACTTAATTTTTTCCGTATTCATTTCTTTATTTTCCATCGATTCTTGCCTCTATCTGTTTCCGTGCCATATATCTGGAAATATTAAATGTCCGCAGAGATGTCTGATCCAGACGCTTCTTATTATGGTTCAGGTAATAATATCCGAATCCCTTCGGTTGATAACTCCCCCACCACTGAGCCTGCGTATCTTCGCTCATAATATCTGTGGGTCTCTCCAGTTCATAGGCGCCAAAATCATACCCAAGGCTCTCCATATAAGGAATAATGACCGGTGCCGCATCCGCACTGAGATCACTCAGATAAGAGAAGTCTCCGCCGGGTGCATTGGCAATATTCACTCTGGCTATAATATAGTCGGGATGGCTGAAGGACAATGCCAGGTACAGAACTGTCACCATCACGACACCATAGCGGAACAGAGGGAAGCTTTCCCTGTAAATGTTGATCAGTACTCCGATAAACATGACGAATAATACCGCCAGCATCCACAATACGAAGATCCGCAGGAAAGTCAGATAATAATACCGGATGTAAATGATCATTCGCATTACGCTGGACGCGATCATGATAAAAGTACATAATGACATAATCGTCATAATCACTTTCAGTATCCTACTCTCCCTAAAAAAGCTAAGGCACATCAATACCAGGATCAGGTTCAGAATGCTGACAGCCAGCAGCTGGAAAAAGCCCTCTCTTGCATACTGTGCGTAAGTATAGCCCTCCGGCAGCTGCATTTTTCCTAAGAACAATCCGAAGATCTGAATACCGGAAAACAGCAGATACAATAGTGACAGCAGTGACATAATCGTAATTGCCAGTACCGGCTCACCCTTTCTGCGATCCTTCACTTCTTCCGGGATGCTTCGCTTACACAGGTAGGAAGTCAGTGCATAGGAAGTAAAGAACAGAAACGTTACCCGGATGACTACGTTGAATATATTGTCCGGACGGATCCAGTTCATGAAATCCGTTGTCATCTTACGGAATACCGCATCGGCAGAGCTTAACAGTCCGGCGGCAATGAGCAGAATGGGCAGTGCGATCACCACTCCCAGCAGACCGTACCATACCTTCTTATTTACTTTTCCCTTTTCACGAAAATAGGCTTTGCCATCGGAAAAAGGCTTCCCCAGTTCCCCGAAGCTCATAACCACCAATTGACAGATGCTTCCCACATATTTCCCAAGATTCCACTTTTTCGTATCAAAATATTGATTCAGCAGCAGACACATCACTAATAGAAACACCGCCAGCTTGTTCAGACCTATGATCGCCCATCCGTCGGTGCAGAAGGTGGATACCCCCAACAGCAGGATGCTGATCATGTAAAAGGCGCTTCCTTTTTTCAAGGTAATTCCCAGTTTTGACAGCGAGAAGACAAAATACAGTAAAGTGCCTGCGAGAAAAAAAGGGAAAGTGATCCCCGAGCCGTTCCGGAACATACAAAATGCATAGAACACGGCATAGAGAAAAGTCACCGGTCCAAAGAAATTATAGTGCTCCTGCAAGCGCTTTGTCTCCACAGTCTCTGTCTTTTCCACCACCCGGACTACGCTCTGCCCGGAAATCTGTCCCTGATTTACTGAATTTGTTTCCTGTACTACTGTATTTTCCTGCATTATGATCTCCCCCTCTCAGGTTTTATTTGGTTTCCTCTTCTTTTGTGTCTTCTACGTACTCCAGAATGTCTCCGGGCTGGCAATGCAGCACCTCGCAGATGGATTCCAGTGTAGAGAAACGGATTGCTTTTGCTTTATTATTTTTCAGGATGGATAAATTTGCCTGTGTCAGATCCACCTGATTCGCCAGTTCTGTCAGGCTGATCTTCCGCTTTGCCATCATTACATCCAGATTTACAATGATTCCCATAATAGATGCCTTTCTAATTTTGAATCTCCGTTCAGCCGGCGTCATTTACATAGTGGCGTATCACACGCTCTATCACTTCGTGACTGAATTTTTAGATTGTTAAGTCGTTTTCTTCCTTGTAGCGCACAGCTTCTTCAAATACCATCGCCAGCACCTTGCTGAACATGCCTGCAATGATAAATACCAGAATGATCACCAGCATGGCAATGGTCAGGTACACCACACATCTCACAGCGCTCATGGCCGCGATGAAAAAGCTTAAGTCTCCCATTCTCCTAAGGCTCGCCACATTTTCCGGTACAAAGCAGTTCTCGTTAAGCACCGTGCCAAACATCTTACGCAGTTCATTGACCAACAATAATGCCAGCACACCCAGGATGGCGAATATGATCACCGCCGGAAGGTAATGCTCCTCCACCGCCTCCAGATACTTTCCTATGTATTTGAGACTAAGCGGCAGACTTATCGTCACCAGGATTCCCGCATAGAACATGAAATCCAGCAGGTACTTTGTCCCCTTCGCCAAAGATAACTTTTTCTCCCGCAGCTCCTTTTCCGACAATTGTTTCTTCTCCATAATGAATACCTCTTTCCTTCTTGGTAGTCTTAACATATCACTCTATGATACGAATGTCAATATAAATTTATTGATATTCGATAAATTTATATTGAATAGCAGCATAAAAAAAGCTCCGGACACACTCTTTTTCTGTGCCCGAAGCTTTTTTCAGAAGCTTTTTTGCTTTCTCGCAATTATTCTATTGTGATAGTGTACTCCTTGCGGAATACCTCGCCTGCCTGCAGGGTATTACTGTACTCCCGTTGCTCTAAACTGCCGTCAAAGGTCGTCTTGTCGCATCTGCCATACCATGGCTCGATGCAGATAAACGGTGCTCCCTTGCCTGCGGGAGACCATAGACCGAATAACGGAGCATCAAAGCTTAAGGTAACATACGGCTTTTTGTCCGGAGTACACAGGCTCACTGCAGAAGCCTGACGATCCTCCACGATCAGGGCATCCCGGTCAAATAAGTGCTCTGTGATCTGCGCATAGCCGTTTTTCACCGGTAATACATCCTTTTGCTGTCCCATGAGTCCTTGTCCGTCATCTGCCACCAATCCGTAAGTCAGATCTTTGTCCGTATCAAACTTAAAATAATATTCCGACTGCTTTCCTTTTCCATCCACAGGGCACATAAATGCGGGGTGTCCTCCAATGGAAAAGTACAGTGTTTTCATATCCGGATTTTCCACCTGCCAGATGACCTTCAGGTCTTTTCCTTCCAATTCATAACCGATCTTCAGGATAAACTCCAACGGGAATTTTGCTTTTGTTTCTTCATTGGATCGCAGGGAAAACCATGCTTCCGTCGCCGTCTGCACATCCACGGCAAACTCCATGTCTCTGGCAAAGCCGTGCTGACCCATGGAATAGGTCTTTCCTTCATAATGATATTCCTTATTTTTCAGACTTCCTACAAAGGGGAACAGTACCGGGGCAGTTCTCTTCCAGAATTTTGCATCCGCATTCCACAGATACTCGGTATCAGTTGCTTTCCCCCGAATGCTTGCAAGCTCTGCACCAAAGCTGTTGATGGTTACTTTTAAAGCTTCATTTTCCAATACTACCTGCATATTGCATACCTCTCTCTCTTTTTCCCACATTATACCTCATAACAGTTCATCCGTGAATATATCCGGGCACACAAAATCATGCGCGCATGATTTTGTGACCGCATATGTTCACGAGATGAGCGCCAGCTTATGAGCAAAGATAGTCACGAAGTGACGGAAAGCGTGGTAACGCGACTTTGCGAATGGCGCGGGATGAACTGTTGCTATCTGTTATCCTGTAGTCTGGCTGTCTTCAGCCAATGTCCGGACAAATATCTGCTCACAAAACAGATCACACGGAAGATCCAGTCCAGTACCATAGCGATCCAGACACCGATGGCTCCGTAACCCATATTCACACCGATGATATAGCTGAATCCGATACGGAACACGAACATGGAAAAAATAGACAGCACCATGGTAAACCGTACGTCATTGCAGGCACGAAGCATATTCGGCAGAACAAAAGACGCCGGCCACAAAAACATCGCCATACCGTTGTGGATCATGACCAGAATATAGGATAACTGCGTGGTCTCCGGGCTTAATCCATAGCATTTCAGGATCCACGACAGACACAGCAGGATGACGCTGTTTACCATAAAGGTACACAAGTAGGTAATCTTCAATAATTTTTTCGTATAATACCGCACCTGACCGGAATCTCCGGCGCCGACACAACGACCGATTACCGTGATCATTGCCAGATTCATAGCCTGTCCCACAATACAACCCATGCTGTCCAAGCTGTTCGCCACCCCGTTGGCAGCGATCTGCACAGTTCCGAAACCCGCGATAATGCTTACCACAATGACACGTCCCAGCTGGAAAATACCATTTTCAATCCCGCTGGGGATACCTATGTAAAAAATCTTATGGATCACCGGCCAGTCGATGTGGAAGCTTTCTTTTAATAAATGCACTTCGTTGGACGGGTTTTTCAGCAAACGATATAGGATGAATCCTGCCACTGCACGGGAGATCAGGGAAGGAATCGCCACACCTGCCACGCCCAGTCCCAGTACATAAACACCCAAAGCATTACCGCCGATGTTAATGATATTTTCCACCACGGAGACCTTCAGCGTGATCTGGGAATTTCCCATGGAGCGGAACAGCGCCGCACAGGAATTGTACAGGGCAAGGAACGGGAAGGACAGTGCAGAGATCATCATATAGATCACAGCATTATGAAATACGTCCGCTTCAATTTTACCGAAAAACAGGGAAATGATGCCGTTACAGAACACCATGACCAAAATCGATATACCGATAGTAATGCA
>OHCK01000716.1_pt1 | contig 12631 bp, 10 predicted proteins | sample 1577611 | NCBI WGS metagenome assembly OHCK01 (sample SAMEA3879586, study PRJEB24766) | human gut metagenome | biome: human-associated habitat; feature: feces | place: USA | collected 1985/1987 | reverse complement strand
TATCATCTTCATATGCCATCTTATTTTTTAGAGACATTTACTGAATATCCCTAATAATAGGCATCCGCTTTTTAACGACGGATGCCTATTTCTTTTGAAACTCTTTTATGATATTCTATCTCTCTTGGTCTTTATTTCTTTTGGGAGGTCTGTTTCCAGATGCGTATCATATAGAAAGCACAGTGAGTAAAAGCGAAGACAAATGAGATAATGAGTAAGGTCTTATCTTCGTCCCAACCCACGGTCTGCTGATGCCATAATCCAGTGATAACAGATAAGACAGATAAGGCAATACCTATCATGTTGAGTATGGTAAGTCCGCGTCGGCGCGGTATGTGTTGCTCCAGTTTGCTGTGTTTTACTCCATAGCAGGCATATACGTCCAGACCGATTAGCATCCATAATACCAATCGAATCCAAGTATCCGCCGGAAGGAAAAGCATCATGCACAGGCAAGTCAGGATTCCGAGAATCGGTACGACCGGCACAAAAGGTGTTTTGAAGGCGCGGTGCACTTCGGGCATGCTTTTACGGACAATCAGCACGGCTGCACAAACCAGAGTGAAAGCGAATAGTGTTCCGATGCTGGTCATTTCACCTGCTACGCGTGCCGGAACAAATGCTGCCAATAATCCTACAATGACCATGAACAATAGATTGCTGCGTGCCGGTGTGCGGAACTTCTCATTGATATGTGAGAAGAAAGGGGGTAATAATCCGTCACGGCTCATGCTGAGGAAAACACGGCTTTGTCCCAATAAAGTTACCATAATGACGGAACAATAACCAAAAAGGATGGCAAGTACGATGGCGCGATTCAGCCACGGATAATCGGGGTGAATGATGCCGGCGGCATCGGCATGTCCCATGTGGTCGATGGCTACGGCTACGGGTGCGATACCTTGTTGACCTGCGAAATCGGTGTAGTGGGCAACTCCTGTCATTACATGAGCAAAGACCATATAAAGTATGGTACAGATGAACAATGACATGAGTATCCCTATGGGCATATCCCGTTTGGGATTCTTGGTTTCTTGGGCTGCCGTGCTCACGGCATCAAAGCCCAAAAAGGCAAAAAACACGATGGCTGCTCCGCGCAATACGCCCGACCAACCGAATTCTCCTAATGTCCCTGTGTTGGCAGGAATGTAAGGAGTATAGTTTTCTGTATTGATGTATTTCCAGCCTAGTACTACGAAGGTGAGGATAACCGCTACTTTCAGAAATACGATAAAGCCGTTGAAAATGGAACTGCCTTCTGTGCCTCTAATCAGGAAGATGCTCATCAGTACTACGATAAGGAAAGCCGGAATGTTAACCACTCCTCCGTCCCACGGGCAGGCTGTAAGTGCATGCGGAAGGTTGATTCCTACTCCTTCGAGAAAGACGATGAGGTATCTGCTCCAGCTGATGCTGACTGTGGTGGCTGCCACTGTATATTCCAGAACCAAGTCCCAGCCGATTATCCACGCTATCAGCTCTCCCATGGTGGCGTATGAATAGGTATATGCACTACCTGCCACGGGTATCATCGAGGCAAACTCGGCATAGCATAGTCCGGCAAAACAGCATCCGATGGCTGCAATGGCAAAAGAAAGTGTTATGGCAGGACCGGTATATCCTGCTGCTACTGTTCCTGTGATGGAGAATAATCCTGCTCCGATAATTACGCCTACTCCCAATGCTACCAGACTCCATGCGCCCAACACTCTTTTAAGTGTCTTTGCGCCCGATTCGTTTGCTTCAGCCTGAAGCATGGAAAAAGGTTTCTTAATAAATAATCCCATATCTTTTTATAACCTAATTAGTGATAATTGGGTGCAAAGGTACGGATTACCGTCATGAAATACAAACCTGTAGTAAAGTCTATAACGATTATTCGAGATATTTCGTTATTTTGCCGCTTATCTGAAGCAGAGATATTTCGCATATTTTGGTATCATATTCTGCCGAAAGGATACGTTCTTCTGCATCGAGCAGACTTTTTTGTGCTTCACGCATTTCAATACCTGACAAGTCACCGAGCAGGTAACGTTCTTTGGCTATTTCGTGATTTTCGCGGGCGGCTACCAGGTTTTGACGCTCCAGATTCAACAGACGCAGGTTGTTGCGGTAGGCTTGCCACAGGTTACTCAGGTCGGCTTTCAGTCCCAGCTCTAGCTGTTCACGTTCCAATTGGGAGTTACGAATGGCGAGGCTTGCATTGCGCTTTTCCCGACGGCGGTTGCCGTCCCACAGGTTGATGCCTATCGTGATACCTCCGTTCAGTCCCCAGTTGCTTCTTCGGCTGGTGGCGTTGGTTTCATATTTATTTAATGTGTAGCCATATCCGGCTTTCAATTTCACGTAGGGATAGTTGCGCGACAATACTTTTCGGTAGTCCAATTGAGCGATAGTCGTATTTTGGTCTGCCCGGAGTAGTCCGGCATTAGTCGACAGGGTGGCAGACCACAGTTCGTCATAATTCAGTGCATCATTGACTGTAATGATAGAATCATTGAGGCGCAAAGGGCGGTTGACTTCTTGCACGGCCATCAGCTCATTCAGATTGATGCGAGAAGTTACTACCAGTTCTTGTTGTTTCATGTATTGTGCGCTATCAGCATTAAAGTCTACTTTTGCCTGTTGGTAGTCCAGTCGGGAGAAGTTACCGATATGATAGCGTTCTTCCACAATGCGCAGACGCTCTTTGGACAGTGATACGGCATACAGGAAATTTTTCAAGCGTATCTCTTGTTGGACGTAGTTATAATATTCGGCGGTCAGTCCGGCTATGAAATCTTCTAATGTGATGCGGGTATTTGTTTCGCCCAACCGTTCCAGCTCCTTTAATTGTTTATAGGTTGTGCTGATATTAAATCCGTCAAAGAGCGTCCAGTTTACGTCCAGTCCGGCTTGCAGGGTTTGGTCGTAGATGTTGCGTTCGCCGGTAGTGGTTCCGGTGCTGCGGTTTTTACTGTCTGTGTTGTCCAATGAACCGCTGTATCCTGCCGACAGATCGAGAGTAGGCAGATAACCGGCATTGGCAAGTGTGGCATTGTTGTGGCTCACTTGCTCTTCATTGCGGGTGATGCGGATGGAATAGTTATTGGCAAGTCCTTCTTCCAGGCATTTCTTTAGTGTATAAGGATATTGTGCATATATCTCGGTTATTCCTGCCAGGCAGACACACATTACTATAATAATTCGTTTCATACGGTTTCTGTTTTGACTTTTCGGTTAGTAGAAATATAGGTATAAATAGCCGGTACGATGTACATGGTGAGTAAAGTAGAAACAAGCATACCACCTACAACGGCCGTACCCATGGCAATACGCTGGTTAGCTCCCTCACCGGTTGCAAAGGCCAGAGGAATCAACCCCAATATGGTTGAGACACTGGTCATCAGGATGGGGCGGAGACGCTGCAAGGCCGCATTTCGGATGGCTGCCATTTTGTCTTCACCCGATTCTTGTTTCAGATTGGCAAATTCTACAATCAGGATACCGTTTTTTGCCACCAGACCAATCAGCATGATGATACCAATCTGACTGAAGATGTTCATTGTAATGCCACCGGCAAACATAAAGATGAGTGCTCCCGCAATGGCCAATGGCACTGTCAGCATAATGATGAATGGGTCTTTGAAACTCTCGAACTGTGCCGCCAAAATGAGGTAAATAAGTACTAGTGCCAGTATAAAGGCAAACATCAGGCTGGACGAACTTTCGCGATAATCTTTAGAGTCACCCGAAAGTGCGGTACGGAAAGTATCATCTAAGGTTTCGGAGGCAATTTTATCCATCTCTTCCAATCCTTGTCCGATTGTTTTTCCGTCGGCAAGTCCGGCAGAAACAGTAGCCGAGATAAAGCGGTTGTAGTGGTAAAGTTTTGGGGGGGCCACAGACTCTACGAATTCCACCAAGTTATCCAACTGAATCATTTCTCCTTTATCATTTCGGATATAGATGGATTTGATATTGGAAGGTTTGTTTCGTTGCTGACGGTTGATTTGTCCTAAGATTTCATATTGTTTTCCATTCATATAGAAGTACCCCATGCGCTGTCCGCTGAGGCCGTATTGCAGTGTCTCTGCGATGTCGCGTACGCTGGCACCCATTGTGCCCGCTTTGTCACGGTTAATGTTGACTCGCATTTCGGGGCTGCTGAATTTCAAATCGACGTCAGCCATTTGGAATGTCGGGTTATCGTATACCTTGCTTAAGAACTCAGGCAACACTTTTTCCAATTTCTCAATGCTGACGGACTGCAATACATATTGTACAGGCATGCTTCCCCTGCGTCCGCCGAAAGAAGATTGTTGCTGGACAAAGGCACGAGCCTTTGTTTTGTTGCGGATAGCCTTTGAGATACGTTCGGCTACTTCCATTTGGGTGTAGTTACGGTCTTTTATATCTTTCAGTGTGATACGGATATTACCGCTACCGCTCGACACACGTGCCGTAACCGATTCGGCATCAGGCACAAGGGAGTCGACCAAATGATTGATATCTTCGGTATAATCGCGGATATATTCATAACTGGCTCCTTCGGCAGCACGGGTATTGATGCTGATTTGCGAACGGTCTTCCATCGGTGCCATTTCTGCCGGGATATAGCTCCATAATATGCCGATGGCAACTACCATTAACAGCGTGATAGGGATAGCCGATATACGTTTCTTTAAGAAAGCATCCAATGAACGGGCATAGATGCGGTTCATTCCCTCAAAGAACGGTTCTGTTTTGCGGTAGAACCAACTCTGCTTTTCACGTTTAACCAGTAGTTTGGTGGCAAGCATCGGGGTAAATGTCAATGCCGCAAATGAGGAGATGATGACAGAACCGGCTACAACAAAGCTGAACTCGCGGAACAGTCGTCCGCTGGTTCCTTCCATAAATACGATGGGGAGGAAAACGGCAACCAGCGTGATGGTAGTTGATATTACAGCAAAGAATATTTCTTTGGCTCCTTCGATTCCTGCTTCAAACGGTTTCATTCCCCGTTCTATTCGGATATAGATATTCTCGGTCATTACAATAGCGTCATCCACCACCAATCCGACAGAGAGTACGACGGCCAGCATGGTGAGCACGTTGATGGAGAATCCGGCAATATACATGACGAAGAAAGCTCCGATAAGCGATACCGGTATCACGATACAGGGAATCAGCGTTACACGCCAGTCGCGTAAGAACAGGAAGATAATAATGATAACCAGTATAAAAGCCTCATATACCGTTGTCTTTACCTCGTCAATGGAAGCGCGTATGAATTTGGTATTGTCAAAGCCATAGCTGTATTTCACATCTTCTGGAAGGTCTTTTTGCATCTGCTGCATGCGCTGATATACGGCATCAGCTATTTCGATGTGATTAGCACCCGGTTGGGGAATCACAACGACACCTACCATCGGAACCCCATTCATTTTCATGTAGCTTTTGATATCGGCAGGACCAAGTTCGGCGTAACCTATATCACTGAAACGGATGACATTGCCGTTTACCTCCTTTAATATAATATTATTGAATTCTTTAGCTGTATGCATCTGTCCCATGGTGCGCAATGTCAGTTCAACGGTATTTCCTTCGATACTGCCGTATCCTGCCATCTTAGTCGGGTCAAGCCATAAGCGCATGGAGTAACGTTTTTCACCCCAGATGGAAACGCTACTTACATCTGATATGGTCTGCAATTGTTCTTTTACCGTTAAGTCGGCTATTTCACTAAGCTCCAGCAGTGAACGGCTGTCGCTTTGGATAGCTACCATCAGGATGGGGACGGCATCGGCATCGGCTTTCGATACGGTGGGAGGGTCACAGTCGCGCGGCAAATAGCGTTGTGCACGGGAAACTTTGTCGCGCACATCGTTGGCTGCCGTTTCAAGATCGACGGACAATTCAAACTCTACCGTGATGCGGCATTGGCCTTGTTGACTGACGCTGGATAGGGAACGTATACCGGGAATACCATTGATATTCTGTTCCAGGGGTTCGGTGATTTGGTTCTCGATAACATCTGCATTCGCACCGGAATAGCTGCAAGTAACTGAGATGATAGGATTATCCACAGACGGGTATTCACGAACTCCCAATGTGTTGTAGCCAATCAGTCCGAAAAGTAATATGATAATCGTAAGTACGGTAGCAAGCACCGGTCTACGAATACTAAGTTCGGATATATTCATTGAAGCATTTTTTTTGTGGTTAGTTAAGAGCCTGGATTTCAACCGGCATACCTTTTCGTAATTGCAGTGTACCCGAAGTCAGGATAGTGTCACCGATAGTCAAACCCTGAACAATCTGGATTTCGGATTCGGTGCGGATGCCGACAACTACATCGGTCGGTTCTGCCACTCCGTTGCGATACACAAAGACTTTGTTCTTTCCCATTTCGGGTACAATTGCTTCTGACGGGATAGCTATTGCATCTGCTATTTCTTTTTGTTTCAACTGAATATCAGCATAGCGTCCCGGCAATAACTCTCCGTTCCGGTTAGGATAGATGGCGCGAATGTTCAGTGAGTGAGTTTCCATATCCAGACTGGATTCTGTGGCATATACTTGTGCAGGATAAGCGTTGAGCCGTCCTTCTACTCTGAAGTCCAGATTCATTCCTTTTTTTATTTCGCGTGCGTAACGTTCGGGCACGGCAAATTCAACTTTCAGCGGGCTTACTTTAGTCAGTTTGGCGACTACGGTAGTGGGAGAGGCATAAGCTCCGACACTAACCTGTCTCAGTCCGATAATTCCATCGAAAGGAGCGCGTAGTTCTGTCATGTCAATACTAGCCTTTATATTTTCAATATCGGCATTCAGGGTAGCCAGTTCTGTTTTTACCTGTTCATATGCCTCTTTACTGACAGCATCGCGTTGCAACAAGGCGTTTTGACGGAAAACACGGTCTTCTGCCAGTGGTATTTGAGCTTCCAATCGTTTTAGTTGGGCTTGCAATTGCCGGTCGTTTACTTTGGCTAATAGCTCTCCGCGCTTGACGGAACTGCCTTCTGTGAAGAAAATATCGGTAATCTTTCCGGAGGTTTCAAAAGAGAGGTTCACTTCTTCGTCAGGCACTAAGCGTCCTGTTACCAATATTTCATCAGTCAGCAAGTGAGGTGTAATGACTTGGGCATTCACCTTCAGTGTCTTTGATTTATTCTCTCTGGGCAGTGCATCGGCTGCCGTTAACTCTTCATTTTCGTGTGGGGTGAATTGATAGATGCCTAAACCGGACAGTCCGATTCCGATTGTTAATATAATGCCCCATTTAATTCGTTTATTCATGTGCTTTTCTGATATCTGATTTCCGATGAATGCAATCATCGTTGTAAAGTTAGAAAAGAAGCGCGGTGTTAAGTTTAAACGCCGCGCTTCTTTTTAATATTTTTTTTCGTTTGCCAGTTTCCACATGGCAAGGAAAGAAGCTTTTGTGATATCTACTGTTTTATTCCAGTTAATTTTTGCCGCTTCGTCACCCGGTAGATGATAGTCGGGATGACCATTGGTGTGATACCATATAATAGGTATCCCTTCTTTGGCGAAACTTCCATTGTCACTTCCACCTACAGGATTGTCCCATGCACGATAATCGGGTTCTAGTTGCAGGCGGTAGTCTTCAATGTCTTTTTTCAGCCAGTCACCGAACGCGGGATGGGCAGCGGTGTAGAAGTAGACTACCCCTTTGGGCTGCTCTTCATTATTATTGCGTCCTATCATGTCATAGTTCAGATAACCTTTTATTTTCTTCAACTCGGGATAGGTCATTGTGAAGTAGCGTGAGCCTAACAACCCTTTTTCTTCACCGTCCCAGAAAGCAAAAATAACAGTGCGTTCCGGTTGCTCTCCTGTTGCCAGAAAAGCACGTGCTACTTGTAGCACAGCTGCTACTCCGGAGGCATTATCGTCTGCTCCGTTATAGATTTGGTCACCCTCCAAAGTAGGGTCATAACCGAGATGGTCGTAATGCGCGCCGATCACTACAATCTCATTTGGATTCTTCCCTTCTATCTTGGCCAGGATATTGCGCAGGTCCAACTTCTGATGGACTGTCTTTTTCAGGGCGGCGATAGAGTCGGGGTGAACTTGCCAGCGCTTATTCTTAATTTGGCGTTCTGCATGACACACCTCAAAAGGCTGAACATAATCGTCAAATAAAGGTTGCAGGCCCATTTGTTTCAGGCATGAAATGATATAGTTACCGGCGATGCGGCCGCCTTTCCATCCGGCTTCACGACCTTCCAACTCATCGCAGGCAAGGAATTCGATATGCGCTTCGGCGGTTGCACGGTTGATGGTTTCTACTCCTTTCTGTTCCGGTGCTGTTTTCTTGGGAGAAGCAGCATTCAGGTTTGCGGCACCAATTGTGAGAAGTGCGGCTAAGATAAGATGTCTTTTCATAAAGTCATGATTGTTAATAGGCTGCGCGATATTTACCTTCTTCTTTATCTTCCAGCATATTAAGATAAGAAATATAGCGCGACTCGCTGATTAAATGTTTCTCTACTGCTTCACGAACCGCACAGCCCGGTTCATGACGATGGGTACAGTTACCGTATTTGCAGTTGGCAGAATATTCGAATATTTCTTTAAAGTAATGTCCCACCTCTTCTTCTTCCATATCGAAAGTCCCAAAACCTTTGATACCCGGAGTATCAATAATATATCCGTCTTTTCCTATAGGAAACATTTCAGAAAAAGTGGTGGTGTGCATCCCTTTATTATGGTAATCGGATATCTCTCCTGTCTTTAGATTCTTTTCCGGAAGAATGGCATTGATTAAAGTCGATTTACCTACTCCCGAATTACCGGAAAGGAGTGTGACTTTGCCTTTCAAGTCCTTTTTAATCTCATCTATACCGATATGGTTCAGCGCGGAAACTTTAAAACAGGGATAACCGATGTGTGTGTACAGGTTGATTACAGCATCCAGATAACGCAGATTATCTTCGTCATACTTGTCTATCTTGTTGAACACTAATTTGACAGGAATACGATATGCTTCTGCGGTAGCCAGAAAGCGGTCAATGAAAATAGTCGAAGTCTCAGGATAATTAATAGTGATAATCAACATACACTGGTCAAGGTTAGCGGCCAGTATATGTGATTGTTTGGAAAGATTAGAGGCACGTCGGATAATGTAATTCTTACGGTCTTCTATTTCGCTGATAAAAGCAGTACCTTCATTATTCATAATGATTTTTACGTAGTCTCCCACAGCAATGGGGTTGGTACTACGAATTCCTTTCAGTCGGAAGTTTCCTTTGATTTTACAGTCAATGAGCTGTCCGTCTTCCGTCTTTACCTGATACCAGCTGCCTGTATTTTTTATTACTAATCCGCGCACTTTGTTCTTTTATACGGTCATAATTTCTTTATCTTTCTCGGCAAGCAGTTCTTCAATCTTCGCAATGTACTTGTCGTGTACCTTCTGAAGTTTGGCTTCTGCATTTTTTTGTTCGTCTTCGGGCATACCTTCTTTTACGGCTTTCTTCAAAGCGTCAATGGCATCGCGGCGTGCATTGCGGATACTTACTTTGGCTGTTTCGCCTTCTCCTTTGCATTGTTTGGCCAATTGTTTACGGCGCTCTTCGGTCAGAGGGGGAATGCCTAAACGGATGATTTCGCCATTATTTTCGGGAGTGATACCGAGTTCGGAATCCATAATTGCTTTTTCGATGATGCGGAACATACTCTTGTCCCATGGCTTGATGGCGATACTGCGTGCATCGGGAGTAGTTACTGCGGCTACGTTGCTGATGGGCACCATGCTCCCGTAAGAATCAACACGAATACCATCAAGCAGTCTGGTGCTGGCTTTTCCGGCACGGATATGGGCTAAGGCTTCTTCCAGATACATAACGGCCATATCCATTTTCTCTTGTGCATCGTTAATGCAAGTCTTTGCGTCTGTCATACTGTTTTTTTATTTTAAGTTATATATTATCAATACGTTGTTTTTTAGTGAAACAAAAGTAATTTATTTTTTGATTATCTGCAATATATGGCAGAGGATTTATTTATAAAGTTTCCCAAACTCTGTTTTCTTTCCCCCTGATGAATAAAAAGATTGTATGTATTTTGGGACTCCGATACAGTGCGTTTCAACTATTTTGGAGTATATTTGCTGACATAATTATGGATAGAGTATGATTTCATTGTATTTGGCCCGGCATGGGCAGACGGAAGAAAACATGGCGCGTATATTTCAAGGACATTTGCCCGGACGGTTGACTGTAGAAGGGATTTCCCAAGCGGAAGTTTTACGGGATTCGTTGAAAAGGATTCCATTGGATGCTGTCGTTTCCAGTGACTTGAAACGCTGTATGGATACAGCCGAAATAGTGATGGAGGGTAGGGAACTGCCATGGGAAACAACGAGCTTGCTTCGTGAAATAGATTGGGGGAGCTGGACGGGGCTTCGCATCAAGGAGGTAGATCTTCATCACATTCCGGCAGATGTGGAAACGGAGGAGATGCTCTATCAGCGTGCCGGCTGTTTCCTTGATTATATAAAGGCGAATTATGAAGGAAAGACACTTTTGGCTGTTGGCCATGGGTTAATAAACCGTGCTGTTCAGGCACGGATTCAGGGAGTAACTTTACAGCATTTACGTAGTGTGCCCAAGATGGATAATGCCGAGTTGAGACTGTTTATGCTGTAATTGTTTAATTGATAAGTGTGCTATTGGCCTTTTATACTTCTCCAACAAATCTTTCTGAACGGAGGTGTTACCGTTCTGTGCTTATAAAGAACGAGAGTGTATCAAAATGAAACACTTCATTGCTTTTGACACACTCTCTAAATGTAATATTAATTATGTACTAAAGTACCGATACTTTCTCCTGTCATTACTTTCTTCAGGTTGCCGAGTGTATCCATATCGAATACGATAATCGGCAGGTTATTTTCCTTGCACATGCAGGTTGCGGTGAGGTCCATCACCTTCAGACCGCGGCGCAAGACTTCGTCATAGGTAATATCGTCAAACTTGGTTGCCGTGGGGTCTTTTTCTGGGTCGGCAGTATAGATACCATCCACGCGGGTACCTTTCAGCATGACATCTGCCTCTATTTCGATACCGCGTAGTGAAGAGCCGGTATCAGTGGTAAAGAACGGATTTCCGGTACCGGCTGACATGATGACCACTTCACCGTTTTCCATTGCTTCAATGGCTTTCCATTTGCTGTAGAATTCGCCGATAGGTTCCATGCGTATGGCGGTGAGTACGCGTGCTTTTACTCCGGCTGCGCCCAAGGCGGAACTCAGTCCGAGACTATTGATAACGGTTGCGAGCATTCCCATTTGGTCGCCTTTCACACGGTCGAAACCTTTTGAAGCACCGCTCAGCCCGCGGAAGATGTTACCGCCACCGATAACGATGCCGATTTGCACACCCAATTCATGAATCTCTTTGATTTGTTGTGCATACTCATTCAGACGTTTTTCGTCTATGCCATATTGTTTTTCACCCATCAAGCTCTCGCCACTCAGCTTTAATAGTATTCTTTTAAATCTTGCCATAGTGATTTATTATTTATTGTTTGGGCAAAGATAAAAAAATAATTTGATACTTGGCACTGTAATAAGAGCTGTGAATCAATTATCTTTGTATCGGATTATAAATGTGATGACTATGCAAGATATAATAAACGGACGTTGCGGTTGGTGTGGAACGGATGAGCTGTATGTGAACTACCATGATAAGGAGTGGGGCAGACTGGTGACCGATGATGATACTTTGTTTGAATTTCTAGTGCTGGAAAGTGCTCAAGCAGGGTTGAGTTGGATAACTATCCTTAGAAAACGTGAAGGGTATCGAAAGGCCTTTTGTAATTTTGATGCCGGACGGGTGGCGCAAATGACCGATGAGGATGTGGAACGGCTGATGCGATTTGACGGTATTGTGAGAAATCGCTTGAAAATCAAATCGACCATTACCAATGCAAGGCTTTTTCTTGCCATACAGAAAGAGTTTGGCAGCTTTTACAATTATACACTGTCATTCTTTCCTGATAGAAAGCCGATTGTTCATACCTTTAACTCGTTAAGTGAGATTCCGGTGTCTTCTCCCGAGTCCGATGCCATGAGCAAGGATATGAAAAAACGAGGCTTTAAGTTCTTTGGAACGATGATTTGTTATGCTCACTTGCAGGCTTCGGGTTTTATCAATGATCACTTGGCTGGCTGCTTTTGCCGAAAAGGATAGTAGCCTAAAATTTTTCTCCCCAACACACCTTGTAACACACCTCGAAGCAGTAAGTAGGTGATAAATGCCATCCACAGTGCATGGTTCTCCATTGTACCCTTGAATCCGTAATAAATAAGGAAGAAGCATCCCGATGCCACTATCATGGCGCGAAGCATGAGATGGGTGGCTGTTGCGCCGATGAATATGCCGTCGAGCAGGAATGCCGAAAACCCGGCTAAAGGTATGGCAAGTACCCAATAAAAATAACTTCCGGCAGTAGTGATTACTATTTCATCGTCGGTCAATAATCTCAAGAAGGCTTGTCCGCCTGCTCCATATAATAAGGTGAAAGCAAGGGAAAGGCCGATTCCCCAACCAAACAGCCGGCGCACGGTCTGATGGAGTTCTCGCCTGTTGCCGGCACCGATGTATTTACCGGCCAATGCTTCTCCGGCATACGCAAA
>OHCK01000714.1_pt1 | contig 12652 bp, 7 predicted proteins | sample 1577611 | NCBI WGS metagenome assembly OHCK01 (sample SAMEA3879586, study PRJEB24766) | human gut metagenome | biome: human-associated habitat; feature: feces | place: USA | collected 1985/1987 | reverse complement strand
GGCCGTGCTCGTCGAGGCGGGACGGCAGCGCGACGGAATCTTCCGCCTCGGGCAGCTGCTCACAACGGCCGACAGCATCCGCAGCGCAGAGGGCGGAGGCACAGGCGAGCTGCTGTACCTCTATCGTGCAGGAGGCGAGACGACACTGACGACGCGCGACTCCGCGGCAGTATTCGTCGCGGGGGAGTTCCGCGATACGCTCCTGCGTCGTGTCGGGCACATGCAGCTCCTACGCTGCGACGCGGCGGCCGATACCCTCGAAATCGACGTCGGGAGCCATATGCTGAAACTCCCCGTGCTGCGGCCCGCATGGGAAAGCTACGGACGAAGAATCGCTGAAATCGAAAAGGATCATGGATACGAAGAGCCATAAACTGACGGACGCCCGACGCGAGATGTTCTACGCCGAGCTGCATGCGTTGTTGACGGCCGGTCTCGACTTCTCGGCGGCCTTCCGGCTGCTCATCGAGGGCGAGGGCGACCGCCGGACGAAAGCGCTGCTCGAAGAGCTCTACGCCGCCGTCGTGCGCGGAGAGACGCTCGCCGAGGCCATGCGCCGAAGCGGGGCATTCCGCCCCTTGGAGTGCGGCGTGGTGCGCATCGGCAACGAGACGGGACGTCTGGCCCGGACACTCGACTTCCTGCGCGACTACTACCGCAAGCGGGCCGCGCAGCGGCGCATGGTCGCCTCGGCCGTGAGCTATCCCGTCGTCATCCTCGCCGTGGCGGCGGCTGTCGTGGCATTCATGCTCTCGGTCGTCGTACCCATGTTCGAGGAGGTATATGCGCGTATGGGAGGAGAGCTGCCCGCGCTCACGAGGGGGATCATCGCACTCTCGAAAGCGTTTCCCGCCTATGCCGCCGTCGCGGTCAGCGCGGGAGGGGGACTTTATCTGCTCTACCGCGCCAACCGACAGCGCGAGGAGGTGCAGCGCTGGCGCGCGGCGATCCTGCTCCGCCTGCCCGTCGCGGGTGAGATCATCCGCAAGAACATGCAGGCGCAGTGCTGCAAACTTCTCGACCTGCTATGCGCCGCGGGCGTGCCCCTGCTCGCCGGCGTCGGAATGCTCCGCGAGGTCATCGGATTCCACCCCTACCGCAAGTCGTTCGACGAGATCGCGCGACGGCTCGAACGGGGCGATGCCTTCGCCGAAACACTGGCCCGATTCCCCGATCTCTACGACCGAAAACTCACGGCGCTCGTCCGCGTCGGAGAGCAGACGAACCGCCTACCCGAAATGCTCCGCAGGCAGGGTGAGACCCTCACCGAAGAACTCGAATACGCAATCCGCCGCATGGGTGCGATGCTCGAACCCGCACTCATCCTGCTCGTCGGAATTCTCGTCGCCGTGATCCTAATCGCCATGTATATGCCCATGTTCTCCCTCGGAGGAATCATGGGGTAATACCTTTATTAACCAACTTAAACAAATTTATCATGAGAAAAACTTTATTACTGACCGTCGGATGCCTGTTGGGTATCTGGACTTTCTGCTATGCGCAGAACAATCCGATTATTCCGGATTATTTGTCTTCGGGCGGTGTCGGGAACAACCTCAATACCGGAACTCCGCAGGTTTGGAGTCTCCTCAAATACGGAGGCAGCGCTCCGAACCTCTATACCGGTACTGTATCGGCGTCGATTCCTCTTTACACTTATCAGGACGAGGATTTTACGTTGCCTGTCGTGCTGAATTACGCTTCGAACGGCTATATGCCGAATATTCAGGCCAGTGACGTGGGACTCGGCTGGTTCCTCAATACGGGCGGCGTCATCACCCGTACGGTCCGGGGAGTTCCCGACGATTATATGAGTGCGGGCTTGTGGGGTTATTTTTTCAACAACCAGGATTTTACGAATGAATCCTGGAATTTGTGGGCGAACTATATCAACGGCCAGGATAAAGAGATGTATTCGATTAAAAGTGGAAGTATGAGTGTAGAAACCGAACCGGATATTTATACGTTCAGCTTCCCGGGTCATTACGGCAAATTCATATCGACAGGCGGGAAAATCCATGTTTTCGATACGGACGATCCGCATGGGGAGTATTCCGTCGAAATATACGATCCGCTGGTCACTTCGAAGGTCATTACCATCGTTACGGGGGATGGATACCGTTATAAGTTTCTGGCGAAAAACGAGAAGGCGTTCGTGGCGGAGCCTAATGCCGATGGAAGCGGACTTGTTTGGACCGAAATTGGTCATTTGTCGCCGAAAACGCGTGCAGCTGACGAGGAAGACGGTTCGGCAAAGCTGCCCGAAAACTGGTATCTCTCCTCGATTACCGCTCCTAACGGGCGTGTCGTTACCTTCGATTACGGAAATGATCTCGAAACAATTCGGTATGTGGAAAATTGCCGGGTCGGGGGTGCTTTTATAGGTTATAGAGGTGTAGAAGAACCTGCTGTATTCCATTATAAGGAGCGAGCCGTGCAGTTGAAGTCGATCGATATCGACGGCCTTGCGAAAGTCCGGTTCGCCTACGGCGACCGGCGTGCTGAGTTGAAATCGGACGAAACAGCATTGGATACTCCCGAAAAACTCGATACGATCGTCATTACTAAATGGTCGGATGAACATTCGAAGTTCGTCACTTTGAGAAAATGTTATTTGCAATATACTTACGGAATCGGTAACCCGGTATTGTTGTTGAGTTCCGTGAGGATTCCCGGTCAGGGAACTTACAGTATGGAGTATTATCGGCAGGACGAACCCTTCCCGTTTCAGGGAACGGCAAGTATTGACTTTTGGGGGTACTATAACCGGGAGGCGACATACGAGCCGTTCGATCTGCAGTTTCCGTTGTTGAATGATTCTTGCTACAATTTTACCGAAAGAATCGCGGACCCCGCCGGACCCCGGAAACCCGGTCCCGAATATGCCCGTCAGGGAATGTTGTCGAAACTGACCTACCCTACGGGCGGTTATACGACCTATCAGTACGAACCTCATATGTTTCGAGATTACCTGGTCCGGGATCGCAGTAGTCAAAATATTCCTTACTTGAAAAGGTATGTTAAAGATACGATCGCAGGCGGTTTGCGCATCCGCCGGATTACGGATCACCCGATTACAGGTGATTCGATCGGCCGGACCTACTTCTATTTGAATGACGAAGAACAAAGCAGTGGTAATTTACTAAAAAATCCGGTCGCCTATTATGTGATTTGCAGACAGGGCGGTGAAACGATATGGGGTTATAATTATTCGGGTATTACCGGTTATCGTACAGACCAGCCTCATGTGGAATATGCAGTTGTTCGTGAAGTGGCAGATGACGGATCGGCCGTATATTTCCAATTTTCCAACTATCACAATGCTCCGGACAGTTATCGGATCAATAAAAAGACATTGAAACATCCGAATATCGATGTTTTGAAATATCTTGTAGACGGTTCGGATAAAATGGTTAAGCACGAGGACCTGCCGATGCTGGTCAATAACTTCCTGACCGAGCCGGATTTCGAACCACAATACCGGGGGAAATTACTGTCGATAAGTTATTATGACAAACCCGATGTGGCCGGTAATAAATTTTTGCGGAAAAAAGTGGAATATGCCTATTTGACCGATACGACCGAATTCCGGAGGAAATATGTCGAAAGCGTCAAGTTCGCCGGGGATTATTTTTACGTACAGCGGTCCTATCTCGAGCCCTATCCTCTGGACCATGTGACCGAAACGGAATATTTCAAAACCAGGGGTGCCACGGTGCAAAGCCGGAAGCAATATGCATATACCTACAATGCGTTGGGGCAAATTAAGAGCGTGCGCCGTACCGAGAGCGACGGTACCGGGATGTTCGAACGGACCCAATATGTGTCGGACCTCTCCTCGACTGAACAGAACAGCGGTGTTTATGCGACCATGATCGCAAAGAATGTGCTGAATTTGCCGCTCAAGGTTTGGAAAACCGTCACCGACGGAAAGACCGATCCGAACCGCCCTGGATTCGGAGAAACTGAACTTCGGATCGCCGAAGACCAGTATGAGTATATGGCTGTCGCCAACAAGATCATTCGGGTTAAAATGCACAAGGTAGCCCGAATCGGAGCGCCTCAAGCTATTTCGACCCAGCCGGTTTGCGATACGGTTACCGTTTATCAATACGACGATATGGGGCGTCTGGTGCAGACTACGGACCGTGCGGGACTCAAGGTAAGCTATGTCTGGGGCTACCGCGGATTATACCCTGTAGCCCAAGTCGTCGGTGCGGACTATGCTACGGTAAAGCAGAAGATCGTCAGTTCTCTCCCGCTGACAGAGGGACTCGACACATCCAGAGAAGCCGCTCTTCGAAGTATCCCGAATACGCTGGTGACGACTTATGAATACAATCCACAAGTCGGAGTTTGTAAAGTGACCGACCCGTCCGGCCGCTATAAGCGGTTCAGTTACGATAGTTTCGGCCGGCTCGTGACTGAAACGCACATGGAGTTTCCGGTCTTTGGTTATGAGTATTCAGTTGCTAACCGATAAAAATTCGAACCGATATGAAAAAAATATTGTATATTGCCATAGCAATTTTTTATTTGCATATGCCGGAACCTGTGAATGCGAATCGTTTTGAAACCTCTGCGAATAACATTGTATTTGCGGTGCCGGAATCCCAAAAGTTCTCTGTGGCACAGGTTGGCGACGCGTTGTCGTCCGATGGTGCACAGCGTGCCGTGACGGAAGGAGATCCAGCCGGGAGAAATTTCGTGGCAACGATGGTGATCGGATCTTTTCAAAAGGATGTCGCCTATACACAGTATCAATATGCGGACGGGCTGGGAAATGCTGTGGAAACGGTTTACCAGGGATTCACGCCGCAGGGGAATGACCTCGTCAGCTTCCAGGAGTACGATCCTGCCACCCGCCGAGCCGTATCGTGGCTTCCGGCACCGGCTCGGCAGGCGAATGGAGCTTATGTTGGATTGTCCGAGGTCAAATCGTTTTCCTCCGGTTATTACGCGGATTCTAAGGCTTACACCACTGTTGTAGCCGATCTGTTTAACCGGACCACCGTTCAAATCAAGCCCGGCGAGGCGATCGTGGCTGCCGGTGTCGTATGCAAATACGACTACGGTGTCAATACCGCAGCAGACGAAGTTCGTAAGATCGTTATCGGCACGAAAAACGACAGCTTTTACATGGATATTACCGGGGTCTATCCGGCTTATTCGCTCGACGTGGTGACGATTACCAACGAGGACGGCCGAGAGTCGAAAACCTACACCGACAAGGCGGGACGGGTCGTTATGAGTTCTTCGGGAAATGCAAGAACCTATTACGGTTACGACGCTCTGGGACGGCTGACCGTAGTCGTTACGCCCCAGGGGGCTACGGGTTTCGCCTCGTTGAGTAAACTCAACGTTCAGGCGCTTTCCGACGACGAGTCGCAACAGATCGGAACTCCGACGATTGCCGATCCCGCGAATATCGGGATGCGTTCCGCGTTCGTCCAGAACTTTTGTTATTATTACCGATATAACGACCAGGGACAACTGATCGAACGGAAATTCCCCGGGGCAGTCCGCGAAGAGTTGGAATACAACAAACGGGGACAACTGACTACCCGCTTCCGGGGCAAGGTGACCAACGATAAAACCCTCGAATATGCGGACCGCTATCTGTACGACGGTCTGGGACGTCTTTATGCGGTCAAGTTCGCGATTTACAGCCTGGATGCGCAAGGCAACCGGGGAATGCTTCCGTCCAATCCGATTACGATGATCGACTATAAGTTCGATTCTTATGAAGCTGTTCCGGCGGAATTGGCATACAAGAGCGAACCGATCGGCAATATGTCGGCCGGAGTGGATCGCACTGCGGTCAAAGGGTTGAAGACTTATGAGAAAATCCGGGTGCTTACCGAGCAGGACCGAACTGCGGGTTATATCGAACGGGCCTATTATTACGATATGCTGGGACGCGTGTTGCAAGTCGTGGAGAAGAACTACCTCGGCGGTATCAGCTATTTCACGACGGCTTACGATTTACAGGGTAATCTCACCTTCCGACGGGAACGGGTCGTACCCAAAACAGGCTGTGCGGAGGATCTTCTCACGGTGGAATACACCTATGACAATGCCGGTCGAATGCTTACCCAGACTTCGACCTTCAACACGTCGAAACCAGTTACTGTAACTTACTCCTACAACGAAATCGGTCAGCTCGTGCGTAAGAACATCAACGGGCTTATCGAGGACTATACGTATAACGTTCAGGGTTGGCTTACGAGCCAGGACAGTCCCTATTACAGTGCCCGGCTCAAGTATTACGACAGTGAGAATCCCTCGTACACCGGGAATATTACCGAATGGAACTGGGGCGGTGCCGGTACGATGCCGCATACGTATAAATACGAGTACGATGCCCTTTCGCGTCTGACCGAAGCACGTTACAGCGGCAATATGGGCACCGATCGCTATTCTGAACGCGGAATCAAATACGACCGCAACGGTAATATCCTGAAAATGACCCGTGGATTGAACGAACAGCTTGAATACAAATACAATGATGCCGGTCAGCTCTATGGTATTAACCAGGCATCTGTGGTTTACGACAACCTCGGTAATTTGGTCCGGGATTCCCGGAATGGCCTGACTATTGCATACAATTTTTTGAACCTGCCCATGCAGATCAAGTCGAGTGCTGACAACTTTGAGTTGAATTATTGTTATCGCGCCGACGGAGGAAAATTCTCCGCATTGGATGCCGATAAAACGGGTTTGATTTATATCGGTTCTTTGGTATATAAGCAGACAGCCGGGAGTAAGATAGAGTTCGAGAGCGCCGCCTTCAGCGACGGTCGGTTCCGGAAAAATACTCATAGTTGGAATACGAATTACGCTCCGGAGTATTATTTGAAAGATCATCTGGGGAGTCCCCGGGCATTTGTGGATTGGTCGGGTGAATTGATCGCGTTGCGCGATTACTACGCTTTCGGGAAGTCTTGGTTGAAACCCAATTCCCCGGCTACTTCGGACCTGTCCCGTTTCAACGGCAAGGAGGAGCAGACGGTCGGCGACGCCGGATTACTCGACTTCGGAGCACGTTTCTATCATCCGGACCTCGGCTGCTGGCTGACGCAGGACCCGATGGCCACTGAATATATAAATATCAGCCCATATGCTTACTGTGTAAATAATCCAATTCGATATATAGATCCCGATGGACGGCAAATTGGTATAACTACGATCATAGATGGTCGAAGTGTTCTTTATACTTGGAGAAGTATAAATGGTGTATGGGGCTTTTACGATAGTTATGGGAATAAATATAGTGGTAACGATCCTTTTGTGTTATCAGTGATTGATAGTATTACCACTATCATGCAGGGTGCTTGTGGAAGTAGTTTGATTCAAAATATTGTCAATAATCCGGAAATTGTAGATATCAAACTATCAAACGAAAATAATTATTTCTCCTATAATAAGGATAATGCAACATACATTGTATATTGGAATCCAAATTCAAACGTGTTGATTCCGACTACTGACGGCATGAAAGAGAATATTCCGTATGTCAGTCAGGCTCATGAGCTTCAACATGGTTTGGATTATATTTCTGGAACAGGGGATAGCGGTGTTTGGATTACTGTTATGGATAAGGATGGAGAAGTGAAAAATATTAAGAATACGGAGATTTCGGCTACACATATGGAAAACTTGATCCGAGCAGAACATGGCTTGCCATTGCGGACACACTATTTGCCCGATGGGAACAGCCGAAGTGCTATAATCGATAGACAGACTTCGAGAAGTCTGTATTATGATTGTAATGGCAATACAACTTTTCAAAAAATTATAAGTCCTAATAAAGGTTATAAGTATAAAAGAAGATGAAAAAATTATTTTTTATAGGATGTTTCGTTTTTTTGTGGAGCCATTCCTTTCCACAAAGGAACGAGTTGTTTCAAATCTGGAAAACGGCAGCTGAAGATGTGAATAAATATGATTATAGGCCTAAATATGAAGTTTTGGACCCGGACTCGTATCATTTTCATACGTATGATCTGCAAGAAACGCTTCATACGACATACTCTCGTTTGACGGATTCAGATTACAAGAAATTAGCCCGTAGCCTTATTAAGAAGGGAGGGTTTGATTTTGATCGTCAGAATGACACATTGATGTTTTTGTTTAACTTTTATCTGTCTGTAAATGTCCCTGGTGTTGTAATTGCAAAATCTAGTTGTTCGGAAAAAGTTTATTTTGTGAGAGAGCCAGGTATTGTTTTTCGTAGTTATCCGGTAACGAAGGAATTTAATGACGGTAATATAGCTTTTAAAGCCCAATATGAGGGAGATGTGGCGAAATTTCGAGAGCTATTTTTAAAATATGGATATTATGATGGCAAGGAAGTCGTTTTACGTATTGTTCTGAAAAATGGGAAGGTTGTGTTGCCGTCTTATCTCTGGATTTATCCAGCCATAAGAAGGGAACTGCTGGATCAATAAAATCTTTAATTTGCATTTTACCGGCAACCCTTTTCATTGGGTTGCCGGTTTTTTATATGCTTGGATTTGGACTTTAGGGGGATTTTTGTTTAATTTAGTAATGTAGATCAAGTCGAGTGCAGACAACTCTGTCTTGAATTACTGTTACCGTGCCGACGGAGGAAAATTCTCCGCATTGGATGCCGATAAAACGGGCTTGATTTATATCGGTTTTATCTACATCAATTATTTAACTCATCTATTGTTCTGTAAAACAAAATTTATAAGACTGTTCCAATTTCGAAATATTGTCTTAATGATGTTTTTCTTTTGTTGTTTCCCGTCGGAACGATTTTCACTTTGTCAGTAGCATCCTCTTTCGGTTGCCGTCGGAAAAGATAGGTGCCCGTCCGCGCCTGCGGCGCTCGCTCTCTACGCAGCGGAAAAATCATCCTCGCGAGGGCTTCGGTATTTTTCCGTCGCTTCGTTCGCACGGTGCACCAGTATTCTTTCCGAGGCAACCGATCCGTTCGGGATCGCCCCTCGAAGAATTATCGATTATCGTATCCGATGCAAATAGACTTTGCATCGCATCAACACGTGAGACACACGGTAAAAACTGTCCAATCATTATGACGAAGACGAAGAAGTCCGCTTCTCGGAAATCCTCCCTCCCTGCACCGGAGACGACCACTGCTGCTTCCGCAGCACCGCTCTCGGAACAAAGTTCGACAACCTCCGCTGCCGCATTCGAAGCCGTCGCGTCCGCTTCGGAGGGCACTCCTGCCGCTACGCCGATCGTCCTTCTGGAGCTGAATCGGATCGTTTGCAGCACCTATAACCCTCGCCGCAATCTGAATGAGTCGTCGCTGGATGAACTCGCCCTGAGTATGCAGCAGACGGGCCAGCTGCAACCGATCTGCGTACGCGGCAGCGGTGAGCACTACGAAATCGTTTACGGGGAGCGCCGCTACCGGGCCGCGCAGCGTGCGGGCTTCACACACATCAAGGCCCTTGTCTATGAACATCTCACGGACGAGGATGCGGAGGACATGGCCATCACGGAGAACCTCCAGCGTGAGGACGTAGCACCTCTCGAAGAGGCTGCGGCGTTCCTTCGTGCGCTCAAAACTGGCCGTCATACGGTCTCGACGCTCGTCGACAAGTTCGGCAAGAGCGAGCGTTACATCCGTTCACACCTGAAGCTCAACGACCTTATCGAGCCGCTCGCGAACCTGCTCGAACGCGAGGAGATCATCGAAAGCATGGCCATCGAGCTGGCCAAATACCCTTCGGAGGTTCAGCAGTGCGTCTTCGAGGAGCATTTCGCAAACGACGGTCACAACTCGTGGAAGAACACGTCGCCGCGTCAGGTGGGCCAATACCTTCACGACCGCTACATGACTAAGCTGAACACCTATAAATTCGACAAGACGGAGTGCTCGACCTGTGCCGAGAATACGGCCAACAACATTCTCTTTTCGGACCTTGCCGAAGGGTGTGCGGGCTGCGAAAACCGGGCCTGCATGATCCGCAAGAACGACGAATTTTTAGTTGAGAAAGCGATCCGGATGCAGCGAAACGACCCTCGTACGCTGCTTGCCGTGGAGGTGGGGCGCTATTCGGATGCCGTTCTCGAACGCCTCACATCCCAAGGTTATACGGTCGAGGTCATCGACACCTACAGCATGTGGGAGCCGGACGTTCCCGTGCTTCCTGACGTCGAGGTTCCCCAAGAGTCGGATTACGAGGACCGGGATGAGTATTTAGAGGCTCTGGCGGAGTACGAATCCGAGGTTTCGGAGTATCGTGAGAATATGAAGAAGCTGGATGCGGAGATCGACGCGGGCCGAGTGCGTAAATATGCCCTTATCGGTATGCTGGACGTCGATCTGTTCTACGAGGAGGTTCCGGAGCAGATCGAGGAGACGTCCGACGACGAGGGCGTCACGGTCTATACGTCGATCGCTCCGCGTCCCATTGTCGAGGAGCTTGAGAGCCGCATCGTTATGGCACATCGCTCATGCTATACGCAAATGACGACGGACCTGAAACGAGTACTTCGGGAAACGGAGATTTCTTCCTCCGCTCTTGCGGCTTCCGAGAGCCGGCTGTACGGCTATTCGCTGCTACGCCTGCTTCCGTCGAGCTACGCCGAAAAACTGGGTTTGGAGCGCGAAGCCTTGCAGGATGTGCAACATATCGGCGATTTTCTCGATCATCTGGACGGGGATCGCATGAATATGCTGATGCGGTCGGTGATCTTCGATTGCATGGACCATATCGAAGAGTTCCGGCAGACGGATGAAACGTTCGAGCTGCAACTGCTGCGTCAGTTCGCCCTGCAACAGGACAAGGAGACGAGCGAGCGTGTGATCGCGGAGCATCTGGATCGCCTGGAGAAGACGCAATCCAGACTCGAAGAGCAGCTTCACGCTTTGGAGCAGCGCAAGGCGCAGGAGTTGGCCGCCGAGGTGGAAGCCTTCGATCCTGTGGTTCCCGAGGATCCTGACATCCCGCAGGAGAGCCCTGCGGAGGATGTTCCGGAGCCTGAAGGAGAGCCGTTAGACCCTGATCTGTGGCCGGAAGCGTCAGCATCGCTTGCGGCATAACAGGTATAAATAATGTCGATACCGGGAGGAGCGGATAACCGCTCCTCCCGGCTTTTTATTCCCTAACCAAAACCAACACCATTATGACAAAACCGAGCGAACATTTCCGGGATACGATCCGGGAATATCTGGAGCAGCGTGCAGGCGCGGATGCGCTTTTCGCGGCCTCCTGTGCCAAAGAGCATAAAAACCTCGACGACTGCATCACCTTTATTCTGAACTATGTCCAGCAGAGCGGCTGCAACGGCTTCACGGACGCGGAGATCTATTCGCTGGCCGTGCATTACTACGATGAGGACGACATCGACGTAGGCAAGCCGCTCGATTGCCGCGTCGTCGTGAACCATACGATCGTTCTGACCGAGGAGGAGCAGCGCGAGGCGCACGAGCGGGCGCTTCGCAAAGCCACCGCCGAAGCCTATGCGAAGATAACGCACAAGAGCAAATCCCAACCTGCGTCGAATGCCGCAAACGCTGCGAATCAACAAAGTCTTTTCTGAGCCATGAAGCCGAGAACGAAACTGCAACGGCGCATTGTGGCGGCAAGCGGCCGCCTGCCGGAGATCACACCCGCGCAGCTGCATTGGGGCTATGCCCATCTTCTGCCACATGAAGCATTCCGCACCAAGAGGGGAAAAATCACCTGCACCGAATGTCGGCATACGTGGCAGGGAGATCAGCAAATCGACCGTGCCGTCTGCCCGCATTGCGGCGTGCGACTTACGGTCGTAACCACCCGTCGGCGCACGTCCTGGAATAAGGCTTATCTCTCTGTGGTCACGACAAGGAAGGGCTTGCAGGTCGTACGCTACTTCCTTCTCGAACGGCAGGTGCGGGACGGACAACCCGCACGCTACGAATGCTGCGAGGTCATGCAGCGCTGGATTACGCCCGACGGAAAAATCGCTACCGTAGCACGCATGCGCAATATGTCCTATTATTCCTACGATGTGTGGCGCTGCGCTCGGAATGTTGGTTTTACAACCGCATATCCGTCGAACGGAGTTACCCTCGCTGCCGCCTTATCCCCGAATTGCGAAGGATGGGACTTCGCTACGACCTTTATGCGGAGAATCCTGTCGGTATCTTCCGATATACCTTCAGTCAGCGCCATGCGGAAACGTTGCTTAAAATCAGGCGCTACGACTTGTTCCGCTACTTCTGCCGAGCGGGCGGGCGTCGGATCGAAGATTACTGGCCTTCGCTCCGCATCTGCCTGCGCAACGGCTACCGCATCGATGATGCGGCTTCGTGGTGCGACTATATCGACATGCTGAGTCGGTTGGGCAAGGACATACATAACGCGCATTACGTCTGTCCGTCGGATTTCCGGCAGGCGCACGACCGCTGCCATGCGCTTCTGGCCCGCATCGAGGCCGAGGAAGAGGTCGCACGCCGGCGTGCGGAATACCTCGAATACGAGAAACAGTACCGGAAGGCCAAAGGCAAGTACCTCGGCATCGCTTTTTCGGACGGAGAGATCGAAGTTCGGGTGCTGCAAAGCGTTCAGGAATTTATCGAGGAGGGCAAGGCTATGCACCACTGCGTCGAGCGGTATCACGACAAGAGCGATTCGCTCATCCTCTCGGCCCGCATCGCGGACCGGAGGGT
>OHCK01000702.1_pt1 | contig 12809 bp, 9 predicted proteins | sample 1577611 | NCBI WGS metagenome assembly OHCK01 (sample SAMEA3879586, study PRJEB24766) | human gut metagenome | biome: human-associated habitat; feature: feces | place: USA | collected 1985/1987 | reverse complement strand
CGGTGCCAAGCTGGCCTCTGCAGCCGGTAACAATGATTTTCATGCGGATACCGCCTCTCTTAATACTTCAGTTTGCCGTCGGCCACATTCTTCAGGTGCTGGCCGTAGGGGCTCTTGCCGTAGCGCTCGGCGCTGGCCAGCAGGGTCTCGCGGTCGATCCAGCCATACTTGAAGGCGATCTCCTCCGGGGCGCTGATCTTGATGCCCTGACGCTTCTCGACCATGCGGACAAAGTCGGCGGCATCCACCAGGCTCTCCATCGTGCCGGTGTCCAGCCAGGCAAAGCCGCGTCCAAGCAGTTCGACGGTCAATGCGCCATCCTCCAGATACATCTGGTTGATGGAGGTGATTTCCAGCTCGCCGCGCTCGGATGGCTTGACCCGTTTGGCATACTCCGTCACCTTGCCATCGTAGAAATAGAGACCGGTGACCGCCCAGTTCGACTTCGGCTGCTTCGGCTTCTCTTCCAGCGATAGCGCACGGAAGTTATCATCAAACTCCACCACGCCAAAGCGCTCAGGATCCATCACCTGATAGCCAAAAATCGTCGCCCCTTCCGTGCGGACAGCGACGCTGCGCAGCTTCGGGCTAAAGCTTTGGCCGAAGAAGATATTGTCGCCTAACACCAGACACGCCGGTTCGCCGTTAAGAAAGGCTTCGCCGATGATAAACGCCTGGGCTAAACCATCCGGCGTCGGCTGTACGGCATAGTGCAGCGCAATGCCAAACTCTGAGCCATCGCCGAGCAGGCGCTGGAAATCACGTAGGTCGTCCGGCGTGGTGATAATCAGGATCTCACGGATCCCGGCCAGCATTAATACCGACAGCGGGTAGTAGATCATCGGCTTATCGTAGATCGGCAACAGCTGCTTCGATACGCCGCGGGTGATGGGATGTAGCCGCGTTCCGGAACCGCCCGCCAGAATAATACCTTTCATCATTCCCCCCAGAGATGATTAGCTTTGCAGCCCAAGACGCTCGCCCTGATAGCTTCCGTCCTGAACCTGACGCCACCAGGCCTCGTTCGCCAGATACCACGCCACGGTCTTACGCATACCGGAGGTGAAAGTCTCTGCCGGCGTCCAGCCCAGCTCGCGGGCAATCTTCGAGGCATCAATGGCATAGCGCAGATCGTGGCCCGGACGATCGGCAACGAAGGCGATCAGATCGCGATAATGCGCCACGCCCTGCGGCTTATCCGGCGCCAGCTCTTCCAGCAGCTGACAAATGGTTTCCACCACCTCGATATTTTTACGTTCGTTATGACCGCCGATATTGTAAGTTTCGCCCGGTTCGCCGCGGGTCGCCACCAGATACAGCGCTCTGGCGTGATCTTCCACGTACAGCCAGTCGCGGATCTGTTGTCCATTGCCATACACCGGCAGCGGCTTGCCCGCCAGCGCGTTAAGGATCGTCAGCGGGATCAGCTTCTCGGGAAAGTGATACGGGCCGTAGTTATTTGAGCAGTTGGTGATAAGCGTCGGCAGGCCATAGGTTCGCAGCCAGGCGCGCACCAGGTGGTCGCTGCTGGCTTTCGAAGCCGAATAGGGGCTGCTTGGCGCATAGGGCGTGGTCTCGGTAAAGAAATCCTCGCTGCCATGCAGATCGCCATACACTTCATCGGTGGAGATGTGATGGAAGCGAAACGCCGATTTTTGCGCCGTAGCCAGGGTATTCCACCAGCTACGGGCCGCCTCCAGCAGCGTATAGGTGCCCACGATATTAGTCTCGATAAACGCCGCCGGGCCGTCAATCGAACGATCGACATGGCTTTCCGCCGCCAGGTGCATCACCGTATCCGGTTGATGCTGACGAAAAATGCGATCCAGCTCGGCGCGGTCGCAGATATCCACCTGTTCAAAGGCGAAACGCGCATCCTGCGCCACCGGCGCCAGCGACATTAAATTGCCGGCGTAGGTCAGTTTATCCACCACCACCACGCGATCGGCGGTGTGCTGGATAATCTCCCGCACTACCGCCGAACCAATGAAGCCCGCGCCGCCGGTGACCAGAATGGTTCTCACCGCCACACTCCTTTGGTGTCGATGATATACGCCTGGGTGACGCTATCGCCGCTAACGGCTTTAAATTGGTTATGATCGACCAACATCACCAGCACATCGGCGCTGGCCAGCGCCGCCTCAAGGGGCGCCAGCGTACACAGTCCATCGAGTTTCTTCGGCAGCGCGTGAATGTTGGGCTCAACCACCTGGGTCGTGCCGCTGTGCCAGCGGGCAATCTGCGCGGCAATTTCCATCGCCGGACTTTCGCGCAGGTCGTCAATATTCGGTTTAAAAGCGAGGCCAAAACAGGCGATCGTCAGTTCGCTGGCCCGCTTGTTGGTGGCATTCAGGCAGTCCGCCACCTGCGCTTTCACCTGTTCGATAACCCATTCCGGCTTGTGGTCGTTGACCTCGCGAGCGGTGCGGATCAGACGCGCCTGCTGCGGGTTTTGCGCCACGATAAACCATGGGTCGACGGCGATACAGTGGCCGCCAACACCCGGGCCCGGCTGCAGGATATTGACGCGCGGATGGCGGTTCGCCAGGCGGATCAGCTCCCAGACGTTAATCCCCTGGTCGGCGCAAATCAGCGACAGCTCGTTGGCAAAAGCGATGTTGACGTCGCGGAAGCTGTTTTCCGTCAGCTTGCACATCTCGGCGGTGCGCGAGTTGGTCACCACACATTCGCCTTCAAGGAAGATTTTATACAGCTCGCTGGCGCGAGCGGAGCAGACCGGCGACATGCCGCCGATAACGCGGTCGTTTTTAATCAGCTCAACCATCACCTGACCGGGCAATACCCGCTCCGGGCAGTAGGCGATATTCACGTCCGCCGCTTCACCCACCTGCTGGGGGAAGCTAAGATCCGGGCGCATCTCCGCCAGCCACTCGGCCATCTGTTCGGTCGACCCGACCGGCGAAGTGGACTCGAGGATCACCAGCGAGCCTTTCTTTAACGTCGGCGCAATAGATTTGGCGGCCGACTCGACAAACACCATATCCGGCTCGTGGCGATCTTTAAACGGCGTCGGCACGGCAATCAGGTAAGCATCCGCCTCCACCGGGGTGGTGGTGGCGCTTAAATACCCCTGCTCGACCGCGGTCTTCACCACGCTCGCCAGATCCGGCTCCACGATATGAATCTCTCCACGGTTAATGGTCTCCACGGCATGTTGATTAACATCAACGCCGACCACCCGCTTCTGCCGGGAGGCGAACGCGGCAGCGGTTGGCAGCCCGATATAGCCAAGGCCAATCACTGAAATGGTAGAAAAACTCATAGCGTTACCTGATTATTTTTAAGTGCAGACAAAATGCGACGACATGCTTCGCCATCGCCATAGGGATTATGCGCGCGGCTCATCGCCTGGTATGCAGCATCATCCTCCAGCAGTCGCGTCACTTCCGCGACGATGCGCTGGCTGTCGGTGCCCACCAGACACACGGTGCCGGCGGCCACCGCTTCCGGACGTTCGGTCATATCGCGCATGACCAGCACCGGCTTACCCAGCGAGGGGGCCTCTTCCTGAATGCCGCCGGAATCGGTCAGGATCAGCCAGGCGCGATCCATCAGCCAGACGAACGGCAGGTAATCCTGCGGTTCAATCAACATCACATTGTCAATATGACCAAGAATACGATTCACCGGCTCGCTGACATTAGGATTCAGGTGAACCGGATAGACAATCTGCACCTCAGGGTGGGTATGGGCTATCTCGGCCAGCGCCTGGCAGATCTGTTCAAAACCGAGCCCAAAGCTTTCCCGCCGGTGGCCGGTAACCAGAATCATCTTTTTACCGTGGCTGATGAAAGGATAGCGCTGCAGCAGGGTCTCCCGTAGCGCTTCATCACCCAGCACCCGATCCCGCACCCAGAACAGGGCGTCAATGACCGTATTCCCGGTAACCGTGATGCGACTGTCGGCAATATTTTCCCGCAGCAGGTTCTGCCGCGAGGTTTCCGTGGGGGCGAAATGGTATGTCGCCAGATGGCCGGTCAACGTACGGTTGCCTTCTTCCGGCCACGGCGAACTTAAATCGCCGGTGCGCAGGCCGGCCTCTACGTGACCCACCGGTATCCGCTGGTAAAACGCCGCCAGGCTCGCCGCCATGGTGGTGGTGGTATCGCCATGCACCAGCACCACGTCGGGTTTAAACGACTCCAGCACCGGCTTCAGCCCTTCAAGGATGCGACAGGTGATCTCGGTCAGCCCCTGCCCCGGCTTCATGATGTTGAGATCGTAGTCCGGGACAATAGAGAAAAGTTTCAACACCTGATCGAGCATCTCCCGATGCTGCGCGGTCACGCATACTTTCGCCTCAAAATGAGGATCCTTTGCCAGCGCATGGACCAGAGGCGCCATCTTGATGGCTTCCGGCCTCGTGCCAAATACAGTTAGTACTTTCACATCGATTCTCTTCGATTAGGCGATGAAGGTCATCTGCCCTTCACCACAGGCCGCAATCACAGGACACGACGACGCGATAACGCCACGCCTGCGCCGATGAGCGCACCCACAATCCCCCACATCACCATCAGAAATACACGGCGCGGGCTATCGCGTTTTACAGGTTCTTCCGGCGTCCGCAAATACCGGTAAGTCTGAAAACGCGGATCTAACGTTGGACCGACGTTCAACGTGCTCAGCATGGCGCGGTTCTGGTCGTAATCGAGGTCATATTCCGGCCCGACGGCCTGCAGGTTTTCCAGCCTGGCCTGCAGCATCGGCCTGCCCAATAAAAATAGCTCTGAATCCGGCAACTGATCGGCAGGAACATCCGTTTCGCTACGTGAAATATTGTGCTGCTGAGCCACCTTCAGCGCCTGCTCCACGCTGTGCGTCCGGCGGTTGAAGATGGCCTCGGCCACCTCTTCCTGGCGCTTCACCTGCGCCTTCATCTGCACCGTCCGCGCCGCCCAGGCGCCTTTAAGTTCGTCGTTAAGATGGCCTGCCGCCCGCTGGCTGGCGAAGGCCACATACTGACGCAACAGATTATTGGCATCCTGCCCGGTCTCGGCGGTCAGTTTGACGCTGTCGTTAATGCTCTTGGCCGCATCGCCTGGCATAAACTGGATATTGTTAATCAGGTCATCCAGCATCGCCGCATCAGCGCGGGCATTACCCGACTGACGCTGCTTGTAGTAGTCCGTTTGCAGCCAGAAATCGCGCCGGGTATCCCAGGAGGCCAGCTGCATGATGAACTCTTTATACGCTTCATCCATGGCGGAAGGCTGGTCGACCGAGGCGAGGTCGGCTTTAATGTCCAGATTGCGTAAGAACTGCTGTTGGGAATAGTATCCCCCCAACATATTGACAGTAGGCCGATCGGTGATCGCCGTGGCGCTCCACTCCTGGCGAGCAAAGAAGGTGTACACCAGCACGATGGCGGCGAAGAGTACGGCGCCGCCGACTATCCAGCCTTTTCCTGCCCATAAAGCGCGAAACAGCCCGCGAATATCCAGCTCGTTCTCAACGTTCACTGCTTGTGCTCCCGGTAATGGTTGAGTCATCACATCCCCAGCTCTACTTGGTTAGTTTCGGATTATTGCCGCTGTGTCGCCGAATTCTGCGTCTGATGCGCTTAACCAGGCGCGCCACTTTCCAGGCGCGCTTAATACAGTAGCCATAAAGAAAGAAGGCTACCAAAAAGAGAATTAACATCACCCATTCCGGCACAATGCGGGTGTATTCCGCCACGACGCCAACCAGCGCCAGCAGGGCGGCGGCCAGGGTAATCAGGACAAACGCCTGGCGGGAAGTAAACCCGGCGCGCATGATCAAATGATGAATATGCTGACGGTCCGGTGAGAAAGGACTCATGCCTTTGCGCAGGCGGCGATACATAATCGCCACCATGTCCATCAACGGGATAGCGATAATCCACAGCGCGGTCACCGGGCTAATGGGATGCGTTTTACCTTGCGTGGTTTCCAGCAGGATCCAGATGATGGTGAAGCCAATCATCGTGCTGCCGGCGTCACCCATAAAGACTTTATAGCGGCGGCCGAGGGCGCCAAGATTGAGAAGAATATAGGGTAGAATGGCGGCGATCATCGCGAAACACCACATCGCCAGGCTGTACTGACCATCAAACCAAAGGATAATCCCGGTCGCCGCAAAAGAGACCGATGACAGTCCGCCGAGCAGGCCGTCGATACCATCGACCATGTTGAACGCATTGATAGCGGCCCAGACGGCAAACAGCGTCAGGAAGAAGCCGAAGGGCCCCAGCACCAGTTCCCACGAGCCAAAAATAAAGCCCAAACTACTCAGATGCAGATTCCCTGCCATCATCATAATCACGGCGATCGCGGCCTGAATGACCGCGCGAATTTTCACGCTGATGTCGAAGCGATCGTCAAGCGCGCCAACCAGCACCAATACCCCCGCGCAGGCCAGATACAGCGAGGCGTGAGGAATATAATAATCGGCGATGGCGAAAGTGAAACAGATACCTGCATAAACTGAGATACCACCGACCAACGGAATCAACCCCTGATGCCGTTTGCGATAGTTGGGTTTATCCACTAACCCGATCTTTTTTGCCACTTTCCGCGCGACAAAAATAAAGAGGGTCGTGAATAAGAAAATACTGATTAATTCAGTAATAGCAGTGAGTAAATTCACAACGCATGTGCTCTCAGCATAGTTAATCCGGGAAGTATAGCGATGATGCCCCAACTCCAGAAGGGGAAAAGCAGAACATTACAAATTTATTGTATAGATTTTAGTCTGTTAAAGCTGTCTCCGCCTGCTATCCGGCGCCATTATACGACAACTTTCGTCCCGCTTTCTCTGTCTCTGGATCATACAAACCCAAAAATGAAAACGCCACGCAAAGGCGTGGCGTTTTTGGCTTTTTTTACCTTACGAGCGCTTCATCATATCGAAGAAGTCATCATTCGTCTTGGTCATTGCCAGCTTATTGATGAGGAATTCCATCGCATCAATCTCACCCATCGGATGGATAATTTTGCGCAGGATCCACATTTTCTGCAGCTCTTCCTGAGTGGTAAGCAGCTCTTCTTTACGGGTACCGGAACGGTTGTAGTCGATAGCCGGGAAGACGCGTTTTTCAGCAATCTTACGAGAGAGGTGCAGTTCCATGTTACCGGTGCCTTTAAACTCTTCATAGATAACTTCGTCCATTTTGGAACCGGTGTCGATCAGCGCCGTGGCGATGATGGTCAGGCTACCGCCCTCCTCGACGTTACGTGCCGCACCAAAGAAACGCTTCGGACGGTGCAGGGCGTTAGCGTCCACACCACCGGTCAACACTTTACCGGAAGCCGGAACCACGGTGTTGTAGGCACGCGCCAGACGGGTAATGGAGTCGAGCAGGATGATAACGTCTTTCTTGTGTTCAACCAGACGTTTCGCTTTCTCAATAACCATCTCGGCAACCTGCACGTGACGGGATGCCGGCTCGTCAAAGGTGGAAGCAACCACTTCACCTTTCACCAGACGCTGCATTTCGGTCACTTCTTCCGGACGTTCGTCGATCAGCAGTACCATCAGGACACAGTCCGGGTGGTTGTATGCGATGCTCTGCGCGATGTTCTGCAGCAGCATGGTTTTACCGGCTTTCGGCGGCGCGACGATCAGACCACGCTGGCCTCGGCCAATCGGGGAGGCCAGATCCAGTACGCGAGCGGTTAAGTCTTCGGTAGAACCGTTACCACGCTCCATACGCAGGCGAGAGTTCGCGTGCAGCGGCGTTAAGTTCTCGAACAGGATCTTGTTACGCGCGTTTTCAGGTTTGTCGAAGTTAACTTCGTTAACTTTCAGCAGCGCAAAGTAACGTTCACCCTCTTTCGGAGGACGAATCTTACCGGAAATGGTGTCACCAGTGCGGAGGTTGAAACGGCGGATTTGGCTGGGGGATACGTAGATGTCGTCAGGGCCGGCGAGGTAGGAGCTGTCTGCGGAGCGGAGGAATCCAAATCCATCCTGCAGTATCTCCAGTACGCCGTCGCCAAAGATATCTTCGCCACTCTTCGAATGCTGCTTGAGGATGGCAAAAATAATATCCTGCTTACGCATACGAGCCAGGTTTTCCAGCCCCATATTTTCGCCGAGAGTAATCAGCTCAGAAACCGGCGTATTCTTTAATTCGGTAAGATTCATAGTGGTGTGGGTTCTTAAACTCGGGGTAAATCTCGAACTTAATGTTGTGAATGGTATGGCAGGAACTTCCATGCCTGTTAACGGCCTTCATCTCGTGTCTGTACGTTGCCTGGTCACAGGAAAGAACGCAGAACTGAAACGACTAGACGGAATGAGTGAAAAGCCCGGAATTATTAGCTTCACGCGCATTTATGCGGGATGCTTCGGGTAAAACAAGATTCAAACAAGGTATGTTTAAAACGAAGTCTGTGGATTAACTTAGCACGACTCCAGCCGGGCGTCCAGAGTTCCGCAAAAAATAGGAATCTGGACGCCGGAACAGCAATTCGCTTACGCCAGGTTAGCGTCGAGGAACTCTTTCAGCTGACCCTTGGACAGTGCGCCAACTTTAGTGGCCGCCACTTCGCCGTTTTTAAACAGCAGCAGGGTTGGGATACCGCGAATGCCGTATTTCGGCGCAGTGCCCGGGTTCTGGTCAATGTTCAGCTTAGCTACAGTCAGTTTGCCCTGATACTCTTCAGCGATCTCATCCAGAATCGGGGCGATCATTTTGCACGGACCACACCACTCTGCCCAGAAATCGACGAGGGTCAGCCCGTCAGCCTTGAGTACGTCCGTGTCAAAACTGTCGTCAGTCAGGTGAATAATTTTATCGCTCATATTTAACTCCACAGGAATAAGCCTGGTGTGTTGGTGTCGTAGCCATCAACGACGCGCTGCGGCTACGTTATGCACGCTATTCTTCAGGATACCTCAATTCTCTGGCCTGCCAACTGACGCAATCCATCATGGACTCGCCTGTTGACGCCAGGGTGCCCGAACGCGAACTGCATGCTGCAGATTTATCGCTCCCGACTCGCTTAGTAGTCTAAGCTATCCTGGATTCGTTCAGTTACCGTAGACGTACCTTGAATAATTTCGTACACCGCCAACGAAAGGTTGACGTTATTTCACCGGATACGCTTTCTTAATGCAATAGTTAGCTGATATTCTACCACACTATGAGCAAAACACATTTAACAGAACAGAAGTTTTCCGACTTCGCCCTGCACCCGGCAGTCATTGAAGCCCTTGAAAAGAAAGGGTTTCATAATTGCACACCCATTCAGGCCCTCGCCCTTCCGCTGACGCTGGAAGGCCGCGATGTCGCCGGGCAGGCGCAAACCGGTACCGGTAAAACGATGGCGTTCCTGACGTCAACGTTTCATTATCTTCTCTCTCACCCGGCTATCGCCGATCGCCAGGTTAACCAACCGCGCGCGCTGATTATGGCGCCGACGCGTGAACTGGCGGTACAGATCCACGCCGACGCTGAGCCACTGGCGCAGGCCACCGGTCTGAAACTGGGTCTGGCTTACGGCGGCGACGGCTACGATAAGCAGTTGAAAGTGCTGGAAAGCGGCGTCGATATTCTGATCGGTACCACTGGTCGTCTGATCGATTACGCGAAGCAGAACCACATTAACCTCGGCGCCATTCAGGTTGTCGTGCTGGACGAAGCCGATCGCATGTACGATCTCGGCTTTATTAAAGATATCCGCTGGCTGTTCCGCCGCATGCCGCCGGCCACTCAGCGCCTGAACATGCTGTTCTCCGCGACCCTTTCTTATCGCGTCCGCGAACTGGCGTTCGAACAAATGAATAACGCCGAGTACGTTGAAGTCGAGCCGGAACAGAAAACGGGCCACCGTATTAAAGAAGAGCTCTTCTACCCGTCCAACGAAGAAAAAATGCGCCTGCTGCAGACGCTGCTGGAAGAAGAGTGGCCCGATCGCGCCATCGTCTTCGCCAATACCAAGCACCGTTGTGAAGATATCTGGGGGCATCTCGCCGCCGACGGCCATCGCGTAGGTCTGCTGACCGGCGACGTGGCGCAGAAAAAACGTCTGCGTATTCTCGAAGAATTTACCCGCGGCGACCTCGATATCCTGGTCGCGACCGATGTTGCCGCTCGTGGTTTGCACATTCCGGCCGTGACCCACGTCTTTAACTACGATCTGCCGGACGACTGCGAAGATTACGTTCACCGCATCGGCCGTACCGGTCGCGCTGGCGCCAGCGGTCACTCCATTAGCCTCGCCTGCGAAGAGTATGCGCTGAATCTGCCGGCGATCGAAACCTATATTGGTCACTCAATTCCGGTCAGTAAGTACAACCCGGACGCGCTGATGACCGACCTGCCTAAACCGCTGCGTCTGACCCGTGCGCGCCCAGGCAACGGCCCGCGCCGTAACGGTCCACCGCGCAATCGTCGTCGTTCAGGTTAAGAGATCTATGCCATACGCTCAGTCATTCAGAATCTGCCAGGGCGACCTTCCTCTGGCGACCCGCTCAGTGATGTGGATCGGGCCTAAGCGCCCCGCCGACCAGGGAGCCTTCTGAACGATGAAGAGTATGAGCTCCACCTCGCTATATGCCGCCATTGATTTGGGCTCCAATAGTTTCCATATGTTGGTGGTGCGCGAGGTGGCGGGCAGCATCCAGACGCTGAGCCGCATTAAGCGTAAGGTTCGACTGGCCGCCGGCCTGAATAGCGACAACACCCTCTCCGCAGAAGCGATGGAACGGGGCTGGCAGTGCTTACGCCTGTTTGCCGAGCGCCTGCAGGATATTCCGCCGACGCAAATCCGCGTCGTGGCCACCGCCACGCTGCGTCTTGCCGTCAATGCGGGGGAGTTTCTGGCGAAAGCGCAGGAGATCCTCGGCACTCCAGTGCAAGTGATCAGCGGCGAAGAAGAAGCGCGCCTGATTTACCAGGGTGTCGCCCACACCACCGGCGGCGCCGATCAGCGCCTGGTGGTCGATATCGGCGGCGCCAGCACCGAGCTGGTGACCGGGACCGGCGCACAAACAACCTCGCTGTTTAGCCTGTCGATGGGCTGTGTGACCTGGCTTGAACGCTATTTTGCCGACCGTAGTCTGACGAAAGAGAATTTCGATCTCGCCGAAGCGGCTGCGCGCGAGGTGCTACTGCCCGTCGCCGATGTGCTGCGCTATCACGGATGGAAAGTGTGCGTTGGCGCCTCCGGCACCGTTCAGGCTCTGCAGGAAATTATGATGGCGCAGGGGATGGATGAACGAATCACCCTCGCCAAACTCCAGCAGCTTAAACAGCGCGCTATCCAGTGCGGACGTCTGGAAGAGCTGGAGATCGAAGGCTTAACCCTTGAGCGGGCGCTGGTGTTTCCTAGCGGGCTGGCGATCCTGATCGCTATCTTCAGCGAACTGAATATTCAGTGTATGACCCTCGCGGGCGGCGCGTTACGCGAAGGCCTGGTGTACGGCATGCTGCATCTCTCCGTTGAGCAGGACATCCGCAGCCGCACGCTGCGTAATATTCAGCGTCGTTTTATGATCGACACCGAACAGGCCCAGCGCGTCGGCGGCCTTGCCAGTCATCTGCTCAGTCAGTTGGATGGCAGCTGGGAGCTGGATCCGCTAAGCCGTGATTTACTCCTTAGCGCCTGTGCGCTGCATGAGATTGGGCTGAGCGTGGATTTTAAGCGCGCGCCGCAGCACGCCGCCTATCTGGTCAATAACCTCGACCTGCCGGGGTTTACCCCGGCGCAGAAGAAGCTGATTGCCACGCTGCTCCTTAACCAGACTAACGCTATCGACCTCTCTTCGCTTCATCAACAGAATGCCGTCCCGCCGCGGGTGGCTGAGCATCTGTGTCGTCTGCTGCGACTGGCAATCCTGTTTGCCAGCCGGCGGCGCGACGATCTGTTGCCCGCCATTCAGCTGACCGCTCAAGACGAACAACTGACGCTGATATTGCCGGGAAACTGGCTGGATGAACATCCGCTGGGTCGGGAGATGGTCGATCAGGAGTGTCAGTGGCAAAGCTACGTCCACTGGATACTTCGGGTCGCCAGCGGCGATACGCTGAAATAATATCCAGCCAGGAGGGCGGATGCGGGAAGAACTGGATTTCAAATCGCTACGCTTTTTCTCTGCGCTCTACCGCTTGGGCAATGTTTCCCCAGCAGCGGACGCGCTCGATATCAGCCAGCCCACCGGCAGCCTTTTGCTGAAAAAACTACGAGATCATTTTGCTGACCCGCTGTTTGTCCGGGTCGGGCAGCGGATGATCCCGACGCCGCGAGCGGACGCGATCGCCCCCACCATCTCGACTCTTCTCCAGCTTGCCGATAACGATTTAGCGGTCAAACCTGAATTTCTTCCCCAGCAGAGCCAGCGTAATTTTACGATCGGTATGACCGATATCAGCCAAATGACGCTGCTGCCTTTATTGCAAATTGCGCTCCAGCAGCAGGCGGCGGACGGGATCACCTTTACGGTACAGAATCTGGATGAGCAGACCCTCAACGCCCTCGAATCCGGGAAATGCGATCTCGCGATCGGCTATCTGACGCAGCTTCCGGAAAGCGTCTACCAGCAACATCTCTTCGATCAATCATATGTCTGCCTGGCTGCGGAAAACCATCCTCGCATTCGTGCACAGCTCCGCGCCGAAGACTGGCGCCAGGAAAAGCATCTGGCGATCCGCGTGGAGGGGACTGCCCATGGCGATATGGATAAGCTGCTTGATGAGCACCACATGCCCCGGCGCATTGCGCTAACGTTACCAAGTTTTTTAGGTACCGGTGAGCTGGTGGCCGAAAGCGATATGATTGCCGTCGTCCCGGAACAGGTGGCGCGGCATATCACCCGGCGCT
>OHCK01000677.1_pt1 | contig 13249 bp, 10 predicted proteins | sample 1577611 | NCBI WGS metagenome assembly OHCK01 (sample SAMEA3879586, study PRJEB24766) | human gut metagenome | biome: human-associated habitat; feature: feces | place: USA | collected 1985/1987 | reverse complement strand
ATCGGCGCCGAAACGGCAGTCGGCAAAAGCCCCTACGACGCCGTTCTGTCGGCGACCCGATCGAGAATCGTCCCGGTCATGATGGCCTCCGGCACCACGATCCTCGGTATGCTGCCCCTGTTGTTCGACTCGATGTTCGGCGCCATGGCCGCCACGATCATGGGCGGCCTGCTCGTCGCCACGCTGCTGACGGTCTGCGTGCTGCCGGTCGTCTATGCCATTTTCTACAATATCCGCAAGTCATGAAGAATTATCTGATCCTATCCGCACTGTTGGCCTTCGTGCCCGTCGCCGCCCAGACCTCGCTCGGCGACTACCGGCAGGCCGTGACCGAATACAGCTGGGAACTGAAGGTCGCCGCATCGAAGAGCGATGCGGCTTCCGAGACCATGGGACAGGCTCGTACGGGATACCTGCCACGGCTGTCGCTCGACGGCAGTTTCACCGCCACGGTACACCACTACGACGGGTTGGAGCGGTGGAATTTCAGCGTCCTTCCGCAACTCGTGCAGACCGTCTACGGCGGCGGGGCCGTACGTGCGGCCTACAAACAGGCCGAGCTGGGCAACGACATCGCCCTCTGCGACGAGGAATTCACGCAGCTCGATGTGCGTTATGCGGCCGAGTATACCTACTGGAACCTCTCCGCCATGGAGTTGTATGCCGCATCCATGCGCCAGTATGTCAACATAATCCGCTCGCTCAAGGAGGTCGTCGACCGCCGTTTCGCCGAGGGCTACATTGCCAAGGGCGACGTGCTGATGATCGATGCCCGTCTGAGCGAAGCGCAGTACGGGCTGGTGAGTGCCGAGCGGAACTATACCGTCGCGCTGCACAATTTCAACATCCTGCGCGGCACGGATCCCGACCTTGCGGTGGAACTTGCCCAGGGCATCCGCGATTCGCTGCCGCAGCCTGCGCGCCTGCTGCCCGACGAGGTGCTGGGGCGCCGTCCGGACTATATGGCGGCCCGGTTGCGCAGCGAACAGGCCGACGCGGGTATCCGGGCGGCGCGCGCGCCGTTCAATCCGCAGGTGAGCGTGGGCATCGGCGGCTCGTGGCAGCCGTATTATCCCAACCGGACGGGCGCCACGACGGTCGACGGCTCTGTGTTCGTGAAACTCACGCTCCCGATTTTCCACTGGGGCGAACGCCGCCGCGCCACGGGTGCGGCACGTGCCGTCCAGCGGCAGAGCGAGTGGAACACCGCGCTGCTGCACGACAATATCGTGCGCGACGAGATGAACGGCTGGACGGCGCTGGTCAACAGCCGGGCACAGGTCGATGCCACGGAGCAGAGCCTGCGCATCGCCGGCGAAAACCTCGACATCAGCACCTATTCCTACGGCGAGGGGCTCTCTACGATCCTCGATGTGTTGCAGGCGCAGCTGAGCTGGATACAGCTTTACACCAATGCGATAAAGGCTCATTACAACTATGCCGTGGCGGTGTCGGACTACCTGCGCATCACGGCGCAGTGAGCGGCGGCAGGCAGGCCCTGCCCGGCAGGCCGTCGCGGCGGGGATGCCTGTTCCGGCTGCGGAAACCGCATGGCCGAGACCGCCTCTTCGGGACGCCGCCGCCGGTTTCCTGCCGGCGGGGCACAAAAAACGGGGATTTTTCCTGAAAATCCCCGTTTTTCGTATCCCTTGCCTGTCGTTTCAGGCTTTCGCAGGCTCGGTGCTGACCACCGCGATTTCGTGCGATACGGGTGCGACCTTGCGCAGCATCTGCATCATGCCGCAGTACTTTTCGTGCGCCAGCGTCACCGCACGGCTCACTTTGGCCTGGTCGTCCTCGGTGTCGCATTCGATGTTGTAGACTACGTGGAACGATTTGAAGGTGCTTTCGGATTGGGGCGTTTCGTCCGAGAGCTCGCCCGAAATGCCGATCTCGAAGCGTTTGGGGCGGAAACGTTCCTTGTCCATAATCATCAGGGCTGTCTTGCCGACGCATTTCGCCGCGGCATAGAGCAGCAGTGTCTTGGGGTTCATCTCTTCGCAGCGGGGCCCGCCTTCGGACGTGAAGTCCGCATCCCCGGAGAGTTGCAGCGTTACTTTTTCGATCATAAGTCACAGAATTTATGTTGAACGCTGCAAGCGGGGCAAGAATCGTACCTTACCGGTATGCCCCCGCGGTTTCCGCCGCCGTTTCCGTACGGCGGACGGGGTGCACGATCTTAAAGCAGGTGCCCTCGCCCGGCGCGGAGACGACCGATATCTCGCCGCCGAGTAGTTCGGTGATCGTACGGCAGATGGAAAGCCCCAGCCCGACGCCTTTTACATAGGAATCGGCCTTGTAGAATCGCTCGAAGATTCGGCTCAGGTGCTCTTGCGAAATGCCTTTCCCCGTATCCCTGACGAACAGTTCGACCTCTCCCGCACCGTCGGCCGTGCGGTACCCGAACGTAATGTTGCCCTTGTCGGTAAATTTCGCGGCGTTGTTTATCAGGTTGTTGACGACCTGTTTCAGCCGCGAGGCATCGGTGCGGATTGTCGTGTCGGCCTGCGGGAGTTCGAGCCTCAGTTCGACCTGCGGGGGCATGGTGAGCAGTTGGGACTGGTAGATGTCCGACAGCAGCGTGTGCAGCGAATGCTCCCCGAAACAGAACTCCATGGTGTTCGACTCGATCTTCGAAAGGTCGAGGATGTCCGATATCAGACGCAGCAACTGGTCGCCGTTGGCCGTGATCAGGCGGCTGTACTCCTGTCTTTCCGTTTCGCTGAAGGGGACGTCGTCGCACGTCAAGAGGTTGGCGAAGCCGATGATGGCGTTGAGCGGCGTGCGGATTTCGTGACACATCGAGTTGATGAAGGCCGTTTTCATCTTTTCGCTCTCCATGGCGCGGCGGCTTTGGCGGGTTATCTCTTCGTTGGCATCGGTCAGTTGCCGCCTTATCTGCTTCAGCTGCCGAACCATGACGTACTGGTAGACGCTCCAGCCGATGAGCAGCAGCACCAGAATGCCGCCCGCAAGCAGGGCGATGAATCGTATGCGGCCGGTCAGCCGGGACTTTTCGAATTCCAGCCTGCCCACCTCGAACAAGGTCTGCATTTCGGCAAGACTGCTCTGCGCCTCTTCTACCCGCTCGTTGAAGCGGATGTTATTGGTTGTCCGCACCGCTTTGAGGGCGTTTTTATAATCGCCCATTTTTTCGTACAGATAGGATTGGGTGGCATAGATAGGGGCTAAGTCCGCTTTTATGCCTTTGCTTTTGTAGGCGGTTATGGTCGAGTCGATGTAAGCCACGGCCCGTTCGTAATCCCCCGTACACTGATAATACCGGGCGCTGGTGCTGTATATTTCCGCCATGTCGCCTCTGGCGCGGGCCAGCCCGATACATTTTTGGTAATACTCGTTCAGCTTATCTCGGGAGATCAGGTCGCGCAGGTATACCATTTTGGCATAGGCGCGCATCATGTAGCCCGTCGTGTCGCGGTGGGGCCGCTCGAAGCGGTCGTCCATCGCCAGCCATTTGCGGTGCAGGTCGATACATTGTCCGATCTGCTCTTCGGCGCGCTTGTCCTTGCAGAGCATATAGAGATCGGAAAGTTCGTCGTGGCAAATCTTTTCCAGGTGGAGACGCTCTTCGAGCGGGTATTTCCTGAGGTTTTCCAGCGCTCGCTCCACATAGGGGATCGCCTTGGCGATGTTGTCGTAGGCTTCGGTCGTGACCGACGAAAAGTCGATGGCCAGGCCTGTCAGGAATTCCCATTCGATGCGCTCCTCGGGCGTGAGCCGATCGTAGTTTTTGCCTTTGAGTTCTTCCAGCGCACGCGTTACCGTTTCGATCGAATTGTTGTCGTTCATCTGTTTCCAGAGGTAGTAGGCGTAAAGCGACGAACGGAACAGGGCGTGGCGGGAACCCGGGAGAATGCTGTCCGAGAGGGCGATGTATTTCTCGGCTCGCCGGGTGTCGCGGTCGGCGAATTTACGAACCAGAAAGTCCAGCGCATCTTTGCATCCGTAGGTATCCCCGGCCTTGTGCGCTTCGGCGAGTGCCGCTTCCCAATAGGGTGCGGCCAGTTCGAGGCTGTCGCCGCTCAGATCGGCCAGTTGGACGTATATTCGTCCCCGGTCGGCGGCATCGGGTGTTTTCGGTAAGAGCGTAAGCAGACTGTCGGTTTGTGCCGGCTTGGGGGGCGCCGATATTGCAGCGTACGGAAACAAGGACATAATTAGCCCTGACGCAAGGGCTTTCAGGAGAATATGATGCATGTCGGTGTCGTGAAACAATATTAAATTCGGACAAATTTATGAAAAAAATCTTTCGGGGAATTATCATTTAAAAAATAGCAAACATAAAAACAGAGACCGGTTGCAAGCCGGTCTCTTTTAACGGGACGGGTTTGAACCGTCCGGGAGTCATGCCACCCGCAGCTTTACGCCGTGCGATTTGTCCGACTCGACGACGACCGTGTCGCCTTCGTGGAGTTTGCCGTCGATGATCAGCGTCGAAAGCGGTTCCTCGACGTTGTCCATCAGCGTACGTTTGAGCGAGCGGACTCCATAGCGCGATTCGTAGCCCATGGCCGCCAGGCGACGCTTGGCTCCGTCGGTGATCTTCACCTTGTAGCCCAGGCGGCGCGTGCGTTCGAACAGCCCTTGCAATTCCAGTTCGATGATCCGCTCCACATCGCTCAGTTCCAGCGTGCGGAACAATACGATGTCGTCGATCCGGTTCAGGAACTCCGGGGCGAAGGTCTGCTCGAGTGCCTTGCGGTATTCGCACCGGGGCGTCGCGGAGGCTGTGGCACTCTTCGATACGGTGCTGTAACCTACCTGCACCGATTTCTTGACCACGTCGCGCGACCCGACGTTCGAGGTCATGATGATGATCGTGTTGCGGAAGTCCACCTTGCGGCCCGAGCCGTCGGTGAGGTGTCCCTCGTCGAAGATCTGCAACATCGTGTTGAAGACCTCGGGGTGTGCTTTCTCGATCTCGTCGAACAGGATCACGGCATAGGGCTGGCGGCGTACCGTCTCGGTGAGCTGGCCGCCCTCGCCGTAGCCGACATAACCCGGGGGCGAGCCGATCAGCCTGGCGACGTTGTGCTTCTCGCTGTATTCGCTCATGTCGATGCGGATCAGTCCGCGCTGTTCGTCGAAGAGCCATTTCGAGACCTCCTTGGCCAGCAGCGTCTTGCCTACCCCCGTGGGGCCGACGAAGAGGAATACCCCGATCGGACGGTTCTCGTCCTTGAGTCCGGCCCGCGAGCGGCGGATCGTGCGCGAGATCTTCTCGACGGCCTCCTGCTGCCCTACGACCCGCTGCGAAAGGTGCTGGCAGAGGGTTTGCAGGCGGGTCATCTCTCCGCCCGAAATGCGCTCGGCGGGGATGCCCGTCATCGAGGTGATGACCTGCTGGATATGCTCGGCCGTGATCTCCACGGGGTTGGTTTCGAGCGACCGCTGCCATTCGTTGCGGCTTTCGCCCAGTTTCGAACGGAGTGCGATTTCGCGCAGGCGTGCCGAGGCGGCCTTTTCGTAGACCAGCTCTTTGACCGCCTCGCGGCGTTCGCGCCGCACTTCGTCGAGTGCGCTCTCCATCTGGCGGAGTTCGGCCGGTTCGCGCGCCGATTGCAGGTGTATGCGCGAGCCTGCCTCGTCCAGCACATCGATCGCCTTGTCCGGGAAGAAGCGGTCGGTGATGTAGCGCCCGGTGAGTTCCACGCAGGCTTGCAGCGCCTCTTCCGTATAGCGTACCTTGTGGTGCTGCTCGTAGTGGGGGGCGATGTTGCGCAGGATCTGGAGCGTCTGCTCGGGCGTCGTGGGCTCGACGACGACCTTCTGGAACCGGCGCTCGAGCGCCGAGTCACTTTCGATGTTCTCGCGGTATTCGTCGAGCGTCGTGGCGCCGATGGTCTGCAGTTCGCCCCGTGCGAGTGCCGGTTTGAGGATGTTGGCCGTGTCGAGGCTGCCCTGTGTCGAACCGGCACCCACGATGGTGTGCAGCTCATCAATGAAGAGGATGATCTTGCCGTCGGACTTCTTGACCTCGTTCAAAACGGCCTTTAAGCGCTCTTCAAACTCGCCGCGGTATTTCGCGCCCGCGATCAGCGCGCCCATGTCGAGCGAGAAGATCGTGCGGTCCTTGAGCCCTTCGGGCACATCGCCGCGCACGATACGCTGGGCAAGGCCCTCGGCGATGGCCGTTTTGCCGACGCCCGGCTCGCCGATGAGGACAGGGTTGTTCTTCGTTTTACGCGAGAGAATGCGGATGACGTTGCGGATCTCTGCGTCACGGCCGATGACGGGGTCAAGCTCCTTCGTGCGGGCGCGCTCGACGAGATCCGTGCCGTACTTCTTGAGCGCGTCGTAGGAATCCTCGGGATTGTCGCTCGTCACGGGGGAGGTCTTGACCTTCGCAAGCTCATCGGAGAAGCGGCTTCTCGTGATGCCGTGGTTGGAGAGCAGCTGGCGCACGCTCTGCGAGCCCTCGGAGAAGATGGCGAGCATCAGGTGCTCAACGGAGAGATACTCGTCGTGCAGCTTTTCGGCGGTCTTTTCGGCAAGGTTCAGGATCTTGCCGACCTCGGGCGAGGCGTACACCTCGCCGCTGCCGCCGGAGATGCGGGGCAGATTGCGGATCAGCGTGTCGAGCTCGGAGAGTAAGCCGTCGCAATCGACGCCCATCTTACCGAACAGTGACCCAATCAGTCCGCCGTCCTGATCGAGCAGGGCATAGAGCAAATGTTCGGTCGTTACATATTGGTTGCCGTTTTCCTGCGCCATGTTCTGCGCGGTCTTGACGGCTTCCAAAGCCTTTTGCGTATATTTTTCAGCATTCATTCAAGTTCACCTCAAATTCGTGTTTTTTACAATTAAGTGATCAAATGAGCAGCGTTCTGCTTCGCAGATCGCCGCGGTAGGCCATTTCAACATCGCTCGCGGAGAGCGAGCCGTCGAGATAGCCCTTGAGCAGCCGGTCGAAGAGCTGGACATAAGCGCTGATCGCACCGGCGACATCATCGGCAGTCAGCGCCTTTCCACGCGGCATTGCGAGCGGACGGACGAAGCGCCCGTCGTACAGCGCGCAGGAAATGGAGCTGCCGAGAAGCGGTGCGAGGCACTTGTCTTCGATTTGCACCCAGAGCCGGAAGAAGCTCGTCATTGCGGAGATCAGCGCCGCCGACTGTGTGCGGAACACGATGTTCAGCGTGCCCATCGTCTGGGCGTCGCCATTGCTCAGGTCGACCTCGTACTTGACCGTCGGGCGGTACTTATACGATAGGCTCGATTTGAGCGACATTGTGGACGAGCCGGGGGCGAAGAACGGCACCAGCTCGCGCGTGGGCGTCATCAGCTCTTCGATGGCCTCGAAAATATCGTTCCAGCGGCGCTCGGGCGTCGGCACGGAGACGTACTCGGCCAAAATCTGGTTGACGAGCGCCGAACGGTTCGTGCCCATCCGGTGGGCCAGCGCGTCGACCTCGCGCACCACATCATCTGACAGCGTCAGACTGTACAGGTTTTTTTTCATCATGCGCCTCCTTGGGGTTCTTTTTCTTTCTGGATGCTATCATAGCACGTGAACAAATTTTGTCAATAGATTTATATAAATATTTTTACGAGTTATATGCGAATTTACACGGAGTTCATAATTGCGAAGGAAGCGGAAAAAGGGAAAAGCCGCAATGAATTTCACTGCGGCTTTTCCCTTTTGAGAGATATGAGAGATGAGAGAATAGCAAATTTACAGCAGGCCCTGGAGCAGGATGATGACGATCAGGATCGGCAACACCCACTGGAAATAGGGCTTGAGCTTGGGCGAGAGCTTGATGCCCGTGCCCTTGTTGACCTCAGCAAGGTACTTGTCAAAGCCCCAGCCCCACTTTGTGACGCAGAACAGCAGATACACGAGCGAGCCGATGGGCAGCAGGAGGTTGCTCACAAGGAAGTCCTCGCTGTCGAGCACGTCCTTGCCGAGAATGGGGTGGAAGTCGCTCCAGATGTTGTAGCCGAACACGCAGGGAAGACTCAGGAGCATCAGCAGCACGCCATTGATGAAAACGGCCTTCTTGCGGCTCCAGCCGAAGGTATCCATGCAGACGGCGAGGATGTTTTCAAACACCGCCAGCACCGTGGACATGCTCGCGAACATCATGAAGAGGAAGAAGAGCGTGCCCCAGAAGCGGCCGCCCGCCATGTTGACGAACACCTGCGGCAGCGTGACGAAAAGGAGGGACGGGCCATTGTCGGGCGCTACGCCGTAGGAGAAGCACGCGGGGAAGATGATCGTGCCGGCCATGAGCGCAACGAAGGTATCGAGCGCGCAGATGCGGATGGACTCACCGGCGAGGGCGTGGTCATCGGACATGTAGCTGCCGAAGATCTCCATCGCGGCAATGCCGAGAGAGAGCGTGAAGAATGCTTGATTCATCGCGTCGGTGATGAGGCTGCGCAGGCCGTTTTCGCGGATGGAATCCATCGAGGGGAGCAGATAGAACTTCATGCCCTCTGCCGCGCCGGAGAGCGTCAGGCTGTGAACGGCGAGAATGAGGATGAGCGCGAGCAGCGCGATCATCATCACTTTGGACACGCGCTCAAGGCCCTTTTGAAGGCCGAACGAGCAGACGATGAAGCCGACGATGACGATAGCGACTGCCAAAATACCCATTTCGACTGGATCGGACAGCAGCTGGCCGAACACGGCGGACGCGTCCTCCGCGGGCATGCCGGAGTAGAACTTGCCGGTCAGGAACCTGCCAAAGTAGCTCACCATCCAGCCGGAAACCGTCGTGTAGTACATCATCAAGAGGTAGCAGCCGATCAGGCAGAACCAGCCGTGGATGTGCCACTTGGACTTGGGCTTTTCGAGCGTCTTGTAGGCGAGGATCGCGCTCTTGTGGCTCGCGCGGCCGACGGCCAGCTCCATCGTCAGCACGGGAACGCCAATGATGAGCAGGCACAGAATGTAAAAGAGAACAAAATAGCCGCCGCCGTTTTTGCCCGTCACATAGGGGAAGCGCCAGACATTGCCGATGCCGATGGCGCAGCCCGCGCTGACGAGCAGGAAGCCCAGACGGGAGCGGAACGATTCGCGTTTCATGTTGATCGACCTCATTTGTAAAAGATTTATGAACGATGTGCTTATCTTACCGCAGGAAGATGGGCTTTACAAGACCGATTATCGGATGATATAATAAGCAAAACTTATGTTATGAGGAAATGAGCACATGAATCGCAATCAGCTACGCTATTTTGTCTCCGCCGCGGAGCACCGGAGCTTCACAAAGGCGGCGGAGCAGTATTACATCTCGCAGACCGCGGTGACGCAGCAGATCCAGCAGCTTGAGCAGACGCTCGGCTGCGAGCTCTTCGACCGCAGCACACGCCCTGTAAGCCTGACGAGCGCGGGAAAGTCGTTCCTTTTGGACGCAAAAGCGATCTTAGAGCGCATGAGCCGCGCGCAGGAGCGCGTGCACGACGCGGCGACGGGCCTGACCGGCACGCTGCGCGTCGGCTACGTGCGCGGCTACGAGCGCAGCGACCTCTCGGTCCTGATGCGCCACTTCCACCAGAAGAACAGCAACGTTCTCATCACCTTCTACCGCTGCTCGACGGATGTGCTGGCCGCGGGGTTACTCCATCAGGAGTATGACATCGTCTTCACCTGGGACTCGACAAACCTGCGCACACAGGAGGGCGTCACGTTTCAGACGGTCGAAAAGGCTCGGCTCGTTGTCGCGCTCTATGCGGGCCATCCGCTCACGCAGCGCCGCCAGCTCACGCGGCAAGAGCTGCGCGGGGAGAACATCTTATATATGTCGCCCGACGCCGCGCCCGATTCCTACGGCGACGCCTTTTTCATGCAGCGCTACGCCGAGGCGGGCTACAAGCCGAACATTCTCTTCCGCTCGGCGGACACCGAAAGCATCCTGATGATGGTCGCGGCGGAGGAGGGGATCTCACTCCTGCCCGACTACTGCACCGACCGCCTTTACAATGCCGACAACCTCGTCTTCGTCCCGCTCGTGGGCGAAGGGGAGGAGGAAGAGATCATCGCCGCCTGGCAGAGCGGCAACCAGAATCCCGCACTGGGACGGTTTTTGACAGAGCTCAATCAAAAAGACCCGCCTTACTGAGGCGGGTCTTTTTGGCGCAAGATCGCGTCAAGCGCTGGAAAATATTTCTTTACCGGGATCGGCAGACCTTCTGCATTGAGAAAGCAGTGGACGGATGTCGCGGTCGCGGCCAAAGCATTCGAAGAGTTGAGAATACTTTTCTTCGCCGGAGAGGTACTGGCAGAGATCACATTCCACTTTATCGAGAACGGCGCAGGGCGGCGAGTGAACAGGCAAAACAGAACGGTGTTCATAAAAAGGTCGCTGATTTACCATGAAGAAGGCGTTGATGCAAGTCGCTTTATATGCTATGCTTATCAGTAAGAAGTCGTTGGCAAACCGTGAGTTGTGGAGGTGAAAACAAATGAAGTATTTAGTTTTATTAGCAGGCTGTGGCCTCGGTGATGGTTCATGTATAGAAGAAGTAATTCTGACGTATGCAGCGCTTGATAAATATGGGTGTGATTACACTCCTGTCGCAGAAAATGTTTCCTTTCAGTCTGTTAACCACCTGACAGAACAGATGGCAGAAAAGCGGAATATCCTTATAGAAGCAGCCCGCATCGGCAGGGGACGCATTAAAGATATTCATGAGGTTGATTTTGCAGAATACGATGCATTGATCATACCCGGTGGAATTGGTTTATTGAACAATTATAGAGACTCCAATGTGATAAAAACGTGCGTCACACATTTTATTAGCGAAAAGAAACCTGTCGCTGCCATGTGTGCGGGAATCGACTTTCTCCGCCGCTTCTATGGAAGTAATCTATTGGCACGTGAGATAGAAGAACTAACTGCTGAAAAATTCTGTTTTGATGCTGAAAACAATGTTTATTACACGCCCGCTTTCAGAAAAACCAACAGTAGCTATACGACACTATTAGGTATCGATTCTATGATTTATGCGTTGAAACAGGCACAAACATTACGATGAAATCTGTTTTGTAGGTTTAATTATTAAACAGAATAACTTATATTCTGCCCGCTGACTATGCGTATGTGCAATGCACGGCACGTCGCTTTGCATGAAAAAGGGCACACCATCCAGACGCTGTAAACGCCTGAAGGGTGTGCCCTCTATTTGTCGTTATTGGCTTAGTTCAGGAAGTCCTTGAGCTTCTTGCTGCGGCTGGGGTGACGGAGCTTGCGCAGCGCCTTGGCTTCGATCTGGCGGATGCGCTCGCGCGTGACGTTGAACTCCTTGCCGACCTCTTCGAGCGTGCGGGGACGGCCGTCCTCGATGCCGAAGCGCAGCTTCAGCACCTTCTCCTCCCTGGGCGTCAGGGTGCTCAGCACGTCCACCAGCTGCTCCTTCAGCAGGGTGAAGCTGGCGGCTTCGCTGGGCTCACTGGCCCCCTCGTCGGGGATGAAGTCGCCAAGGTGGCTGTCTTCCTCTTCGCCGATCGGCGTTTCGAGGGAGACGGGCTCCTGCGCGATCTTCAGGATCTCGCGCACCTTGTCGACGGGCATGTCCATCTCGGCGGCGATCTCTTCGGGAGAGGGGTCGTGGCCGAGCTCCTGCAAGAGCTGACGGGACACGCGGATGACCTTGTTGATGGTCTCGACCATATGAACGGGGATACGGATGGTGCGCGCCTGGTCAGCAATGGCGCGAGTGATGGCCTGACGGATCCACCACGTCGCGTAGGTCGAGAACTTGTAGCCCTTGGTGTAGTCGAACTTTTCGACGGCCTTGATGAGGCCGAGGTTGCCCTCCTGAATGAGGTCGAGGAACAGCATGCCGCGGCCCACGTAGCGCTTAGCGATGGACACGACGAGACGCAGGTTTGCCTCGGCCAGGCGCTGCTTGGAGCGCTCGCCCTTCTTGACGGCAGATTTGAGTGCCTTCATTTCCTCTTCGCTCAGCTCCGTGCCGTTCTTTTCGGCCTCTTCGAGCTTCTGCTTGGCCTCCACGCCCGCGGACATCGCGGTCGCGAGCGAAATTTCCTCGTCCGCCGACAGCAGCGACACCTTACCGATCTCCTTGAGGTACATGCGCACGGGGTCGTCAGTCGAGAAGCTGTCGACCAGCTCGTTCGGGTCGACGAGCTCTTCCTCTTCGATCTCGGCGATCTCCTCCATCGGCGGCTCCACATCGTCGATGCTGCTGTCGATGGCCTCGGCGGTGCCGATGTCGATGCCGAGCGTTTCGAGCGAGTCGTAGATCTGGTCGAGCTGCTCGCTCTCAAGGTTCATCTCGTCGATGGTCTCCATCAGGTCGCTGGAGTTGAGCTTGCCCTTGGCTTTGCCCTTGGCAAAAATCTCCATGAGCTTTTCGTTGCCCTGCAGCAGCGCCGCCGCGGGCAGGGAGGCGACCAGCTTTTCATCCAGCGGGGGATACTTCTCCGCGGGCTTTTCCGCCTGCGCGGTATCCTCGTTCGCTTTCTTGGCCGCTGCGGCCTTTTTCGCTTTCTTCGGCAGATTGATCTCCTCAAAATCCGCCTCGGCGAGCAGCGCGTTGGCCTGTTCCTCCAGCTCTCTGCTGGTCAGCTGTTTTTCTTCCATGTTTGCTTTCCTCCGTTACCCTTATATTTATTCTTTTCCATCGCGGCCATCAGGGGATCTTCGTTGACGGCTGCGCGTTTGTGAGCTTCGTCTAAAATGATAGTGCAGTAGTCGCTGAGCGCCTGCGCGCCGTTTTTGAGCGACTCCGGCTTTTGCAGGATACCGATCAAGTGGCTGATCTCCTCCGACGTGAAAAATTCCGCCAGCGCTGGGATGTTCACCTGCCCGCTCTCGCGCAGCTGCGCGCGCAGCGCCGTGAAGAACCGGCCCAGGAGGGGAGAGGAGAAGTCCTCTTCCCGAATCGGCGGATTCTCGCCAAAGAGGGAATCGTCCAGCGTCAAAAGCCGCAGCACGCCTTCTTCGGCAAGCGCCGAGCGAAGGTCGGTGTAGCGGATCGACCGCTCGCGCGGCTGGGCGCCCGCCGCTCCTGCTCGCGCTTTTCCTTGTAGCGGGCGCGTTTTCGCGCGCGCTCGACCTCGAGCTTCATCGCGTCGGGCGTGATGCCTGCGGCCTCGGACGCGCGCACGGTGTAAATTTCGCGCTCGACCGCGTTCGGCACGGCGGCGAGCAGCGCCGCCGCCGCCTCCGCCTTCTCAAAATCGAGCGTCGGCCTGCGGTATTTCGCCGCGATGAACTCCGCCGCGCGGAATGCGCCGACCTGCCCGGCATTCAGG
>OHCK01000639.1_pt1 | contig 13818 bp, 14 predicted proteins | sample 1577611 | NCBI WGS metagenome assembly OHCK01 (sample SAMEA3879586, study PRJEB24766) | human gut metagenome | biome: human-associated habitat; feature: feces | place: USA | collected 1985/1987 | reverse complement strand
GCGAGAGCTGATCCACACATCTATATCATTTCAATGAATTCTATGCTTTTATACCCAATTAACCATTTAGAGCATAGTGCGTTGAGAGACAGGTGGGGAGGCAGAAGTCTATCCTTTTTTTCAGGTACTATGAGAACAGGAGGATACGATGACGAAGAAGAGACAAGAAGCTGTACAGACGGAACGGACATTGGTGGAACAAACGGCGATAGAACAGCCAAAGGCGAATGTAAAGTATAAGGATACGATTTTCCGAATGCTATTCTCGGAACCGGAACATCTGCTTTCCCTGTACAATGCAGTGACGGGGAAGGATTATCGGGATCCGGACGCGCTGAATGTTGTGACGTTAGAGAATGCTGTATATATGGGCATGAAGAATGACCTGGCATTTGTACTGGAGATGGGAATGTATTTGTACGAGCATCAGTCAACCTATAACCCGAATATTCCGCTGCGGGATCTGTTCTACATAGCCAGCGAATATCAGGCCTTGGCGGATGGAAAGTCATTGTATTCGTCCGGAATCCAGAAGATTCCCACACCGAAGTTCCTGGTATTTTATAACGGACTGGATCACAAGGTACCGGACCGGATGGAACTGAGGCTGTCGGATGCCTATGAGAACCCGGTGGACGAGCCTGATCTGGAATTAAAAGTTACGATGTTGAATATCAATGCCGGACATAATGAAGAACTGATGAACAGCTGCCATGTGCTGCAGGAGTATGCCCGGTATGTCGCAAGAGTCCGGAAGTATGTCGCGGAAATGCCGTTGGATGAAGCGGTAGAACGTGCAGTTACGGAATGCATCAGGGAAGGAATCCTGGCAGAATTTTTGAAAAAGAATCGCGCGGAGGTAGTAAAAGTGAGCATTTTTGAATATGATAAAGAAAAAGAAGAGAAGAAACTCCGCAAGGCAGAATATGAGTACGGTAGAGAACAGGGAAGAGAAGAAGGAAGAGAAGAAGGAAGAGAAGAAGGAAGAGAAGAAGGTAGAATTGAAGGAGAACGTTCAGGAAGAACACATCTGCTGACTTTAATATCACAAATGAGTGCCGGAGAAGACGCAGATAAAGTAACGCAGTTGACTGATCCGGAAGTTTTGGAAGCGATGATGAAGAAGTATGGAATAGAATAAGATCATTCTCGCGGCAATAAAACTGACTCATTTACTTACCCTCCTGAACAAGATTATACTCACAAGTTACTAATTTACGAGTATAATAAAACAGAAAAACTGCAAAGACAAGTTTCAGTATTGTAAAATCAGCATATATGTAAAGCATAGTAAGGGGATTTTTCGGAATCCTCTTTTTCCTTAGGAGAGAGTTGGATTTGGCTACTATCGTACCATTGAAGAGCTGATTATAAAGTGTTATAATACGTATATAAAAGTGGCTTGTGGCATTATTTATTTTTACAGCACAAGGGGAGGATTGAATGAAAAAACAAAAGCAGCAGGGAATTAAAAAACGCCTGACGAAGGGATTTGTTAAGGCAGCTGTAATCGGGGCGATTGCGGCAATGATTGGTGTTGTGGCATTATTGATAGCAGCGTCACAGTATGAAAAGGCATTGAACAGATATGGCTTTACACAGGGAGACATCGGAAAAGCTATGACGGCTTTCTCTGAAAGCAGAAGTGCATTGCGCGCGGTAGTCGGCTATGATGAGGAAGCGGTAATTAAAAAGCAGACAGAGCTACACACTGAGAAAAAGGAAGCGTTCAATACATACATGGAGGAGCTTGACAGAACGCTCCGGTTTGATGAAGGCAGAACGGCATATGACGAAGTGCTCCGAGCACTGGATGGTTATTGGGAACTGGATGAGCAGGTTCTGCAACTGGCTGTATCAGATGATGCAGATGGTTATTTGAAAGCACAGGAACTGGATACCGGAGACCTGACAACACAGTACGAGAATGTCTACACACAATTTGTGAATCTGATGAATGTGTGTGTTGAAAAAGGGGATCGTGCAGAAAAGAATCTGCGTCATATGGAATTTATCATGTTGATCGTGATCCTTGTGATTGTGATATCCTCTTTTTGGAGTTCTATCATACTGGGCAAAAAAATGGCGGGTGATATTGAGAAACCGATGGTGGCACTGGCAGACCGGCTTCAGTCGTTCGCGCAGGGAGACCTGGTAAGTGAATTCCCGGAATGCAATACAGAGGATGAAATTGCATACATGATCCGGGTGGCGAAAGAAATGGCAGACAATCTGAATCTGATCATTACGGATGCAGGAGAACTGCTGGGCCAGATGGCAGATGGCAATTATGCAATAGGAACTAAGATTGAGGAAAAATATGTTGGTCAGTTTGGAGCGCTGAAAAATGCAATGCGCAAGATGAACCGACAGATGAACAGTACGCTGGAACAGGTAGAGGAGGCTGCCAAGCAGGTATCTGCCGGAGCGGAGAATCTGGCACAGTCTGCACAGTCACTTGCAGAGGGGGCTACGGATCAGGCGGGTTCCGTGGAAGAACTGACAGCAACGATCACCAATATTACAGATTCGGTCACACGTACTGCCGGTGAGCTTCAGAAGACTACACAAAAGGCTGAGAACTATGCAAAGCAGGCAGACGAAGGTCATACACAGATGAAGTCATTGATGGAAGAAATGGATCGGATCAATGAAACATCTAAAAAGATACAGAATATTATTGCTGACATTGAAGATATTGCGAGTCAGACGAACCTGTTGTCTCTGAATGCAGCGATTGAGGCAGCCAGAGCCGGAGATGCAGGCAGAGGATTTGCAGTAGTGGCAGAACAGATCCGTAAACTGGCCGAGCAGAGTGCACAGTCGGCGGTAGATACCAGAAGCCTGATCGAGGGATCGTTGCAGGAGATTGAGAACGGCAATATGGCAGCGGAAGCGGCAGCCGACTCATTGGAACAGATCGTTACAGGAGTTAAGGAGATTGCTGCAGATGCGAAACGTCTCAGCGAGGAATCCAAGGCACAGGCGCAGGCTATGGAACAGGCAGAAGTTGGAGTGAATCAGATATCCGAGGTAGTACAGTCGAATTCGGCATCGGCGGAAGAATCTTCGGCTACCAGTGAAGAATTATCCGCACAGGCATTCTCATTGAATGATCTGGTGGGAAAATTCATATTACGTCGCAATTAATATAAAACAGTATTCATATCGACTCTTTTCATCCGGTGATCCGGAGAAAGGAGTCGATATTTTTATGCATTGAAACTTTCATTATAACTGAAATTCCGTTTTCACATTATCTATTAGAATTGTAAGGGTAGATACAGGAGATGTGAAAATGAATCAGAAACATTCAAAAGAGTATAAGAGCATAGGACAGACAATTAAAAAATACCGTAAGCTCAGAGGACTTACGCAGGAACAATTGGCGGATATGGTTTGTATCAGCATTAGTTACCTTACCAAAATCGAAGCACCTAATTGTGACCAGCCTTTTTCACTGGAAGTGATTTTGGATATATCGGAAGTGCTGGATATTTCCGTTCATCAGTTATTGGAAGATGTTAAATAGAGAAATAAAAAAATGATCTTAAAAGCCTATAACTTTTAAGATCATACTTTTTAAAGAAGAGCTGCTGACGGGAATCGGACCCGTGACCTCCGCACTACCAATGCGACGCTCTACCGACTGAGCCACAGCAGCATCACGTGATTGTTATGCAATCACCGTGGTCTATTCTAACAAAAGCGACCTTGTTTGTCAACACTTAATCGGCACAAATATTAGCGGATTTTGTCGGCGACAAATAATTGACAGTGATTTTATAAAAAGCTAAATATATAGATACAAAATAGAAATTTTAAACGAATCGTAAAAACGTCTATATTTAGTATAGGAATGAATGGTAAATTATATAAGAGAAATTTTGAGAAGATAAAACCTCATAATGGAGCGATGACAAATGCATAAGAAAAAGACAGAAGAGATGGAAGCAGACCATCAGGAGTTTACCAGATTGATTCGTGAGAATCAGGCGATCTTATATGACTTCATCAAATGCCGGATACTGGATAAGTCTCTGGCACAGGATGTATTACAGGAGACGCTTTATATTGCTTATAAAAAGTGGGATCAGCTGAAGGAACATCCCAATCAGACAGGTTTTCTGATTGAAACGGCGAGATACAAAATCCAGGACTTTAATAAAAAGACCAGAAAGTTACAACGTGAAATCCCTATAGAAGGGCATGAGCATATTGAGGCGAAGGATCAATATGGTAAAGTAGAATTGGATATCGTATTGGAGAATGATCTGGACAAAGAAGATAAGAAACGTTTTTCACGGTATTTCGTACGAGGGTATAAAATACCGGAAATGGCAAAGTTGGAGAATACGTCCGAGAACAACATGAGCGTACGAATCAACAGGCTCCGTGGAAAAGTGGCAAAAATCATATATGACGGTAAGGTATTCGACAAAAAACAAAAAATGTCTGTAAGAAATGACAAAAAAGAGACACATATAATAGAGAGGGATAAAGATTAGGCATCGAAGCCGGACGATGAGATACAGAAGGGAACAGAGCAGAAATGAAGAAACAGGACAATGAAAGTCTGATTCAGGAGATTCAGAAACGATTAGATTGGTATACAATGGAAGCTTCCGATGAAGAATTTGATGCAGATGAAGTTCAGAATTTATTAAAACTGTTGGACGGTCTGACTCCTGAGGAGGAGAAAGACAGACTGTCATCGGATGAAGTGGTGGATAATTTTTGGAAATATTGTGCAGAGCGTGAGGAAGAGGAAAGAATTCTGGCAGAGGCCGATGAGCCGGAGAAAAAGAAAGAGCATAAGGTCCTGCATTATTTTCAGAAGCACAGGGCTGTTGTAGTGGCAGCGGCTGTATTGATTGTGATCATGCTGGGAGGCTCCTGGCAGATGGCCGTAAATGCAGAGAAGCATGGCGGATTCTTCTGGTGGATGGATAAGAATGAAGAGGGAACAACGATGATAACATCACCGGAAGTGGCTAATGAGAATTCAGATATTCGAACAGAAAAAAATTATTATGACATAGAAGATGTTCCTGAAAAATATAAATCATATGTTGACATACCATATGAAATTATTTTCGCACTTGAAGATGGGTATAATATAAGCCGGATACAAACCGTTAAGACGGAAGAATCAAACACAATATATGAATACTTTGAGAAGGAAAACGAAGAATTATTGTATTTTGAAATAAAAATTTATCCACGGGAAATATTACGTGTGAGAGAAACTTATCCAGGCTATGTGTTTTGTGAAGAATTTGAAAATGATGGTATCAATCTAGAGGTTTTCAGCAAGCAGGAGGATAATGGAAATCAAAGCTATATCGTTTATTTTTATTATGAAAATGAAAAATATGCAGTTGCAGGAATAAATGATAGGGAATTTTTGAAGGAAATTGCAGTCAAATACCAAGAAGCAATAGTAGATAATTATTGAAATCTGTGACAAGAGATTGGGTGAAAAACTCAATCTCTTTTTTTCACTTTTTCTAAGAATTTTCTAAAGACTTTTTTGAAAAAAGTTAAAATTCTTTGTAAGATTTGAAGAATAAATCACATGTACTATATAGAGGGGCAATTTGAGCCTCCAAAAGTGTAGCAAAAAATCTTATGAAGGAAAGGAAAACACGAGTGAGAAAAAGAAAACAAAAGAGTGGAAAAATAGTTGCTTTGGTATTGGCACTGATTTTTGTTTTTAGCGTGCCGGTACAGGAAGCCCATGCAGAGGAAGCGTATCTCAATGGGGATACCACTATGAAAGTAACAGTAACAAACATGAGTCCGGAATATAATATTTCGGATGTGAAGCCTATAACAACGTTATTTGATTGCGAAATTATTATGGCGTTTAAAATGGACGAAGGGTTATGCATGTCTTTTACTACATCTAGTATGGGAGCTGCGAAGGTTATAGGTGTCAAGGATATCAAGGTACAGCAGAAGATGTGGTATGGCTGGAAAACAGTGCTTATTTCCGATGGAGGAGAAACTTATGACTCTGCAATATTTGGAGCAGATTTAAAATACGCTGATGCCATCAAGGACAGAACCTACCGTGTTATCTGCACGCATTATGCAGACGTGGACGGCTACGAAGAAGTTGTGAACGACACGGGAGCATTTAAGTTTACCTACTAACTATCCATAAACGAAACTTTTATATTGCTACACTGGATCAAAACTAAATATTGTATGGTCTGCGGACAGCAGAAAAAACGTTATCCGCAGACCGGCACAGAGGGCGTGGGATACAGCACACGTATTCAGAAAGTATGCTAAGACCTGCATAAGGGTAAAACGAAGGGAAAAATAAAATAATCTGCGATTGTCATAGTGGGTGGGACAAAATCTTAACGTGAAAGTATAAAGGGGGAACTCTTTCAGGGAAAAGATATAGCTGAACGCATTATAGTAAAGGACATTTCTGTCAGGGATGACAAAAGCAGAAACAGAAAGCGAGAACAAAAGACAATGAGAAGGTACATATTGGCTAATCCGATGATCAGATCCGCAGGGTACGATGCACAACGACAGGTGCTGGAGATGGAGTTCGCAAGTGACGGTCAGATCTGCCAGTTCGATAATGTACCGGAGGAGATATGGTATCGGTTTCGGAGCCATCACCTTCCGGCGCTCTTTTTCCAACATTTCATTATGGGGCATTATCCGGAGCGAAAAATGCAGGAAATAGGGTAGAAAACCCGGGCATACAGGAAATACTCATTCACAGAGGGGAATATCATTACGGAATATCGAAATATAGAGGTAAAAGCTGCGGGGATAGGAATATCCGCCGCAGCTTTTAAAGTTTTACATAAATCTCTTTCCCAAAAAAGTGGAATATGCTATACTGTTACAGAAGTCTTGTCTGATGGAAGGAAAGATTTCGAAATAGGAAGAGAGACGTAGAAATATTTATGGCAAGAGAACTCCAACAGACAGCGCCGGATGATCGGCGGAGAAGAGTACAGCGGTTGAAGAAGATGATCATAGGCATTGTGATCGTAGGACTGTTGATTCCCATCCTGTGCTGTGTCTATCTGATCTGCAGACTGCATGCGATCAATGGGACTTTGCGGGATCTGGAACAGCGCCTGGAGGAACTGGATGCCAGGGACCGGGAACGGCAGACCCTGTTGCAGCAGCTACAGTCAGAGACTGCAATACAGCAAGGTGTCCAAACACAGGAAGAAGTAACTTCCGGTGAAGTGTCGGAGCATACGCCGGAGAGTGATCCAGGACAGGAGATGATTCACAAGGTTTATCTGACATTTGATGACGGTCCCAGTATTTATACCGATGAGATACTGGATATTTTGGACCGGTATCATGTGAAAGCTACTTTTTTTGTGGTGGGAAAGGATGGCTCTGAAGCGGAGGCGGCTTTGCAGCGGATCGTGGAGGATGGTCATACCCTGGGAATGCATTCTTACAGCCACAAGTATAAAGAACTCTATGAATCGCTGGATAGTTTCACAGAAGATTTCGCACGGATCAGAGACGACATCTACCAGGCGACCGGTGTGGAAAGCGTCTATTATCGTTTCCCTGGGGGCAGCTCCAATACGGTCAGCAATATTGATATGCATGAATTTATTGATTATCTGGACAGTCAGGGCGTGGAATATTTTGACTGGAATGTGTCCTCCGGAGATGGCGGAAGCAGGAATCTGTCTATCGATACCCTGTTGGAGAATTGTACAGAGGATATCGATACCAGAGATACATCGATCATATTGCTGCATGACTCTGCGGAGAAACCGACTACGGTGGAAGCATTACCGGATATCATAGAAAATATTCTGGCCAGACCGGATACGGTGATCTTGCCGATCACGGAGAATACCAGGCCGGTACATCATGTGGAATAATTGCAATTTTGAAAGTTCAGGGAACCGGAGAATTGCATTATATTATAGAAAATATTTATAATAGAACAAGAGATAAACGGAGGTACATAATCATGGGATTTTTCTCAGATTTGAAGGAAGATCTGTCACAGGCGGTGAATGAACTGATGCCGGAAGAAGATCTGAATCAGGGAGACGTCGCAGAGACTAAAGAGCAACCGGTTAAGAATATGCCGGAAACGACAGAAAAAGTGCAGACAGAGCAGCCCACAGATGCAACAAAGGATAATGTAGCGTTGGAAGAGATGCTGAAGAATCTGGATTCTATTGAGATCCCGCAGGCAAATGCAGAAGAAAAGCCTGTGGAGGAAGCAGAAGAGACACCGGAACAGTCTGCGGAAGAAGCAGCGCTGGATCTGGATCATGTGCTTCAGAACGATATGACCGTAGGAAGTGTTCTGGAACAGGAACATAGAGAGGAAAACAAAGGAGCAGAGAAGAGAATGGACGTAAAGACCGCATCAGATGAAAACGCAATTATTACTGCCGGCATGGTGATCACCGGAGATGTAAGTTCCGAAGGATCTATGGATCTGGTAGGCACAATTAATGGAAACATTGATATTCTGGGCAAACTGAACATTACCGGATATATCAATGGTAATTCCAAGGCAGCTGAGATTTTTGCAGAAGGCGCGAAGATCAACGGCGAGATCATGAGCGAGGGCTCCGTGAAGATCGGAGCAAGTACTGTTGTCATCGGCAACATTACCGCTACCAGTGCAGCCATCGCAGGTGCAGTAAAAGGTGACATCGATGTACAGGGACCTGTCATTTTGGATTCTTCCGCTATCGTAATGGGAAATATTAAGTCTAAGTCCGTACAGATCAACAATGGTGCGGTGATCGAAGGTATGTGCTCACAGTGCTATGCGGAAGTCAGCCCGACTTCTTTCTTCGACGATTATAAGCCTGAGAAAAAGAAAACAAAATAAGGAGCATACGATCATGAAGAGAATATTACTGAAACTCAGTGGTGAAGCACTGGCAGGAGAGAAAAAGACCGGATTCGACGAGGAGACCGTCAGAAAGGTGGCGCTGCAGGTAAAGGAACTGGTAGATGACGGCATCCAGGTCGGTATTGTCATCGGCGGCGGTAATTTCTGGAGAGGACGTTCCAGTGAGAATATCGACCGCACAAAGGCTGACCAGATCGGTATGCTGGCCACGGTCATGAACTGTATTTATGTCTCGGAGATTTTCCGCTCGGTAGGCATGATGACCAATATCCTGACTCCGTTCGAGTGCGGCTCCTTTACCAAGCTGTTCTCTAAGGACAGAGCCAACAAATATTTTGCAAAGGGCATGGTAGTGTTCTTCGCAGGTGGTACGGGACATCCCTATTTTTCCACCGATACCGGAGTTGTCCTGCGTGCCATTGAGGTAGAGGCAGATGTAATTCTGCTGGCAAAGGCAATCGACGGTGTATACAATGCAGATCCCGCCAAGGATCCTACGGCGAAAAAATACGATGAAGTATCCATTGATGAAGTCATTGCGAAGAACCTTCAGGTAGTGGATATGACCGCATCCATTCTGGCCAGAGATAACAAGATGCCCATGTGGGTATTCGGCCTGAATGAGGAAAACAGCATTGTGAATACCCTGAAGGGTAAGTTCAACGGAACGAAAGTAACTGTATAAAATCAAAATAATAGAAAGGCGCAGAGCGCAGAAGAGAGGAAATTATGGACGCAAGAGTACAGGTATATAGTGATAAAATGCAGAAGGCATTTGAATTCTTAGAGGCAGATTTTGCTGCCATTCGTGCGGGACGTGCGAACCCTCACGTACTGGATAAGCTGAGAGTAGACTACTACGGAACTCCTACCCCTATTCAGCAGGTAGGTAACGTAACTGTTCCCGAGGCACGTATCATCCAGATCGCTCCCTGGGAGAAGTCTCTGATCAAGGAGATTGAAAAAGCGATCATGACCTCCGATATCGGTATCAATCCTTCCAATGATGGTAGCGTGATCCGTCTCGTATTCCCGGAGCTTACCGAGGAGCGCAGAAAAGACTTGGTCAAGGAAGTAAAGAAGAAGGGTGAAGAAGGCAAAGTAGCCATCCGTAACATCAGAAGAGACGGTAACGATGCATTCAAGAAGCTGGCTAAGAGCGAAGTATCTGAGGATGAGATCAAGGGTCTGGAGGATGATCTTCAGAAGCTGACCGACAAATATGTAAAGGATATTGATGCTCTGATCGACAGCAAGTCCAAGGAGATCATGACAGTTTAATAAGCTTGGAAAGGCTTAAAAGAAGGCATAGAATATGGAACAAAATCTGAAAATTCCAAATCATGTAGCAATCATTCTGGACGGTAACGGCCGTTGGGCCAAGGCAAAAGGAATGCCCCGCAACTACGGTCATGTGCAGGGGGCCAAAACGGTAGAAGTGATCTGTGAGGAGGCGTACCGTATGGGGATTCAGTATCTCACGGTATATGCTTTTTCCACAGAGAACTGGAACCGGCCGCAGGACGAAGTGGATGCGCTGATGAAATTGTTGCGCAATTATATGAAAACCTGTCTGAAGACTGCCGAAAAAAATCGTATGTGCGTCAGAGTTCTGGGAGATAAGACCAGACTGGATCAGGACATTCAGACCCGCATCGCGGAATTGGAAGAAGCTACGAAGAACAATGACGGTTTGCATTTCCAGATTGCCATCAACTACGGTGGCAGGGATGAGATCATCCGTGCGGTGAAAAAACTGTCCGCAAAGGTACAAAGCGGGGAAGTATCACCGGAAACCATCACGGCGGATATGCTGGAAGATTATCTGGATACCGCTGGGATACCGGATCCGGATCTGTTGATCCGTACCTGCAATGAGCAGAGATTGTCGAATTATCTTCTTTGGCAGCTTGCATATTCGGAATTTTATTTTACGGATGTGCCCTGGCCGGATTTTACAAAAGAAGAATTGATGAAGGCTGTGGAAGCATATAATCATAGAGACAGAAGATATGGCGGCCTGAAGGAGGAATAGCTTATGTTTTGGACCCGTTTGCTCAGTGGCATTGTATTGCTTGTCATTGCACTGGCTACGTTCAGCTTCGGCAATATATTTTTAGCAGTGCCGCTGTGGCTTATTTCTCTGATTGCATACAGAGAGCTTACCAAGGCATTAAGATGTGCAACGAATGAGAAAAAATTTAATGCACTGGAGTGGATCGGCTTTGTGGGCGTGACGGCATATTACGCAACACTGTTTTTTACCAGGGATCATACATTACTGCTCATGTGTATCGTGGGCCTGTTCATGGCAGAAATGTTCTGTTATGTGGCATTGTTTCCGAAATACGAGGCAAGTCAGGTCATGGCAGCGGTATTTTCCTTCCTGTATGCACCGGTGCTGTTGTCCTTTGTCTATCTCACCCGCGAGTGTGAGACCGGAATCTATCTGGTATGGCTGATCCTGATCAGTTCCTGGGGATGCGATACTTGTGCCTATGTCGTCGGAAAGCTGATCGGGAAGAAGCATATTTTCCCGGAATTAAGTCCTCATAAGTCCTTGGAAGGTTGTATCGGCGGTGTCGTCGGGGCAGCACTGATCGGTGGACTGTATGCACATTTTTTTGTTGAGACGGCATTCCCGGACCGGACAATTACATGGATCATTGCCTTTATCTGCGCCGCAGGTGCAGTGATGAGCATGGTGGGAGATCTGGCGGCCTCTGCCATCAAGAGGAACCATAATATTAAAGATTATGGGAAACTGATTCCCGGACATGGTGGGATTATGGATCGTTTTGACAGTATGACGGTGACAGCACCGATGACCTATTTCCTTACCCTTTTGCTGATGGGACTCAGATAGAGGAGCGAAAATACATGAAAAAGATAGCAATTCTGGGGTCTACCGGTTCGATCGGAACCCAGACTCTGGAAGTCGTGAGGAATAATCCGGAGCTGCAGGTGGTAGCACTGGCAGCAGGAAAAAGTGTAGAACAGATGGAGCAGCAGATCCGAGAATTCCATCCGTTGATCGCAGGTATGTGGAGCGAGGAGGCGGCAGCGGATCTGCGCAGCCGTGTTGCGGATCTTCCTGTGAAGGTCGTGACCGGAATGGACGGACTGCTGGAGATCGCAGTGATGCCCGAAGCACAGGTATTAGTGACGGCGATTGTGGGCATGATTGGTATCAGACCTACGATCGCGGCCATTGAGGCAGGAAAGGATATTGCTCTTGCAAATAAAGAGACTCTGGTGACTGCCGGACACATCATTATGCCGTTGGCGGCGAAGATGGGTGTGAAGATCCTGCCGGTGGACAGTGAACACAGCGCCATTTTCCAGTCACTGAACGGAGAACCGAAGGGCAGGATTGAGAAAATTCTGCTGACTGCATCCGGTGGACCCTTCCGAGGAAAGACGAGAGAACAGCTACAGAATATTCAGGTAGAGGATGCTTTAAAACATCCAAACTGGTCCATGGGACGGAAGATTACGATAGATTCATCCACCCTGGTGAATAAAGGACTGGAAGTCATGGAAGCAAAATGGCTGTTTGGTGTGGATCTGGATCAGATCCAGGTCATCGTGCATCCCCAGAGTATCATTCATTCCGCAGTACAGTATGTGGACGGCGCAGTGATCGCACAGCTGGGAACGCCGGACATGAAGCTTCCAATCCAGTACGCTTTGTTCTATCCGGATCGCAGACTGATGCCCGGAAAACGATTGGACTTCTATGAACTGGCACAGGTGACATTCGAGAAGCCGGATATGGAGACGTTCTACGGATTGAAGCTTGCTTATGATGCACAACGCATCGGCGGCAGTATGCCTACGGTGTACAACGCAGCCAACGAGAAAGCAGTAGGACTGTTCTTAGATCGCAAGATCGCTTATCTTCAGATCCCGGAGTTGATTCAGGAAGCCATGGAGCAGCATAAGGTGATCGAGAACCCGAATGTGGAGGAAATCCTGGAGACAGAAGCATCTGTTTACAGTTATATCGACGGCAAGGGATTCTGATCCTAAAAAATAAAAGCTTGATATGAGAGGCAATAAATGGTTACATTGATCTTGTTTGTACTGATCTTTGGGGTGGTGGTAGTCTCACATGAATTCGGACATTTTCTGCTGGCGAAAGCCAACGGGATTCATGTGATAGAATTTTCTGTGGGCATGGGTCCGAATCTGTTTTCCTTCCAAAAAGGAGACACCAAATATTCCCTGAAGCTTCTTCCCATCGGCGGAGCCTGTATGTTTGAGGGTGAAGACGGTCTGAATGAAAAAGAAGACGGGGAAGATCACAGCGGATCGTTTTTAAATGCCAATGTGTGGGCGAGAATATCCACGGTGCTGGCAGGACCGGTATTTAATTTCATTCTGGGATTTGTTATTGCATTTATTATGGTAAATCTGATCGCGACGATCCGTGATCCTGTGGCGACGGAGATTGTGGACGGCGGTGCGGCGCAGGAAGCCGGACTGCAGCCCGGAGACAGAATTCTCTCTCTGAATGGCAGTAAAATTCATCTGTATGAAGAAATACAATTGTTTACGCTGACCTACCGGGGCGGGGATGTCATGGTACAGTATGAGCGTGACGGAGTAAAAGGAACTACAACCCTGACGCCTAAGTATGATGAGAGTACAGGGCGTTATATGATCGGTATCAGTAATGCGGATTTTGTACAGTTATCCGGACTGGACTGCTTCCGTTATTCCTGGTATGAGATGCGTTATTGTGTGACGATGACCTGGAAGAGCCTGGCGATGCTGGTGCAGGGGCAGGTATCCAGACAGGATGTGGCAGGACCGGTCGGGATTGCCGTGAATGTCGTGGGAAAAACCTACGAAAGTACAAAAGACTACGGCTGGCAGAATGTACTGGTGAATATGTTGAATATCACCCTGATGCTTACGGTGAA
>OHCK01000632.1_pt1 | contig 14017 bp, 14 predicted proteins | sample 1577611 | NCBI WGS metagenome assembly OHCK01 (sample SAMEA3879586, study PRJEB24766) | human gut metagenome | biome: human-associated habitat; feature: feces | place: USA | collected 1985/1987 | reverse complement strand
CCCGCCATATCCAGCGTCAGAGAAGGCGGGGTAGGGATAATCGTCAGGTTCGTAAGAGACGACAGGGAATTCAGATAGGCTCCCGTGATAATGTTGCCGATCTCCTGCATTGCAGAAAATTCAATCTCTGAAAAACCTTCCGGCTGTACCATATCTCCAAGGATCTTATGGAGAAGATGTTTTGCGCTGTTCTGTTCCACCAGGAACATCATGCTTCCGGTAATGTCGCCTTCCACCCCCAGGAAAACACCGATCATCACCTGTTCCTCTCCTCCCATCAGTGCTCCGACTTCATTAAAATCCAAAAGCTTTACCTGCGGTACTTTCATATCCACCTTGCAGTTTAACATCTGGGAGAGTGCTGTCATAGCGTTGCCTGCACCTATGTTTCCAATTTCTTTTAAAACATCCAGATATGTTTCCGAAACTTTCTCTAAACTCAGATCTCCCATGGATCCATCTCCTTTATGCGTTTTCCTCCAGTGTAATGGAATTCAGATCCAGAAGAGAGATCAGTTCCCCATTGTGTTTTCCTACACCTGTAATAAAACTCTTTTTATTCTCACCGGCATTCTGAGACATTTTTTCAATCTCGCTGGTACCGAGAGTGACAACTTCCTTCACTTCGTCCACAATTATGCCGACACTGCCCTGCTGTTCCAGTTTCAGAATGATAATTCTGGTAGCACGGGTCAGTTCGTCTGCCTCCAGTCCCATTTTCAGTCGGAGGCTCATTACCGGCAGTACTTCTCCACGCAGATTAATAACACCTTTCAGATATGCGGGTACCTTGGGTACTCTGGTAATGTGCTGCATTCTGACAATGTTGTCTATGTAACGGATATCAATGCCGTACTGCTCATCACCGAGGCGGATCACAATATACTGGAAAAATTCCTCCTCAATTTTACGCTCATCTCCGGCTTTTAACGTATTTTTCATGCTAAGTTCTTCCATAATCGTCATCTCCCTCCTTACAGTAATGCATTTGCATCCAGGATCAGTGCCACTTCACCGTCACCCAAAATCGTTGCACCGCTGATAAATTTACACTGCTTGATATATTTGCCAAGAGATTTGATAACGATCTCCTGCTGACCGATCAGTTCATCGATCACAAGACCTGCCATTTTGTCTCCCTTCTTGACGATTACCACAATCAGATTATCCTCGGTAGATCTGGTACTTTCCACATCCAGTACTTCCGTCAGACGGATCAGGGGAATTACCGTTCCTCTTAAGTTGATCACTTCTTTGTTTTCTACCAGTTTGATATCCTTCGGTGAGATATCTTCGATGGTCTGAATGGATCCCAGGGAGATCGCATATTTTTCTCCACCTACGACTACCATCAGTGCCTGAATGATTGCAAGGGTCAGAGGCAGACGGATCGTCCAGGTACTTCCCTCTCCCCATTTTGATTTCACTTCTACTTCACCGCTTAAGGATTCGATCTTGGACTTCACGACATCCAGTCCCACGCCTCTTCCCGATACATCGGTTACTTTTTCGGAAGTGGAGAAACCGGGCTGGAACAGCAGATTGATAATATCCTTCTCCGACATATTTGCTGCCTGTTCTACGGTTACCAGATTACGTTCGATTGCTTTATTCTTAACAGCTTCCACATCAATACCGTTACCATCATCTCTTACCTCGATGACTACGTTATTGCCATCCTGATAAGCATCCAGGAAAATAGATCCCTGCTCGGGCTTGCCGCGCTGTGCACGAACTTCTGCAGATTCCAGACCGTGGTCAGCGGAATTACGCAGCAGATGCATCAGAGGATCCCCGATCTCATCCACCACGGTACGATCCAGCTCGGTCTCCTCACCGGTCATATACAGTTCCATCTTCTTGTCCAGCTTCTTAGACAGATCACGGATCATTCTGGGGAACTTCACTACAACGCTTTCGATAGGTACCATTCGTACCTTCATTACGGATTCATGCAGATTGGTTGTCACATTTTCCAGATATTCGATCTGCTCATTGAATGCCGTATTGTTGCCATGGTCATTGCTGGAAGCAGCTACCAGAGAGTTTTTGGCAATGATCAGCTCACTTACGAGATTCATCAGAGAATCCAGTTTCTCGATGTCTACACGTACAGTACGGTTGACCACAGGCTTGCTCACCTGTTTTTTCTCCGGAGCTTTAGCAGCCGCAGGCTTCTTCTCTTCTTTTCTCGTTTCAGTCTTTGTCTCGGCTACTTCTTCTTTTTTCTCCTGTGCGGGTTCCTGTGTCTCCTCTTCGGAATGATAATTCTTGGTCTTCTCCAGTTCCAGAACCGCACCGGTCACCTGTGCGATCTCGGATACGCTTTCCGCTGCCTTGATCACATCATCCAGAGAATAATCGGACAAAACGATCAGAGTGAAATCTTTATCGAACTTTTCGTCTTCCACATCCTGTGCGCTGGGTACGGAGACGATGATCTCTCCTTTTTCCTCCACAGCCTTGAACACCAGGAAAGCTCTTGCCGCCTTCAGGATACAGCTGTCCTGTACCACAACATTAATACCGTATACATTTTTGCCCTGTTTCATAGCTTCTTTGATCACGCGGATCTGGCTGTCATCAAACGCAATGCCATTCCATTTTTCCGCACCTGTTCCGGTGCTCTCCGCTGCGGGTGCTGTTGCTTTTTCTTCCTTTGCGGGCTGCTCCTGTCCGGTCTTGTTAGCGTTCAAAATATCATTCAGGGCTTTGATCAGATTTTCATTGTCATTGGTTCCCTCATCGGAGGTCTCCTGGATGTTGTTTTTATACTCATCCAAAGCGTCCAGGCACTGGAACAGTACGTCGATCATTTCCGGTGTCACCTTAATATTGCCGTTACGCACTTCCGAAAATACATTTTCCATATCATGGGTCAGATTCTGCATCCGCTTATAGCCCATGGTTCCCGCCATACCCTTCAGGGAATGTGCCGCACGGAATATTTCATTGATATTATCCATATTCTCGGGATCTGACTCCAGTTCCAGAATCTGTGTATTCAGGTTCTGCAGATGTTCATTTGTTTCATCCAGAAAAATTTCAAGATATTGGCTTACGTCCATCTTTTCCTCCATTCTGCCGATCACAGCATTGCCGGAAACGGCATATATTACTTAATTTACTCCTACATGCAGTATGATTTCCTGGGCGATCTGGTCTAACGGTACCACCTGATCTGCCAGTCCTGCTGCAATAATACTCTTGGGCATTCCAAATACAATGCTTGTCTCCTGATCCTGTGCGATCACGTATGTTTTCCTGGAAGTTCTCAATTTACCGATCCCTTCCGTTCCGTCCGCACCCATTCCGGTCATAACTGCACATACAACCGTATCAAAGCGGCTGTCCTGCAGGGATTCGTACATATAATTGGCACAGGGTCTGACTCCTTCCCTGTAAGGTTCTTCCGATAAATGCAGTGTATGACGTCCGGCCGGTGAGGTTACCACATGGAGGTGCTTTCCTCCCATGGCGATATAGACCCAGCCCTTTTTCAGTTCTTCCCCCTCTGCTGCCTCTTTTACATGAATCTGGCTTAAATTATCCAGTCTCTCTGCAAGAGATGCTGTGAATCCTGCCGGCATATGCTGTACTACCAGTACCGGTGCATCCAGATCGGCCGGTAACAGAGGGATCACCGATTGCAGAGATTTCGGACCTCCCGTGGAGCTTGCAATTGCCACCACTTTGTTGCCGCCCACACTGACCGGGTGATGATTGATGATCTTCATCATCTCCCTGACTGTGCCCTTCTCTTCGGAAATTTTCTTCTCCTCATTGAATGACGGCATTCTGCCGTTAGCCACAACATTCAGTGTCCGTAAAAACTCTCTGCGGAAATTCTCTCCCCGGCAGTCGACTGCACTGTCCGGCTTATGTACGAAATCAAGAGCTCCCAGTTCCAGTGCATCCAGGGTGGTTCTGGCGCCTTCCATAGTGTCGGTACTCGCCATCATCACTCTTGCCGGTATCTTGTATTTTCGCAATTCCTGCAACAGCTGCAGTCCGTTCATCCTCGGCATATTCACATCCAGGACAACCGCGTCATAACTGTTTCTGCTCAACAGATCAAAAGCTTCTAATCCGTCTTTTGCTCTGTCAACTACCTGAAACCTTATGTCTGCATCTATTATATCACAGAGCACTCTTCTCATGAGTGCAGAATCATCTACAACCAATATTTTTTTTGGCATCAGTTCAGTCTCTCCTTTTTACGGCTCTTACGCTCTTCTTCAAATATAAACCGAATAATCTCTTCTCTGGTATTTACGTCCAGATTGTAGTACTGGACTCTGTGTTCAAACATTCCCCTCCGGTTTTCCAGTTCCTTGACTGCCAAAACCTTTCCGACCACATCATATTTTTTTCTTTCCCCATCTTTTAGCAGATGGTAGCTGCACAGGATCAGGCTCCCGGGTTCATATTTCTGAGATGACAGGAAGCGCAATCCGCCACCACTGATATCTACGATCACACTATGCTTTAACGGAAGTCCCGGCTGAAGCTCATAGGGTGAATTTTTCTCCAGTGCCTCGATTTCTTCTTCCTCCAGATTCCGCGCACACATATCCAGTGCACAACTGAACCGATAATATTCTCTCCGCTGATATTTGCGCAGATTGCTGGTCAGTTCCATCACCAGCACATATACATTATTACTTTTGTAACGATCTACGATTCTGGAAAAACACTGATACAGACTATTCTCTTCGAAAAATACCATATCATATTCGCTTTCCACCGGCAGAAGGATCAGTCTGGTCTGTTCCATTGGCATGGAAATCTCCAGTGTATCCTCCGATAGGATCTGCAGTACACGGCTCTGGTAAACCTTTGTCGTATTTTCGGCTCCGGATTCTCCCAATCCATGTTCCAGCGCCCGAAGCTCTACTTTAGAACCTTCTTCCACAAATCTGGACAACATAATTTTGTACCTCTCTTATCTGGACTGTTTTGCAGCTCCGTTTCTGGTCCCTATAATATGGGAGAAAAAAGCTGCCATTCCGCGCCTCGGTTGTTCTTCCTGTGTTTTATCGCACAATTTCTCCGCAATTCTCTGATATGCCTGACTGGATTTTGCTCCCGGATTCTGTATCGACACAGGCACCTGCTGCATTACTGCCTGCACCACCTGGGGATCCTGTGGTACACACCCCAAATATTCCATGGAGGTCTTAAGATATCTGGTAACCACTGCATTCAGCTTATCAAACAGCACCTGGCCTTCTTTTACATTTTCCACTCTGTTTGCCACCATTTTGACCTTGGTATAGGCCTCTTCATATCTCGGATGTCGGTACAACGCCTTTAACAAAGAATAAGAATCCGTAATGGAAGTAGGCTCCGGCGTCGTCACCAGCAGCACCTCGCCGCTCGCCACCAGGAATTCTAATACGCTGTCCGATATTCCGGCTCCTGTGTCCACTATCATCCAGCTCGGCCAGATTCTGTATAATGCAGGTAAGAGCATCTTTTCCCAGATTTGACATTCCGGCAATTCCGGATCCTCCGGAGATAAATCCCACTCCCATAGGACCCTGGGTTATGATGTCACTGATACTTTTTCCTTCGTATACCAGATCACATAAGTTATGCTTTGGCACTGCACCAAACATAATTTCAATATTCGCCAGTCCGAAATCTGCATCTAAAATAACGACCCTTTTTCCCATTTTACGAAATTGAATTGCCAGATTGATAGACATATTGGATTTTCCAACGCCACCTTTTCCGGAGGTGACAGTTATGACTCTTGCAGTCGGTCTTATCTGCTTATTTGCTTTAATAATCCTTAACTGTTCCGCCTGATCCATTTTCCCGCGCCTTTCTGTCTAAGCTTTATTCCTTTCCACCAAGGATCTGTTTTACCGTCTTCTGTGGATTGAATACTTCCATGTCATCCGGAACATTCTGTCCACAGGTCACATAAGCGACCGGTGCACCGGTATAAAGCTTCATATTCAACAGATTCCCCACTGCCTCCGTTTCATCCAACTTGGTAAAGATCAGCTCATAATCCGCAATCTTACCATAACAGTCTGCAATCCTTTGAAGATCCCTATATTTGGTAGTTGCACTGAGAACCAGAAACACATGATAGTTTCCGGGGTCTTTCAGTGCTCCCACCATTTCCTTCATTTTCTCCAGCTGATCCGCATTCTGATGTGATCTCCCCGCTGTATCTATAAAAATATAATCACAATCCCAATAATCCTTCACTGCAGTCTGCAGTTCTTCCGGGGTATAGATGACCCGGAAAGGTGTCTCCAAAATATTGGCATAGGTTCTTAGCTGCTCTGCGGCCGCAATACGATAGGTATCTGCGGTTAACAGTGCCACTTTCTTTTTATCCTCCACACAATATTTTCCTGCCAGCTTGGCAATGGTAGTTGTCTTACCCACTCCCGTAGGTCCGATAAATAATACAATCCTCGGTCCGTCCGCAGAGGGCGTAATCCCTTCTGACTTTCCGAATTTCAATACCATCTTCTGATAAATATTAGCCAGAAGATAATCAAAGGGCAGGTCTGCTTTTTTGGTTTTAGAGGCATCTTCCAAAATACTGTTTACGTATTTCTCGTCCATCTCGTTATCCAACATTTTATTATACAACAGCCGGATAAATTTATCCTGTTCCGGATTCTGCTCTTCCTCTTTCTTCTCCGGGGTTTCCGCTTCCGAATCCTTTTTCTCTTTTTCTTCACTGACTGTTTCCCGGTGGGTTCCTATCTCCTCCCCGGTCGCCTGTCTGCTGTTTAACTGACTCTCCAACAGTGTCTGCAGACTGTCCAGCTTTTTTTCTATATTCTCTGTACTGTTTCTGACAAACAGATTTCTGTTCTCCGCCGGTGCATCCGTCGTGCGCGTAATACTTCCATATTGCGGTTTCTGAGGTTTTTCCTCCTCCAGTGCAGCAGTGATCTCTATCTGCTTCGGAGACAGAAATGCAAAAAATCCCTTCTTTTTTACTTCCCTTACATTCATGATCACGAGACCGCTTCCAAGTTCTTTTTTCGCTGCTTCTGTAGCTTCTGCTTCCGTTTTCCCCGTGTATTTCTTGATGATCATATTACTCCTCACTCCTGCGTCGGTTCACTCTTCCTGTTATGCTGTGACCATTCCCACAGATTGTAATTCTACATTTGATTCCACTTCATTGTAAGATACCACGACCAGATCCGGATAATAGTCTTCCGTCAGTCGTTTGAAATACATTCTCACAATGGGTGATGTCATAATAATTGGGGTTTTTCCCATATTTTCCAGCTTTTTGATCTCTTCACCCACAGCGTTCAGTATCGCCTTGCTTCTGGCAGGATCCAGATTCAGGAAAGCTCCCGTCTCCGTCTGTTTTACGCTGCCCATAATTTCCTGTTCGATCTTCGGATCCAGTGTCAATACACTTATCGTCTCATGGGAAGGGAAATATTTCGTAGAAATCGCTCTCTTGAGGCTCTGTCTTACATATTCCGTAAGGATATCCGTATCCCGCGTCGTTGGCGCATAATCGGCCAGGGTTTCCAGTATTGTCAGCAGATCTCTGATGGATATTCCTTCTTTTAACAGATTCTGCAACACTTTCTGTATTTCACCCAGTCCAAGCAGCTTGGGTACCAGTTCTTCCACGAGGGAAGAATTGTTCTCTTTTACGTTGTTGATCAGGTTCTGGACATCCTGTCTGGTAAGCAGCTCTGCAATATGCTGACGAATGATCTCTGTCAGGTGCGTAGCAATGATCGAGGGAGGATCTACTACTGTATATCCCAGACTCTCCGCACGTTCTCTCTGTCCTTCCGTGATCCAGATCGCCGGCAGGTGGAAAGAAGGCTCAAAAGTAGGGATTCCTGTGATCTCTTCCTCTACATACCCGGGATTCATGGCCATATAATGGTCAAACAGTATCTCTCCCTCACTGACCTGAATTCCCTTGATTTTAATAATATACTGATTCGGGTTCAACTGAATATTATCCCGCAGTCGGATAATAGGTACCACCGTACCAAGTTCCAATGCTATCTGTCTTCGGATCATCACGACACGATCCAGCAGGTCACCACCTTGGTTCACATCCGCCAAAGGGATAATTCCGTAACCGAATTCCAATTCGATCGGATCCACCTGCAGCAGGCTGTTGACATTTTCCGGCTGTCGTATCTCCTCCGCAGCTGCTTCCTCACTGTCTACTTCCTGTTCAATCTTTGCCGTCTCAATCGTGCCCTCAATATTTCTCGCCACAATGATAAATACCAGGCCAAGACCCACGAACAGGATCGTGTTCAGTTGTGTCACAAATCCTAAAACAGCCAGCATTGCCCCTACCAGGTACAGTGCTTTCGGCACACCGAACAGCTGGCTTACCAACGTAGTGCCAAAGTCAGCATCCTTGCTTCCTTTGGTCACAAGAATACCGGTGGAAAGTGAAATCAGCAGAGAAGGGATCTGGCTTACCAGACCGTCACCAATGGTCAGGATCGCATATTTGTTCAGGGCCGCTGTAATATCCATTCCCTGCCTGGTCATTCCCATAATAATACCACCCACGATATTGATCGTGGTGATCAGAAGACCCGCTACCGCATCTCCCTTTACGTATTTTACGGCACCATCCATGGAACCGAAAAAGCTTGCCTCTTCCTGGATCTTCTCTCTGCGTCTCTTGGCTTCCGCATCCGTGATGGCTCCGGTATTCAGATCCGCATCAATTGCCATCTGCTTACCGGGCATTGCATCCAGGGTAAATCTTGCGGTTACTTCAGACACTCGCTCGGAACCTTTATTGATTACCATGAACTGGATCAATATCAGAATAATAAAGATGATAACGCCGATGACCAGGTCGCCGCCGCCTACGAATTCACCGAAGGTCTCCACGACATTACCGGCATTACCATCCCGCAGGATCAGTCTGGTGGAGGAGGTGTTCAGTGCTATTCGGAAAATTGTTGTAAACAACAGCATGGTGGGAAAGAACGACATATCCAGCACTTCCTTGCTGAACATGGTGGCGAACAGAACCGTCAACGCAATGGAAATATTGACAGCCAGCAATATATCCAGAAGCCAGGCCGGAATCGGTACAATAAACATGATAATGGCAGCCATGATATAGATTGCTACACCCACATCCGCTTTTCTCATTTTCATATGTGCCTGACCTCCTTTCTGTCTTTTTTGTAAATTCTTCTTAAGTTATATCTTCCCCTGCAGATGATATACAAATGCCAGCACTTCCGCCACTGCCTGATAAAGCTCCGGAGGGACTGCCTGTCCAACATCCACATTGGCATACAGCATTCTGGCCAGGGGTTTATTCTCTACGATTTCTATCTGATGGTCTCTGGCGATCTCTTTGATCTTAGCCGCCAGATAATCTTCTCCTTTAGCGATCACAATGGGAGCATCCGCCACCTCCGGATCGTATTTTATGGCAACCGCATAATGCGTGGGGTTCGTAATAACGACATCTGCCTGGGGGAGATTCTGCATCATTCTGCGCTGGGAGGCTTCCCGCATTCTCTGCCGGATACGGCCTTTGATCTGCGGATCTCCTTCCTGCTGCTTATATTCTTCTTTTACTTCCTGCTTGGTCATTCTCATGTCCCTGCTGAATTTTACCTTCTGATAGATAAAATCAGCTGCCGCAATGATCATGTAGATCAGTGATATTCTGATTCCGAGATCCGTCACCGTATTCCCGATCAGTCCGATCGCCTGCATCAGATCCAGATCATATAGCTGATACAACAGGGGCCATTTATTCTTCAGATAATTATAGCATATGTAAACGATCAGTCCAATCTTCAGGAGGGATTTGATCAGTTCTACCACTGAGTTGACTGAAAATATTCTCTTAAATCCGGACACCGGACTCATTTTGGAAAACTTCGGCTGCAATGTTTTTCCGGTGGGATGCCATCCTACCTGGACCACATCACTTAAAAAAGCAATCAGGAAACCGATCAGTAGAAGCGGTGCCATGATCACTACGGCTTCCAGCATCATTTTTCGGAATACCAGTGTGGTATCCTGTTGCGGCATATTGCCATGCCAGAACGTTACCACCTCGGGAATCTTCTCATAAATAACCGTAAAAACATTCATGAACTGATATCCCATATTTCCTACCCATAGTTTCAGTACCAGGAACACCGCCAGCAATCCAAGCCCATTAGCAACCTCACGGCTTTTGGCAACCTGTCCTTCTTTTCTGGCATCTGTTAATTTTTTCTCGGTAGCAGGTTCTGTCTTCTCCCCGCCCTGGCCTTCTGCGGCAAAGAATTGCAGATTATATTCTAAGCTCACATCATACCTCCGATAAAAGATACTACCATCTTCTTCATTTCCTGATACACAAAATCCGCTGCCCCTGGCAACATTCCGGCCGTAAGGAACAGGGCAGACAATCCCGCCAGCACCTTCAGCTGAATTCCCACCGCAAACATATTCATCTGCGGTGACACCTTGGCCAGCACACCTAAAATGGCATTTAACAGCAATGTCACACAAAAAATCGGCAATACAATGCGAAAGCCGATCAGAATATAATCATTCATAAATTCTATCATGGAGTTCAGCAGACTGTCCGCATGAAAAGTCACACCGTTTATGGGGATCAGCGTAAAGCTGTCCGCCAGCGCTCCAAACAGATAGCGGTACATTCCGGAAGCGATCAGCATCAACATAAAAGAATACTGATATAACGCACCGGTGATACTGGTACTCTCTCTGGTAGCCGGATCCATCAGGGTTGCCATGGACAGGCCGGTCTCCATATCCGCAATGGATCCGGCGAAATTCACGATCGCCATGCAGATATTCGCGCCGAATCCGATCAGAAGTCCGGCAATTGCCTCTTTCATGACGATCACGGCATACTCCATCACCGTATCAAATACAACCGCATCTGCCGGTGTCAGTGTTTCATACAGCAGGATCGATGTAAAAAAACTGATACCGATCCGGATCCTGGCAGGAGTATCGTTCATTCCAAAATACGGTGCTATGTATACAAAACAGGATACCCTGACAAAAATCAATAAAAAATATTCAAGATCATATATCGAAAACGAAAAATCTATCATGAAGTCATCCCGTCACCTGTGTACATACTGGCTGAAACTCGACCAAAGCTGTACTGTATATTCTACCATAGTATTCATCATCCAGCTGCCCAGCAGGATCAACGTAAGGAAGATCGCTATGATTTTAGGTACAAATGTCAATGTCTGTTCCTGAATGGATGTCACTGTCTGAAAAATACTGATGATCAGACCCACGATCAAAGACACCAGAAGTACAGGAAGCGATACCTTGATGATCACATAGAGTGCATTATTAGTCATTTCAGATACTGCATCAATCGTCATAGTAACACCTCACCTTCCGATTAATAGAACGTCTGCACCAGCTGACCTATGATCAGTGCCCATCCATCTGCCAGAACAAACAGCAGTATTTTGAAGGGCATGGAAATCGTCGTAGGCGGCAGCATCATCATACCCATACTCATCAAGGTCGACGCCACTACCATATCGATCACAATGAAAGGAATATAAATCATAAATCCGATCCAGAATGCAGTACGCAATTCACTGATCATAAAACTCGGTACCAACACGGAATTGGGAATATCCTCCAGGGTTCCATCCCACTCCAGTCCGGCGATATCCATAAAAAGTTCTACGTCCTTTACCTGTGTCTGCGGATACATGAACTCCCGCAAGGGAGCCATTCCTTTTTCCAGTGCTTCACTCTGGTCGATGGTTCCCGCTTCAAACGGCTGGATCGCCTCTTCATTGATTCTCGTAATGGTAGGCTCCATAATAAAAAATGTCAGGATCAATGCCAGACCGATCAGGATCTGATTGGGCGGTGCCGTCTGCGTATTCAATGCCGATCTGGTAAAGTGCAGCACAATGATGATCCTGGTAAAAGAGGTCATCATAATGATAATGGTCGGTGCCAGTGCTATCAGTGTCAGCGTGATCAGAATTCTCAGTGCTCCATTGATCTGACCGTTCCCATTATTGTAGGTAATGCTGACCGTATTGGCTGTATTCAACGACCCTACTTCCTCATGGGTAGTCGCCGTTCCGGCAGGATTGATCACTGTGGAGACCTCTGTGTCTCCCGTAAGATGTCTTTCCGAAGCCTGTGCCTTTATCGGTACGCAAATACACAATATGCCCACCGTGACCAGCAGGCATACCATATACGTTGCAATCTTAAATTTATTACTCCAGTTAATGATCTTGTTCTTCATTCTCTTTCTTAGCCGCACGTTTCAATAACTCCCGGAAGCCAGAAGTATTATCTGTTGTTGTCTTGTCCTTCAGCTGCCCGGCAGGAATTTCTCCCAGATTTGTTACGGTATCTTTGCAGACCGCAATCGCAAAATAGCTTTCGCCAATGCGAACCAACTGGATATATTTGTTGTTGGCGATCCGGACGGTCTCCAATACTTCAATATTCCCCGCTGCACCCTGCTGCTTCTGATATCCGGCAATCCATTTTGTCACCAGCGCAGTCACCGCCAGTACCGCCACAAAGATCAGCAACACTGTGATGAATTGCGCATAACTGTCTGTTTTTCCGGTAAGTATGATCATTAACCCACTACCTTTTTCACTGCTTCAATAACACGCTCAGCCTGGAAAGGCTTTACAATGAAGTCCTTGGCTCCGGCCTGAATGGACTCAATAACCATTGCCTGCTGTCCCATAGCGGAACACATAATTACTTTTGCTCCGCCGTCGATCTTTTTGATCTCTTTCAATGCCTGAATTCCATCCATCTCAGGCATAGTGATATCCATAAGTACCAGATCAGGATTTACCTCTTTGAACTTTTCCACTGCCTTCAATCCGTTTTCTGCTTCTCCTGCCACATTATAGCCGTTCTTGGTCAGAATGTCCTTGATCATCATTCTCATAAATGCTGCATCATCACAGATTAAAATATTTTTAGCCATTTAATTTTCCTCCGTTTATTTGGTCTGTTCTCTGCCTACTTTATAATCTCCGTAATTCGTACGCCAAAACTCTCTTCAATTACAACAACTTCTCCCTTGGCTACGAACTTGCCATTCACCAATACGTCGATCGGCTCACCGGCAATACGGTCAAGCTCTATGATCGTTCCCGGAGAGAAGTCCAGAATATCGGATATGGATTTTGTCGTTCTGCCAAGCTCCACCGTTACTTCCAGTGGAACATCTTTGATCAGTCCGATATTCTCCTGTCCGGTAGTGCCCATATTGTCATTCGAAAAGCTCTGGAACTGCGCAGGCTGTACATTCACATTCTGTCCCGGCATTCCCATCATGCCCATCTGGTTCATGCTGTTCATGCCCATGTTGCCCATCTGGTTCATGCCGTTCATGCCCATGCTGCCCATCTGGTTCATGCCATTCATGCCCATGTTGTTCATCTGGTTCATATCATTCATGCCCATGTTACCCATCTGGTTCATGCCATTCATGCCCATGTTACCCATCTGGTTCATGCCGTTCAGATTCGTATTGTTCATCTGCGTCTGATTATCAGTACCCGGTGCAGGAATCTGCGCTGTGGTATCATTCTCCGGCTGTTCAGGCTTTTTCTCTGTCACTTCATCAATGTTAGCCATCTGCGTATTGATAAATGTCTCTACCAGCTTACGGGCAAAATCTATGGGATATAGCTGCATGATAGTGCTGTCCACCAGATCATCAATCTGCATGCGAAAAGAAATCTTTACAAAAGTACCGCCCAAAAATGGAGAAATTTCTTTGCCGTCTTTTACTTCTGTCAGGTCGAACAGGGAAGACTCCGGCGGGCTGATGTCGATCACCGTCTGCAGCAGCGTAGATAGTGAGGTGGCTGCAGCTCCCATCATCTGATTCATTGCCTCGGAGATTGCACTCAGATGCAGCTCTCCCAGTTCTCCTTCTGTATTGGTACCGTCACCGCCCATCATCAGGTCGGTGATCACTTTTACATCATGCTCTTTTAACACCAGAATATTGGTGCCG
>OHCK01000629.1_pt1 | contig 14047 bp, 10 predicted proteins | sample 1577611 | NCBI WGS metagenome assembly OHCK01 (sample SAMEA3879586, study PRJEB24766) | human gut metagenome | biome: human-associated habitat; feature: feces | place: USA | collected 1985/1987 | reverse complement strand
GCGGGTGGCCATCGGTCGGGCGCTGGTTTACAACCCGCCGGTGATCCTGCTGGATGAACCGCTCTCCAACCTTGACGCCAAGCTGCGCGCCTCGATGCGGATCCGCATTTCCGATCTGCATAAGCAGTTGAAAAAATCTGGCAAACCGGCGACCACCGTCTACGTCACCCACGATCAGACGGAAGCGATGACCATGGGCGACCGCATCTGCGTGATGAAGCTCGGCCACATTATGCAGGTTGATACCCCGGACAATCTCTACCACCAGCCGAAAAATATGTTTGTCGCCGGGTTTATCGGCGCGCCGGAGATGAATATTCGTCCCAGCCAGCTGGTTGAGCACGGTGGTCGCCTGCATTTGACGCTGGGCGATCAGCGGCTGCCGCTCAACGATCGGCTGCAAAGCAAAGTTGAAACCCATAAGAATCAGCAGGTGTTCTTTGGCGTGCGCCCGGAGTTTGTCTCTCTCTCCGATGAACCGTTTGCCGAAAGTTCCTGCGCGGGTGAAATGGTACGCGTAGAAAACATGGGACATGAATTCTTTGTTTATCTCAGGGTTGCTGATTATGAGCTGACCGCCCGCGTGCCGTCGGACGATGCGAAGCCGATGATTGCCAAGGGACTGAATCGCAAAGTCTATTTCACCTTTGATCTCAACAAGTGTCACATCTTTGACGCCAAAACCGAACAGAACCTCTCTCTGTGAACCCTGGAGCATAACAATGAAAAACGTGCTGATAAGCGCCACCCTCTCCGCCACCCTGGGCCTTAGCGCCTTCTCTTCGCTAGCGCAGGATGTCGACCTGCGTATGTCCTGGTGGGGGGGCAACGGCCGCCATCAGGTCACCCTCAAGGCGCTGGAGGAATTCCACAAACAAAACCCAGACATCAACGTCAAAGCAGAATACACCGGCTGGGACGGCCATCTTTCACGCCTGACCACCCAGATTGCCGGCGGTACCGAGCCTGACGTGATGCAGACCAACTGGAACTGGCTGCCGATCTTTTCGAAAAATGGCGATGGCTTTTACGATCTGAATACCCTGAAAGACGAGATCGACCTCAGCCAGTTCGACGCCAAAGAACTGCAGTCCACCACGGTCAACGGCAAGCTTAACGGTATTCCAATTTCCGTCACCGCCCGCGTCTTCTACTTTAACGACGAAGCATGGAAAAAGGCGGGCATCCCCTTCCCGAAAACCTGGGATGAACTCATGGCGGCGGGAAAAACTTTCGAAAGCAAGCTCGGGAAACAGTACTACCCGGTGGTGCTCGAACACCAGGACGTGCTGGCCCTGCTCAACTCTTATATGGTGCAAAAATACAATCAGCCGGCCATCGATGAGAAAGGGCGAAAATTCTCCTACAGCAAAGCGCAGTGGGCGGATTTCTTCGGTATGTATAAGAAGCTTATCGACAGCCATGTGATGCCGGACACCCGCTACTATGCCTCCTTCGGCAAGAGCAACATGTACGAAATGAAGCCGTGGATCCAGGGCGAATGGGGCGGGACCTACATGTGGAACTCCACCATCAACAAATATTCCGATAACCTGAAGCCGCCGGCGAAGCTGGTGCTGGGGGAATACCCGATGCTGCCGGGCGCCACCGATGCCGGACTGTTCTTCAAGCCCGCGCAAATGTTGTCGATTGGCAAATCGACGAAAAACCCGCAGGCGGCGGCGAAAGTGATTAACTTCCTGCTGAACAGCAAAGAAGGGGTGGATATTCTTGGACTGGAGCGCGGCGTGCCGCTGAGTAAAGCGGCGGTCACCTACCTGACCGAGGATGGGGTAATCAAAGCCGACGATCCGGCGGTGTCCGGCCTGAAGCTGGCGCAATCCCTGCCCACCGCTCTGCCGGTCTCCCCGTACTTCGACGATCCGCAGATCGTCGCCCAGTTCGGCACCACCCTGCAGTACATCGACTACGGTAAAAAGTCGGTGGAAGAAGCGGCCGAGGACTTCCAGCGCCAGACCGACCGCATTCTGCGCCGCGCGATGCGCTAACCTGCCCGTCTGAACTCTCCCGCGGCGCACGCCGCGGGAGGGTCTGCCAGACGGCCCTGTCAGAAGAAATATTTAAAGCGCACCCGGGCGCCGTAGCGTTCATCGGGATTCCCGCTCTTCGCTGCCGTGGAATCGAGCCACGAGGCATAGGCGCCAAGGTAAATATTGAAGTTCGGCATCGCCATGATATTCGGCAACTGCCAGGAGGTGTGCAGGGTATGGATGTCATAGCGCCCCGGCGCCAGGATAGCGCAATCGCCATCGCATTCGCTGGTCACCCCGGCCATATTGAACTGGTCGATTTTATTGTGCGCATAGATATAGCCCAGCTCCACGCGATGCCAAAGGGCGTTGATCCCGGCGCTGAAGTCGGTTTCGTCCGCCGCGTCCAGCAGGGCGGTACTCAGATTAACCACCGCCCCATCCTGCGGATCGCTTTTCAAGGTGTTCCAGCTCATGGTCAGCCCGTAGCCGGTGCGGTTTGACTGGTCGACCCAGCGTCCGCTCTGGCTCTGATAGCCGTAAGCATTGTTGACGAGATTGCTCTCTATCGCCGCGGCCGCCGACCAGGCGCCGGACTGCCACGCCGCCACCGGCCGCACGTACACCACATTTTTGCGGTTTTCCAGCGCGTTACCATGATAGTTCTGATCGACAAACAGCGAACTGCCGTCCTCCACCAGGGTGTTAACTTCGAAATACCAGTTATCCACCGTTTTGCTAAACAGAAGGTTACCGCCGCTGCTGCTGCGCCCGCGCCCCTCTTTCATCATGTAAATATAGCCATAGCCATCGGAATAGAGATCGTTGGCGGTATTACCTGAATATTCAATAAAGGTATCCTGATTCAGCGGGAACATATCCCAGGCTTCAAAGCGGCCTATTTTTATTTTCCAGTCATCCTGCTGGCCGAAGAAAAATACCGCATCATCAAGATTCATTTTGCCATCCATATCCGCCAGAGGCTGCACGCTGAATCCGGCATATTGCCCGTCGGCGCCATTCCGTCTGCCATCGAAACCCAGCAGAATACGACCGTTAATATCCCAGCGCTCTTTATCGCCGGGCGCCCAGCTTTTATTCGCGCTGGTTTTGACCGACGTCAGACTGCCGGTGCGACTGGCGCCATCGAGGTTAAATTCGACGTCGCCATAAAATTTTAATTCGCCATTGTCATTTAGCTGCAAACGCGGCGAAGCAGGCGCCGCGCGGGCGACCGTCGCGGCCTGCTGCTGGCCTTTCAGCGTCTTAATTTCCGCCTCTGCGCTGGCGGCGCGCGCCTCCGTCGCCTTTAGCCGCTGCTCCATTTGCGCCAGTCGCTCCTCCAGCGATAACGGCGCCTGCGCCATAACGGATGGCAGATACAGAGACGTCAGAAAACACCCGACCCAGATTTTATTCATCGGTAAACCCTTTTATTATGGAATGAACTGAATTTTTTATTAATGGGTAACGCACGACGATGCAGGCAATAATAACCCGCCCATCGTCAAAGACGGGTTATTAACGACAACAGCCTTATTATTATTCGAGCTGCCAGGCGCCGGCTTCGGTTAATGCCGCCGAGCCGCTCCAGGCAAATAACGCTAATTCACGGCGGGGAGCCTGCGGATAGATACGGCTGCTCAGGCAAGCTTCGCCGTCATTGACAAAAACCTCCACCGAAGAGCTATCGAAAAATATTCGCAGGTTGAGATCCGCCCCGGCGGTCAACGGCACGCTGCGCGTCCCGCACAGGCCATACTGCGGATAATGCCGCTCCAGCACCAGACGCTGCTGTTGGGCATCCACGTAGATGCGCAGGCCATCGCCAAAGCGCAGACCATACTGCTCGGCGCTGCTGCGGGCGCAGTCCCAGCGCAGATTCACCTCCATCGCCTCGCAGTTGTCGACCATCGTCGTCTGCTGGTTGTTCAGGGTGCTGACCGGCCACGGGAACCAGGCGCCGCGCAGGCTCTCCACTTCTTTCGCCGGGCGCATCTGCAGGCGGTCATCCGCGCTCAGGCTCAGCTCGCGCGGCAGGGAGAGCATGCCCGCCCAGCCGTCCTGCTGCTCCGGCAGCGGCGATTCCCACATATCCAGCCAGCCAATCACGATCCGCCGGCCATCGGGGGTGGCGAAGCTTTGCGGGGCATAGAAATCGTGGCCGTTATCCATCTCCCGGAATTCGCCATGGCGAATAAAACGCTGGCCTGGCTGCCACTCGCCGATCAGATAGCCGCTCTGGAACAGATTGCGGTTGCTGAACCCCGCGGCCTGCATCCCCTGTGGGGAAAACATCAGAACGCGTTTGCCGTTGAGGGTGAAGAAGTCCGGGCACTCCCACATATAGCCCATGGTGCTTTCCGCTTCATCCAGCACCCCCGCGTCCTGCCACTGGCGCAGATCGGCTGAACGGTACAGCCGCACCTGGCCGGTATCGCCTTCGCGCGCGCCGACGATCATGTGCCAGCAGTCTCCTTCACGCCAGACCTTCGGGTCACGGAAGTGGTGCATACCCGGCGGGGTGTCGACCACCATCCCCTGGCGCTCAAAGTGGATCCCGTCGCGGCTGGTGGCCAGACACTGCACCTGATACAGATTGGCTTCGTCGCCAGGATCGCCGTGGAACTTATGCCCGGTGTAAATCAGCGCCAGGGTATCGCCATCGACCACCGCCGAGCCGGAAAAGCAGCCGTCTTTATCCTCCGGGCCCTCCGGCGCCAGGGCTACCGGCAAATGCTCCCAGTGCACCAGATCCTTACTGCGCGCGTGCCCCCAGTGCATCGGTCCCCACTGGGTGGAGTACGGGTGATGTTGATAAAAGGCATGGTACCAGCCGTCGAACCACACCAGACCGTTTGGGTCGTTGATCCACCCGGCGCGGGCCGCCAGGTGATAGTGCGGATACCAGCGCAGATTCAGCGCCTGGCGTTGTGTCTGGAGTACCTGTTCAGCCCGGGAGATTGTGTAAGTCATCATTTTCACTCTTTTTGATTCAGATAGCGGTAGGTTGCGACACCAGCGGATCGGCGGAGGATTTGCCGGAGCGCAACAAGAAGATGGAAATAAAGGTGGTGCAGAACACCAGCAGGCCCATGATCAGGTAGGACTGGGCGAAGCCATATTTTTCATAGCTGTAGCCCGCCAGCGGCGACAATACGCTGGCGATAATCGAGCTGGTGCAGGCGAAGCCCACCAGATAGAGGGTGGAGGAGAGACGTTTATCGAAGTTGAGGCTGTTGTACTTAAAGATAGCCACCAGCAGTATCGGCAACTCCACCGCGTGCAGCAGTTTGGTGATGGAGATCAGCAGCGGCCCCTCCACCAGACCGGAGGCCACCATGCGCATCGCCATCACCATGCCGGCGAAAATCAGACCGTTTTTGGCGCCGATGCGGTTCACCAGCCACGGCGCGCAGAACATGCCGGCCGCCTCGAGGAACACCTGGAAGGAGTTGAGATAGCCATACATCTCATTGCCTTCCTGCAGGGTCGCGAATTGCGATGAGAAATAGACCGGGAACTGCTGGTCATAGACGCCGTAAATGCAGGTGCCGATGACGAAGAAGACCAGCGCCCAAAAGCGCGGCAGCGTCAGCAGGCGCAGCGCATCTTCGAGGGTCACCTTACCGCCCGATACCGCCTCCTGCATCGCATGCGGCGCCGAGGAGACCCGCAGCCGCGCCAACAGGATAAAGAACACCAGCCCGGAACAGCTGGCGACGAGGAAGTTTAGCTGCGGATTGATGTTAAACAGCAGGCCGGCGAAGAAGGTGGCCACCGCCCAGCCCAGCGAGCCCCACATCCGCGCCCTGCCGAATTCAAACTGGCTCTGACGCGCCACCCTCTCGGTGTAAGATTCCAGCACGCCGATGCCGCCGTTAAAGGTCAAACCGATATAGATCCCGCCAAAGATGCTGCCCAACAGGACGTTGATTTTCAGCAGGTGGCCGAACAGCAGATACGCCGGACCAGAGAGGATCAGCAGCGCGGTGATATACCAGAGCAGATGTTTGCGCAGCCCCAGCTTGTCCTGGATAAATCCATAGCAAACTTGCGCAAACAGCGCGGAAACCGACAGTACGGCATAGATAATACCGGTATCGCCTGCCTTCAGCCCAACCTCCTGGTGAAGCCAGATAGAGAGCAAGGAGCCGGATGACGACCAGGTCACGAAAAAGAAAAACAGTAAGGCACTGAGCAACAGGTAGCTGTGTGAGTGAGGCGCTTTCATCATGACATTCTCGTGTTAGAGGAATGCAATTATGGTAACGTTAACAAAAAACAAAACGCAGGTGGATTCGCTGCGATATATGATGTTAATCACAAAAGTTAACGTTAACATAATGAAGATGCGATCGCGATCAAAAATCAACCGCAACATAGCTCACGACGGCGATAGCAGAAAATCGTTTCACTCTTTTACATCAGCGACTTAGTTGTATAGCCTGTACTCTGCGGCAATGGCGGAGGAAAAAATGGCGTCCCTGAAAGATGTAGCAAAACTGGCGAATGTATCTCTGATGACCGTCTCGCGGGCGCTGAACACCCCGGAGCGGCTGAAGCCCGAGACACTGGCCCGCGTGCAGGCCGCCATCGCCGAGACCAACTACGTCCCCGACCTGTCGGCGAAGAAGATCCGCGGGGCGCGCGCCACCCCCAGCACCATCGGCGTGCTGGCGCTGGATACCGTCACCACGCCCTTTTCGGTGGAAATCACCTTATCGATCGAAGAGACGGCCCGCGCCCACGGCTGGAACAGCTTTGTGGTCAATATGTTTTCTGACGATCGTCCGGAAGCGGTGGTCGACCTGCTCCTCTCCCACCGTCCGGACGGCATTATCTTTACCACCATGGGCCTGCGCCAGGTACCACTGCCGGAAAAACTGCTGACTCTGCCCTGCGTGCTGGCCAACTGCGAAAGCCTCAGCCAGCCGGTGGCCAGCTATATCCCGGACGATGAACAGGGGCAGTACGACGCGGTGAAAGCCCTGCTTGCCGCTGGCTATCGTCGTCCGCTGTGCCTGCACTTACCCGCCAGCCAGCCGGCGACGATCCGCCGCCGCCTGGGGCTGGAGCGCGCCTGCCGGGAGGCCGGTATCGAACCGGACCATCTGAGCCATTCGTATATGGGCCAGGGCGATGAGCATTACCACGATATCCCGGCGGTGGTGCTGGCGCATATCCGCGAGGGTAAACCTGGCTTTGACTCAGTGATCTGCGGCAACGATCGCATCGCGTTTATGGTCTATCAGACGCTGCTGGGCCAGGGGTTACGCATTCCACAGGACGTGGCGGTAGTGGGATACGACAACATGGTGGGCATTGGCGATCTGTTTCTACCGCCGCTCTCCACAGTGCAACTGCCGCATTATGACATCGGGCGCCTGAGCGCCCTGCATATCATTCACGGCGACAACCATCGGGAGACGCGCAAAGTCGCCAGCCCGTGGTTGCCGCGCGCCTCACATTAACGATTACCGATGTTACGCAGCTTCTCGCCCGCCATCAGGTTGCGCTCAATGTGCTCGAGGGTGACATTCTTGGTTTCCGGGATCAGCCAGAAGGTGATGCCGATAAAGGCCACGTTGAGCGCCGTGTAGAGCCAGAAGGTGCCGGCGGCGCCAATTGCGTCAAGCAGCGTCAGGAAAGTGGCGCCGATGATCATGTTCGACACCCAGTTGGTGGTGGTCGAGCAGGTGATACCGAAGTCGCGGCATTTTAGCGGCTGGATCTCGGAGCAGAGGATCCACACTACCGGCGCCGCGCTCATCGCATACCCGGCAATACACATCATGGTCATGCCGACGGAGAGCCAGGAGAGGCCGCTGGATGCGGTGCCATTGTCGAACTGCATCAGGCAGTAGCCCAGCACCAGAGTGCCCAGCGCCATCACGCTAAAGCCGATTTTCAGCGCTGGCTTGCGGCCCGCTTTATCCACTGTGAACACCGCAATAAAGGTGGCAAACATAAAGGTCAGGCCCACCACCAGGGTGGCGATCATCTGCTGTTCAGTAGTGGTAAAGCCCGCCATTTTAAAGATACGCGGCGCATAGTACATGATGATGTTCATGCCGGTGAACTGCTGCATCGCCTGCAGCAGCATGCCCAGGAACACCGCCCGGCGCACGTTACGATTGACCTTAAACAACGCCCAACCGCCCTGCTTCAGCTTGAGGCTCTCACGGATCTCGTTAAGCTCGTCGCGCGCCTTTTCCGAGGTATCGCGCAGCATCCGCAGCACTTCTTCCGCTTCGATATGGCGTCCCTTCTCCGCCAGCCAGCGCGGGCTGTTCGGCAAAAAGACGACCAGAATGATCAGGATCACCGCCGGCAGCGCCAGCACGCCCAGCATGGCGCGCCAGTTACCGCTGTAGCTAAAGGCGGTATCGGAAAGAAACGCCAGCACAATGCCAAGGGTGACCATCAGCTGATACATACTGATCATTTTCCCGCGCACGTTCTCGCTGGCCATCTCGGAGAGGTACAGCGGCGCGGTATAAGAGGCAATCCCGACTGCCACGCCCAACACCACGCGGGCCACCAGCAGCACCTCCACGCTGGCGGCAAAAGCGGATCCGATAGAGCCGGCCACAAAGAGTACGGCCCCCGCCATCAGGCTGTATTTACGGCCAAGGCGGAACGACAGCCAGCCGTTAAACAGCGCGCCTATCGCCGCCCCCAACATCATGCTGCTAACCACCCACTCCTGAAGCTGGCTGGATAAGGTGAAATGGTCGGTTATAAAGGGCAACGCTCCGGATATCACGCCGATATCCAGGCCAAAAAGCAAGCCCGCCACCGCCGCGGCGATGGAAACAAACCAGTTCATCCGCCGGGTATCACGTTGCGTCCGCGGCGATAATGTAGAGTCGTTACTGATTGAAGTCATTTTTTTCCTGCCACACAGAGTAAGACATAAGACGAAAGTACGTGACTGGTGGATGAATGGGTCAGGCAGGATAAGCCAAAGATATGGACTATATTGCTGGCAGGATGGGTTTTGTGATGGACATTAAACTTTCAAAGTAACAAAAAATGCGTTTCCAATAGTTAATAACCCTGTTTATACAGAGCGGTAACATTATACCCGTATTCCGGAGTATGGACGATCCGCACTTTTGCGTATGGACAATAATTGCTCAGATGGCCGGAGCGATACGACAGACCCCGGCCATCGCGGACGGTTAGCGCGCCAGCCAGCCGCCGTCCACCGCCACCGTGTAGCCATTGATGTAATCGGAGGCTGAGGAGGCAAGGAACACGACTGGCCCCATCAGATCGGCCGGTAGCCCCCAGCGCCCGGCGGGAATGCGATCGAGGATTTCGCTGCTACGCTGCTCGTCGGCGCGCAGCTGCTGGGTGTTGTTGGTCGCCATATACCCCGGGGCGATGGCGTTGACGTTGATGTTGTGTTTGGCCCACTCGTTGGCCAGCAGGCGGGTGACGCCCATCACCGCGCTTTTGGATGCGGTATACGACGGCACGCGGATCCCCCCCTGGAACGACAGCATGGAGGCGATGTTAATGATCTTCCCGCCGCTGCCCTGGGCGATAAAGTGTTTCGCCGCCGCCTGGGACATAAAAAATACGCTCTTGATGTTGAGGTTCATCACGTCGTCCCAGTCTTTTTCGCTGAACGCCAGCGCGTCCTCGCGGCGAATCAGGCCGGCATTGTTGACCAGAATATCAATATGGCCGAACTCCGCCACCGCCCGCTCCAGAAGCTGAGGAATACCGTCGATCTGGCGCAGGTCGGCGGTCAGGCTGAGAAAACGGCGTCCCAGCGCGGTTACCCGCTCGATAGTCTCCACCGGTTCGACGATATTGATACCGACAATATCGCAGCCCGCTTCCGCCAGCCCGAGGGCCATCCCCTGACCTAAACCGGTATCGCATCCGCTCACGACGGCCACTTTTCCCTGCAGGGAGAATGCATCAAGAATCATATTATGTTCCTTAGTCGTTCAGAGCCTGCTGTTTGCAGGCAAGGTTCTCTCGGCCCGGTCCGCGCCGGCGGCGCGACTGAGCGTGGGGCGAACTCTCGGGCATAGCCCACCATAATGAAAATAAAACAGAGTTCCGTTTTGCTGATGGGTGCCATCTTAGCCCCGCCCCCAGCCATTTTCAATATTATTTAAAACGATGTTTCATTTTTTATGATGACGATTACAAAAAAAGAAAAAGCGAAGGAGCCTCCCGGCACGCGCCAGGCCGGAAAAGGTTTTGAAAAGATGAAGATTCTACCGATTGTCTGCAGAGGTGCCGAAGCGAAGCCAGCAGACCGCTGAAAACGCGGGAATTACGCTGAACTGCGTGAGCCATCACAAATAATGAAACAATGTTTTGATAAATTAACACCTGTCTTTTAAAACATATCACTCAGCGACACGCCTCTGGTCCAGCGGCATCGCAGGAAAGAAAGGAGCACTACATGGCTAAAGGCATGCGGGTCAAACTGAATTATCACGTCAGCCACGATCCGGATACCGGGGCGGAAGTCACCCGCTTAACCCCCCCGGAGGTCACCTGTCATCGCAACTACTTCTATCAGAAGTGCTTTTTTAACGATGGCAGCCATTTACTGTTCGCCGGCGAGTTTGACGGCCACTGGAACTACTATCTGCTGAATATCGCCAGCGCCGAGGCCGTCCAGCTAACCGAAGGCGCCGGGGATAACACCTTCGGCGGCTTCCTCTCCCCGGACGATAAGTCGCTTTATTACGTGAAAAATGACCGTATCCTGCTGGAAGTCAACCTGACCACCCTCGCCGAGCGCGAAGTTTATCGCGTTAGCGATGACTGGGTAGGGTATGGCACCTGGGTGGCAAACAGCGATTGCAGCAAACTGGTGGGCATTGAGATTGCCAAAAGCGACTGGACGCCACTCAACGACTGGCAGATTTTCCATGATTTCTTCCATAAAGGACCGCACTGCCGCCTGCTGCGCGTCGACCTGCGCAGCGGTGAGAGCCAGGTGATCCATGAGGAAAAAGTCTGGCTGGGACACCCGATCTATCGTCCCTTCGACGACCATACCGTCGCCTTCTGCCATGAAGGGCCGCACGATCTGGTGGACGCCCGCATGTGGCTGGTCAACGAGGATGGCAGCCATGTTCGCAAAGTCAAAGCGCATGCTCCAGGCGAAAGCTGTACTCATGAATTTTGGGTGCCGGACGGTTCGGCGCTGATCTACGTCTCCTATCTGAAAGGCCAGCAGGGGCGGACGATCTATCGCTTTGATCCCGAAAGCGGCGTCAACGAGGCCCTGATGACGATGCCGGCCTGCTCGCATCTGATGAGCAATTTCGATGGCACGCTGCTGGTAGGCGATGGCTCAGGTACACCGGTGGATGTCAAGGATACCGGCGGCTACTCCATTGATAACGATCCCTGGCTGTATGTCTTTAACGTGGCGGAAAAGCGCTACTTCCGCGTCGCGCGCCATGATACCTCGTGGGCGACGGTGGCCAACAGCCGCCAGGTAACGCACCCGCACCCCTCATTTACCCCGGACGATAGCGCCATTCTGTTCAGCTCCGATAAAGACGGTAAACCGGCCATCTATATCGCGAAATTACCCGCGCACCCGTCAATGCTGAGCGCCTGATCCACGCCACACTTCTTTCTGTAACTGGCCTTGCCCTCCTTCATGGAGGGCTTTTTTTGTCCCTTCTCTCTCCCCCATAAAAAACCCCGGCTGACGGCGCCGGGGAAAACAAACGATGAGGGATGAATGGTCGGTCAGAACGAGTAGGCCACCCCAACGCGGAAGCGGGTCTGACGATCGCTGCGGTCGTTCACCCCGACGTTGCCAATTTCGCCATACGGCGACCAGTTATTATCCAGCTTATAGGCCACCTTCACGTTATATTCCTGCGAGTAGGGTTTATTGTCGTTGCGGCTGACCCCTTCCGAGCTGCGGGCATAGACATAGTTCAGCTCTGTACGCCAGTCGCCGAGGACAAATCCGGCCCACGCGTCGCCGCGGTTAACTTTGTCATCATCTTTGCCGGCGTTGTTCGGATAGCGGGTGTATTCATAGCGATAGCGAGCGGCGACATAGAAGCCGTTGTCGAAGCTGTACTGCGCGTGCAGGTGCGGTTTGTAGATGGAGCGGCTGTCGTTGCTCTCAATGGTAAACCCGGGGGTGAGGAACAAGTTCGACGTCGCTTTCCAGCGCCAGCTGATGGTGTCTTCATGACCATTGCCCACCACGTCCGAATAGGGTTGCGAACCGTTGTCGCCGCCTGAGCGCCATTTGGCCTCGACGGTAAAGCCTAAGCCGTTGGCAAAGCGGTGAGAAACGGAGACGCGGTCAGCATTACTTTTATCACTCTTTCCGCCATCAATAAATTCATGACGTAAATCTATCGTTACCGCGGTTGCCGCAAAAGACATACCGCAGAGGGCGGCGAGAACCAGAGATCGTTTTAACATAGGGTACCCTTACAATAAATAAAATGACATTTCGTTTTTATGAAACATCATTTTATTTTTTAGGCACCATAGTTTTAGTGACCAGGATCGTAGTTATTTGTTTCAAAAAAGGTGGCACAACAAGACGTGACGAAGCTCAATAATTTCGCCGGGGAGAGTGAAAGAGGGAGGGAAAAATAAGGGTTCGGCAAAGCACGGCGCATAAAAAAGGCCTCCCGCAGGAGGCCATGGAAATCGAGGTATAGCGCTATGCGCGTTCTACCGCCAGCGCCACGCCCTGACCGCCGCCAATGCACAGCGTCGCCAGACCTTTGCGGGCATCGCGCTTGATCATTTCATGCACCAGCGACACCAGAATCCGGCAGCCGGAGGCGCCGATGGGGTGGCCGAGGGCGATCGCGCCGCCGTTGACGTTGACCCGGCCACTCCAGTACCCGGCCAACCGAGATCGCCTGAGCGGCAAAGGCCTCATTGGCTTCGATCAGATCGACGTCGTCCAGCCGCCAGCCGGCCCGCTCCAGACAGCGACGGGTGGCATGCACCGGGGCAATGCCCATCAGCGCCGGATCGACGCCGACGCTGGCGAAGGCGCGGATCCGCGCAAGGATCGGCAGCCCCAGCTCCAGCGCTTTAGCCTCGCTCATCATCATTACCGCCGCCGCGCCGTCATTGATGCTTGAGGCGTTGCCGGCGGTTACCGATCCAAGGCGATCGAAGGTGGGCTGCAGGCTGGCCAGCCCTTCCGCGCTGGCATCCACCCGCGGTTGTTCATCGGTATCCACGGTGCGCGCCGCGCCGTTATGCTCGGTGACAACCGGGACGATCTCATCGCGAAAGCGACCGGAATCAATCGCCTTGCGCGCCTTATGCTGTGAGCTGAGCGCCCAGGCGTCCTGCAGCTCGCGACTGATGCCAAATTCCCGGGCCAGGTTTTCCGCCGTGACGCCCATATGATAATCGTTGAAAGCATCCCACAGCCCATCATGCACCAGACTGTCAATCAGCTGGCTGTTGCCCAGCTGGGCGCCGGTGCGGCTGTCGGTAAGCACATGCGGAGCGCGGCTCATATTCTCCTGGCCGCCAGCGATCACCACGTCCGCTTCCCCGCACTGGATCGCCTGGGTAGCGAGGTGCAGAGCCTTCAGGCCGGAACCGCAGACATCGTTAATTGTGATAGCCGATACGGTGTTAGGCAGCCCACCGCGAATAGCGGACTGACGCGCCGGATTTTGTCCGGTCCCCGCGGTCAGCACCTGGCCGAGGATCACCTCATCCACGCTGTGCGGATCGATTCCCGTCTTCTCCACCAGCGCCTTCACCACCACGCTCCCCAGCTCGACGGCTGAATGGCGCGATAATGCGCCCTGAAAGCAGCCAATCGGCGTTCGCAGCGCGCCGACGATCACGACATCCTTCATCCTCTACCCCTGCCCATGCATTTGCGCAAAGAAACAGCGATATACTAGATAATTGTTATCAAAAAACTTTGTAATTGTTTAAAAAAAGTGAAGCCAATCACAAAGAAATAGCTATTCGTTAACGTTCACGCCGCTGCAGATGCTGACGCAGCCAGCTGCCGGCCGCTCCCGGCGGCGCTTTCTTATTCCACAGCAGAT
>OHCK01000597.1_pt1 | contig 14499 bp, 15 predicted proteins | sample 1577611 | NCBI WGS metagenome assembly OHCK01 (sample SAMEA3879586, study PRJEB24766) | human gut metagenome | biome: human-associated habitat; feature: feces | place: USA | collected 1985/1987 | reverse complement strand
CTGCAGGGTGGTCGCCAGCAGCGTCCACACCACGGTCCACTGCAGCACATCCAGGAAAGTGGAGCGCCAGATGGAGAGGGTGAAAATATTAATAAAGTTTTTCAGCCCCACCCAGTCCACCAGCTTCGCCGGCGGGGTGTGGTACAGGTTGTAGTTGGTGAAGGCGATGGCGAAACCGAACAGAATCGGAAAGATCACCACAAACACCAGCAGAATAAAGCCCGGGGTGATCATCAGGTACGGAAAGCCGTCGCTCAGCAGCATCTGGTACTGCTTACGCACGCTGTTGAGGGCGATCCCCTCATCGCGTTTTTTGCCGTTGAGCCACGCATCCCGCAGCGAGAGAAAATAGATCAGCACGCCGAAAGCGACGATCAGCACGCTGATAATCCCCTCGGCTAACAGGAAGATAGAGTTATCCCGCGGTACCTCTTCACCCAGGGTATATAACCCCCACAACCCCTCACGCAGGAAATCATAAAAAATCCCCAGAAAGCTGCTCAGCAGCACCAGGAAGACCAGCCCTTTCAGCCACTGGCGATGATAAAACTGACCGAAACCCGGCACGATTGCCAGCAGCAGGCCGCACCATGCATGGCGCCCGGGCCCGCGTGCGTCGCTAAAATTTTCGCTGGAATGGATGCTCACACTCGACTCCTTCTACAAACGGGAGGTCCCCCTCCCGCTCGGTGACTTCACGTGACGGTGAATTACTGATTGCTGGCCTGCATCGCTTCGATCTGCATCGTGATCTGTTTCACCGCGTTATCAAGCGCGGCCTGCGGCGCCTGCTTACCGGTGAGGCTCAGTTCAAGCGCGGCGTTGGCCGGCCCCCACACTTCCCCCATCTCGGGAATGCCCGGCATCGCTACCGCTCGCGCCGACTGGATGGCGACGGCGCTGGCCTTTTGGTCGTTTTTAATCACCGGATCGTCAATCATCGCCTTCAGCGGCGGAATTTCGCCAGTGGCGACATAGCGGGCTTTCACATACTGCGGCTGGTTGATGAACTCGATAAACTGTTGCGCCAGCGCTTTGTCTTTACTCCAGGTCGATACTACATAGCCTTTGACGCCGAGGAAGGAGCTCATCGGCTTGCCGTCCGGCAGGGTCGGCAGGGGCGCCACGCCATAGTTAATGCCAGCGGCTTCATACGGCTGGAAGGCCCAGGGGCCGTTGATCACCGCCGCCGCTTTTTTCTCGGTAAACAGGGAATCGATGGCATTCAGCCCGTTATCGCCGAGGATCCCCGCCGGAAAGACCTTCTCGGCATAGAATTTTTTCAGGAAGGTGACGGCTTCCACGGCGCCGGGGGTATTGAGACCCACCTGCTGCGGGTTAAAGCCGCCGCTGTCGTTTTTAGCAAAGATATAGCCGCCCATCGGGCCAATCGCCCCCCAGCTGTAATAGATCTGGTCAAACTTGGCGAGCAGGCCGTATTTGTTCTGCTCGCGCTGGGTTTTCGAGTAGTCCAGCCAGGCCTGCAGGCTGTCCAGCGGCTTGTCGATCAGGTCCTTGTTGTAGATAAGCACCAGGGTTTCCACCGCCTTCGGGATCCCATACAGCGCGTTGTCCATGCGGAAGGCATTGATGGAGGCTGGCGTAAAGGCATCCTGTTTCGCCTGATCGACGCTGAGCGGCGAGAGTAGTCCCTGAACCACGGCGCCGCCGAGCTGGTCATTCGGGATCACCAGCACGTCCGGCCCAATGCCCGCCGGGCCGTCGAGGCGCAGTTTTTCCAGTTGCTGGGCGTAGGGCATCTCCTGGAGATTGACCTTCACGTTGTACTGCTTTTCAAAATCGCTAACCGCGGTTTTGATGCCAGCGGATTTTTTAATGTCCTCCCAGACGTTGAGCTGCCCGGCGGCATGCGCCTGCAGGCTGGCGAGTTGCCCCGCCGCCAGGGTGGTAAGGATCAGTGCAGCAAGCGTGTTCTTTTTCATTATCAACCTCATGTGAAGGTATAACAATTTAATGGTTTTTATTTGAATTCCGTCTGCCAGTTAGAAAAATAAATCTTTTCAAACTGCCGTATTACGTGGAAAACATGTTCTGATGCGCTTTTGTTATACGCTACGCTTTGATCGTTGATAAAACTACCATAAGCTGCCAGTTGTGTGATCATCCTTGCAGAAATGAAACGTCCCTGTATGGCGCAAAATCCGCGGAAGTTATAGTCAGGGCATGATTTTACTGCTGTTGAACATCGTCACACTGATTTGTTACACGTAATACAAATCACACTCAACATAGCGATAAGCCAACGGCAAATAACAGCTACTCACTCCGGGGAATGTGGATGTCCAATATACGACTGAGGAATGTCACCAAAAGGTTCGGCAGCACGGTGACGCTGCACCAGGTCAATCTCGATATTGAAGATGGCGAGTTTGCCGTCTTCGTCGGCCCTTCCGGTTGTGGAAAATCGACGCTACTGCGCATGATTGCCGGGTTGGAAGAGGTCAGCGAAGGAGAAGTACTGATCGGCGATGAGGTGATGAATGATGTCGTGCCCGCCCGCCGCGGCGTGGCGATGGTCTTCCAGTCCTATGCGCTCTATCCGCACATGACGGTGGCAGAGAACATGGGCTACGGGCTGAAGGTGAATAAAGTGCCGAAAACGGAGATCCGTCGCCAGGTGGAAATGGTGGCTAAAACGCTGCAGCTCTCGCACCTGCTGGATCGTAAACCGAAGCAGCTCTCTGGCGGCCAGCGGCAGCGCGTGGCCATTGGCCGGGCGATCGTGCGTAATCCCCGGGTGTTTATGTTCGATGAGCCGCTCTCTAACCTTGATGCGGAGCTGCGCGTCGATATGCGCCTGCATATTGCCCGTCTGCACCAGGAGCTGAAGACCACTATGGTGTATGTCACGCACGATCAGGTGGAGGCGATGACGCTGGCCGATAAAATAGTGGTCATGAACTACGGGAAAGTCGAACAAATGGGTTCGCCGATGGCGCTGTACTACAATCCGGTCAACAAATTCGTCGCCGGCTTTATCGGCTCGCCGAAGATGAACTTTCTGCCGGCTATCGTCAGCGACTGGCAGCCGGAACGCTTAACGGTCACCCTCGCGCAGGACCATCAGCTGGCCCTGAATATCGCCACCCAGCCGCTGAAGCCCGGCGCCGCGGTCACGCTGGGGATCCGGCCAGAGCACCTCACGCCGGAAGTCTCCACCGGTACCGTGGTGGAGTTTCAATGTGAAGTGGTGGAGCGTCTGGGCAACAATACCTATCTGTTCGGCCAGTGCTACGGCCACGATAACGTCAAGGTTTTGCTGCCCGGCGACGTCCATTTCCGCCCGTGGCAGAAGATTAATCTGGCCTTCGACGACCGCTTCTGCATGGTGTTTGATGAGAACGATCTGCGCATCAGCGCCGACATCACGGCTCCGGATGCTCACTAGCTAACATATTGCTGTCATCTGCGCAGCGTATGCTGTGACTGAATGCCGGAATACACCCTGCCCGGCATTCACACCCTCATTTTTATTCTGCTGCATCGGAATCATCCTTCTCTCCCGGCATCGCAGGCACTTGTGATGCCGGCTTTTTTCCCTGAGCGGCATTCTTTCTCCCGCTGCGCCGGGCTTATCTTTCGCATATACTGATGACACCCGGCGAACGATAAGGACACAGGCATGAGGACCCGGCATCTGATGGCGCTGTTTACAGGAGTGCTGATACTGGCCATCATCCTGCCCATTTCACTCAGCATCTGGCAGGCGGCGCGGCAGGCCAAAATGCAGTTCTATCGTGAACTGGATGACTATTCCAACCGTATCGTCGTTCGGACGCTGCAGGTTGCCGACCAGGCCCGGGAAGCGTTACGAGAGGCTGACGCACACACCGCCGCCTCCTGTAGCCCTGAACATCTGCTTACGCTCCGCCGCATCGCCTATACCCATCGCTACATTCAGGAAGTGCTCTGGCTGCGTGATTCCGTGCCGCAATGCTCCTCCCTGGAAGACCATAGCGTCGCGGTCACCTTCCCCCCGCCGGACCATATTGCCCCCGACGGCTATCGCACCTGGCTGACCTCAATTAACGATCTTGGCCTCGATCATCAGATGACGGCCATGGGCAGCCGGCAGCACATGGTGATGATCGACCCCGTCTCCTTTATTGATGTCGTTCCCGCCAGCGAAGAGAAGATCCATACCATGCTGTTTGGCCTGGACCACCAGAAAATGGTGATCAGCAGTCAGCCGCTGCCGGCGAAAGTCTGGCAACGCATTAAAGATCCGCATGTGGATATGCTTACTCTGGATAACACGGTCTACCGGATCCAGCGCATTCCCGAGCTGGGCTCTGGCATCGTAACCTGGTCTTCAACCTTGCCGCTGCAGCAGCGCATTCGACAGCAGCTGTTCTTCTGGCTCCCTGCCGGCATTTTCACCAGCCTGCTCGCCACCTGGCTGCTGCTGCGTCTGCTAAGGCACCTGCGCTCACCGCGCAACAGCATGCTGGACGCCCTCAATTCCGAAGCGATTCAGGTTCACTATCAGCCGATTATTTCGTTGCAGGAAGGGAAAATTGCCGGGGCCGAGGCCCTGGCCCGCTGGCAGCAGCCCGATGGCACTTTTTTATCGCCGGATATCTTTATTCCCCTGGCCGAGCAGACCGGGCTCATCACGCAGCTGACGGAAGATATCGTCAGGAAAATTTTTGCCGATCTCGGCCCCTGGCTGCGGCAGCGGCCGGAAGTGCACATCTCCATCAACCTGTCGGTAGATGATTTACGCTCGCCCACCCTGCCGACGTTGTTGCACAATCAGCTACAGCACTGGGGGATCGCCGCCGAACAGATCATCCTTGAAATCACCGAGCGCGGGTTTGTCGACCCGGAGACCACCATGCCGGTGATCGCTCACTACCGTCAGGCCGGGCATCGGATCTCGATTGACGATTTCGGTACCGGCTACTCCAGCCTGAGCTATCTGCAGAAACTGGACGTCGACACGCTGAAAATCGATAAATCTTTTGTCGATACCCTCGAGTACCGGCCGCTGACGCCGCACATTATTGAAATGGCCAAAGCGCTCAATCTGGCCACCGTCGCCGAAGGGGTGGAAACCGAAAGCCAGCGCGACTGGCTGCGCCAGCATGGCGTTCAGTACGCCCAGGGGTGGCTTTACAGCAAAGCGCTGCCAAAAGAGCAGTTCATTCTGTGGGCAGAGCATAACCTCCATGCGCATTAAGCGGCGGGTGGCTTGAGCGGAACGTCAGGGGGCGCTACTTCAGATAGGATTTAATCACCTGCATCACAGTCTCCAGATCCGCTTCGCGCTGCGTCTCGTCAGGCTCTTTCACCACATGGTCGGTAAGATGCCCCTGAATAACCTGCAGCATCATGCCGTTGACCGCGCCGCGGATCGCCGCCAGCTGCTGTAATATTTCAGCGCACTCATGCTCGCGATTAAGCATTTTCTCTAACGCGGTACTCTGCCCCTGAATTTTCTTCAGCCGGGTCAGTAACATCTTTTTGTGTCGAACTGTATGTGACATTGCACGATCCACCGTTTCATTCTGTCCGGGATTACCGACCTGCGTGGTCAGCAACGCCTGCCAGCATACCATGATCCTTTTTATTAGCCGCTTTATCTACTGGGGGGTAGTATTTTACTACTGGGGGGGAGTAGGATAAACGCACTTTTGGCAAGGATCCCGATATGAACGATTACACTTCCCTTCTGCAGCAGGGCAATGCCTGGCTGTTTATACCCAGCGCAATACTGCTCGGCGCGCTGCACGGCCTCGAACCGGGCCATTCAAAAACGATGATGGCCGCCTTTATCGTGGCGGTACGGGGAACGTTAAAACAGGCGGTACTGCTGGGGCTGGCGGCCACGGTTTCCCATACGGCGGTGGTCTGGCTGATCGCCATGGCCGGCCTGTGGTTTGGCCGCGGCTGGAACGCCCAAACCTCTGAACCCTGGTTTCAGCTGGTCTCAGGGATTGTCATTGTGCTGATTGCCTGCTGGATGCTCTGGCGCACCTGGCGCGAATCGCAGCCCCACACGCAGCACGATCACCATCACGAACATGATCACCATCACGAACATGATCATCACCACGAACATGATCACCACCATGACCATGATCACCGCCATGACCATCACCATGCGTCCTCATCCGCCGCGCCGCTGGTGGCGGAGGAGTGGCAGGACGCGCATCAGCGGGCCCATGCTCAGGAGATCAACCGGCGCTTTGATGGCCGCCAGGTGACGACCGGGCAGATCGTGCTGTTTGGCCTGACCGGCGGGCTGATCCCCTGCCCGGCGTCCATTACCGTGCTGCTTATCTGTTTACAGCTGAAGAAATTCTCGCTGGGTGCCACGCTGGTGCTGGGCTTTAGCGTTGGTCTGGCGCTGACGCTGGTGGCTTCCGGGGCCATCGCCGCCCTGAGCCTTAAACATGCCACCCGCCGCTGGCCGTGGCTTAACGACCTCTCGCGCAAGGCGCCCTGGTTCTCAGGCTTACTGATTATTGTGGTGGGGATCTACATGATGCTTCATGGCCTGAGCGGCCTGTAAGCGATGAAAGGCCCTCTCCGTGATGAAGAGGGCGATGGGTTAATTCAGGAGACTATTTCCCGGGGAGGGCTGACCGCGTTGCGGCTGACGGGCTGGCTGAACCACGGCAGGCACAGCTGGATCAGCGGCCCAATCGACAGCGCGTAGATGACGGTTCCGACGCCAAATTTACCCCCCAGCAGCCAGCCAATCAGCAGTACGGAAAGCTCGATCGCCGTCCGGATACCGCGCAGTGACCAACCAGTGCGAGCATGCAGACCGGTCATCAGGCCATCGCGCGGCCCGGGGCCAAAGCCCGCGCCAATATACATTCCGGTAGCGATAGCGTTCAGCACAATCGCTCCTGCCAGCAGCGCACTGCGCGCCACCATCGACTCCAGCGGCGGCAGGACGGCCAGCGTGGCGTCCGCCGCTAGTCCCAGCACGATGACATTGCTCACCGTGCCGAGCCCCGGCATTTGCCGGATCGGGATCCACAGCAGCAGTACCGCCGCGCCGGTCAGGATAATCACCGTACCGAAACTGATACCCAGCTGTTTAGCCACACCGAGATGGAAAACATCCCACGGATCGGCGCCGAGATTGGCATGCACGAAGAGCGCCGTGGACACGCCGTAAAGCACCAGACCAATATATAACTGCAGCAGGCGACGAAGCATATTTTTTCCTCAACATCATTGCGAATGCCCTCATCATCAGCAAAAATGGACTGATAATTAATGGCCAGTTTTGGAAAAGTGGATCGCTATGTCAGCCCGACGCTTTGGAACCCAATCGCTGGTACGCCTGCTCGGCAACTGGCAGGAGACCAGCTCACGCACGCCGCTATGGCGCCAGCTGGCGGAAGCGCTCCGCCTGCTGATCCTTGATGGTCGCCTGACGCTGCAAACGCGCCTGCCCGGCGAGCGCGAGCTGGCGGCGGCCCTGAACGTCAGCCGGACCACCATCGCCAGCGCCCTCGGCCAGTTGCGGGAGGAGGGCTTTCTCTACAGCCGCCAGGGGAGCGGGTCACGCATTGTTTTGCCGGAACGCCCCGCCGATCTTCCTCTGCCTGCCGGCATCTCATCTACGCTTAATCTATCTACCGCCGCCCTCAGCGCCGGGCCGGAGGTCCATCAGGCCTTCCAGCACGCTATGACCCTGCTACCGCCCTATCTCGCACAGACTGGCTATGACCAGCAGGGGCTGCCGGTGCTGCGGGAGGCGATTGCCCGGCGCTACAGCGAACGCGGTCTGCCGACGCGGCCCGATGAGGTGATGGTGGTCAACGGCGCGCTCAGCGCCTTCGCGCTGATCCTGCGCCTGTTCACCGGGCCGGGCGATCGGGTGGTTATTGACGCTCCAACCTATCCGATGGCCATCAGCGCCATTCAGGGCGCCTCATGCCGCCCCGTCGGGGTTGCGCTTCCGCAGCAGGGATGGGACTGCGATGGACTGGCGGCGACTATTGCGCAGACTGCGCCGCGGCTGGCGTGGCTGATGCCGGATTTTCACAACCCCACCGGACGCTGTATGGATGCCCCCACCCGCCAGCGGGTTGCGGACATCGCCGCCAGGACGCGAACAACGCTGGTAATCGACGAGACCATGGCCGACCTTTGGTATAACGCGCCGCCGCCCCCACCGCTGGCCAGCTTCAATCCCGATGCCGCGGTGCTCACCATTGGTTCGGCCGGGAAAAGCTTCTGGGGGGGACTACGTATCGGCTGGATCCGCGCCAGCGCGCGGACCATCGCCTCGCTTATTCAGGCCCGCGATTCGCTGGATTTGGGTACGCCGCTGCTGGAGCAACTGGCCTGCAGCTGGCTACTGGAAAATGCCGCCACACTGCTGCCGCCGCGGCGGGATATGCTCAAGGCGCGCCGGGACATGTGCGAAACGCTGATGGCGGAATATTTTCCCCGCTGGCGGTTTTCGCCACCGGAAGGTGGGCTCTCTTTTTGGGTGGAACTTCCTGACATGCTGGCCACCCTGTTCTCTGCGCGCGCGGAAAGTCAGGGGATCCATATCGGCACCGGTACGCGGTTTGGGCTGGAAGGGGCGTTCGATCGCTATTTACGTCTGCCGTTTACGCTGCCGGATGAAGCATTGCGCCGGGTCTTCTCCACGCTACAACCGCTGTGGCAAAGCCTTGCTGAACAGAAGGAAAATACACGTTTGCGAAAAATAATATAAGAAAATAGCGACGGGCTGACTTCAGCCCGTCAAATGACCTTCATCCATGAGGTATATGAGATGTTTTTATAAAATTGCCTGGCTATCCTGCCCTCTGGTTATGGCAACCCAATGACAGAAAGAAGGCAATTTCATTAATGCTGGCGCGGAATAGGAAACCCTTTCAGGGAAATAATAAAGCCATCTTCATCTTTTTTGATTTTAGCGCCGGTGTCACACCAGTCGGAAGCAATGCGAAAGAACTCATCACTACCGATATTCCAGTTCAGGCGGACGTGTTTTACGTATCCTGAGCGCAACATATCGCAAGCTTCGCTATAGTTGCTGGCTGTAGAGAATTGTTGTTTCATTTTTTCTTCTTCAGAAGTTTTCTTAATGCTTTGATTTCTTTAGGGGTAAGTGGCGTCGCTTCCTCTTCGGTATGCTGGCTGTCAATGTCCTCTTCCGTCACCCCCGCCTCACCTGCTGACTCCTCCAGCTGAAAAGCCAGCTGCAGCAGCTTTTCCGTTGCCGTTCCCAGGTTCTCGTTATTAACTTCCGCATAATGACGCAACTTTTCTTTTAGCTCTGCGTCAATTTTTACATTCAAAACCACTGTGGTCATAGCTACGCTTCCCGTGCAATAAAATCATCATAATTAATACACGAAGTTAACATGCTGATCCAGAGATATATTTTACAGCATGAGCCTGGCAACAAATTCCCATCAGTAAGATGCGCTTTATTTATGACATGCAAATGACATTAATATTTCAGTAGTATTTCAGATTTATGACAAGTAAATATTATGGAATAAAAGCAGGGGGTTTTAACAACAAAAACTAATATGCGATCTTTATCAGAAATTAATTATTGCAGGAGTAAAAACCGGACAAATATAAGGGAAACACCAGGCGGGAGAAATGGGTGGGGGCCCTGCCAGCTACATCCCGGCACACACGTCGTCTGCTCTGGCTGCTTCCTTCCGGACCTGACCTGGTAAACAGAGTAGCGTTGCGGGAGAACCAACAGAGCCCCCATTGAGAGCGTTAGTTGCCTAACGCGCTGGCGCATTATCCCTGCTGACCTGGTGAATTGCAAGCTCACACCGTCCGCCTGCTGGTTTATTGCGCAATAACGCGAATAAAACCAGCCACTCACGGTCAGCCTGTGAGATTGCGAGCCCGCGCTCAGCACACATCTGGGTTATCCACCATACTTATCCTCTTCGTCCTCTTTTATCACCAGTACATTGTCTCGACGGTAATCGAATGACTGACTCATCACCACAGACCATCACTCTGCCTTTACCTGCTATTGAAGGGATGACCATCGCCTTTCAGGGCGTAAACTACCTGCGTCCTGAAAAAATGCTCGACTTCGCGACCATCAGTCCCGCGCCGGTGCGGGCGGTTACGCCGCTGGCGCTGCTCTATTCCACCGTCGGCGTGCTGCGCCAGGTGGAGCTACGCAAGCTGCCGGTCTATATCAGCGGTCGGGTGGTGTACCCTATCTCGTCGTTAACCATGCCGGGCCTGCGCGCGAGGCTGATCATCAACGCCACTTCGCAGCGGTTGAAATTTCTTGAGAGTCTCATCGCCAGCTCAGCCTCCGACAATGTCCATGGCATGCAGATCCTCGGCCTCGCTCTGACGTTCACCGTCGAACAGGCCGCCTGACCCAGGCCGGCTGTACAGCTCCTGGCTTAGCGCTTATGCTGACGTTTTGCCGGTAACAGGACAGAAAATGGCTCCGCACGACACATTTCCCCAACGCGTCTGGCACATCGTGGCGTCGATACCGGAAGGGTATGTCACGACCTACGGCGAGGTCGCCCGGCTGGCAGGTTCACCGCGCGCGGCGCGCCAGGTGGGCGGCGTATTGAAGCGCCTGCCGGAAGGGTCCACCCTGCCATGGCACCGGCCCCGATCTACAGCGGCAGCGTCAGGCGCTGCTGGCCGAGGGTGTGCAGGTCTCCGGCAGCGGCCATATCGATCTCCAGCATTATCGCTGGGTTTATTGAAGGCAAAAAAAAGCCCCCATCCGGGGGCGTAGCGAGCTTACTGGGCGACAGGAACGGCGGTCTGCTGGACCGGAACCAGCGTCAGGTCGGCATGAGTGCCGCCCTGGTTTATTACCGTCTGCACGGTATCGGTAATAAACATCAACTGGCCGTTAACCGTGATCGCCGCGCTTAGCAGAATGCGAGCGTTCGGTTGAATATCTGCCGGGTTGTAAGGCAGCGCAAAGTTAAATGGCGCCTGTTTGCCTTCGGTACGCACCGCTTTTTGCGACAATATGCGGGCTGGCGCATCTGCCAGAGAAGCATCCGACAGGGTCACCGTCAGTACCGCATCCGGCGGTAAAGCGATTCTCTGGCGGATATTAATCGTCCCCGTGACGCTCGGCTGCTGCTGCGCCACGCTCAGCGTCGCGATACCGTAAGGGTCGGGCGCGGCCGCCTGCGTCGAAGAATTGTTCGAGTGGTGATTAGCACAGGCGGTCAGCGTCGCGGCGACGGCTAAGGCACTAAACATATAGGCAAATTTCATGATGTTCTCCTTATCATCCCTTAATACCCAGGAGGATGTTCCGCCGCTTCGCCGGCAGGAACTTTCGTGTCGTCAATAAGTGTGGCACAGATCTCAGATTTGTTCCTGTTAACTGGTCGTTATTCAGATTATTACACCCATCGGACCACTTGCGATTCCAGGTTATACTTGGCCACATTACGCGCGCTGCGCCGCTATTGTTAATTGAGGATAAGTATGAGTCAGGCACTCTCTAACCTGCTGGCATTATTAGATCTGGAAAAAATTGAGGAAGGGTTGTTTCGCGGGCAGAGCGAAGACCTGGGGTTACGTCAGGTTTTTGGCGGCCAGGTAGTGGGTCAGGCGCTGTATGCGGCAAAAGAGACCGTGCCCGTTGAGCGTCTGGTTCATTCGTTTCACAGCTACTTTCTTCGCCCCGGCGATAGCCAGAAGCCGATCGTTTACGATGTGGAGGTGCTGCGCGACGGCAACAGCTTCAGCGCCCGTCGGGTCGCCGCCATCCAGAACGGGAAGCCGATTTTCTATATGACCGCCTCCTTCCAGGCGCCAGAGAATGGCTATGAGCATCAGAAAGCAATGCCGGCCGCCCCCTCCCCTGACGGCCTGCCTTCGGAAACCGATATCGCTCGCAAGCTGGCGCATCTCCTGCCGCCGCAGGTGAAAGACAAATTCCTCTGCGATAAACCGCTGGAGATCCGTCCGGTGGAGTTTCATAACCCAATGAAAGGCCATATCGCCGAACCGGTGCGCCAGGTCTGGCTGCGCGCCAACGGCGCCGTCCCTGACAATCTGCGTATTCATCAGTATCTGCTGGGCTATGCTTCAGACTTTAACTTCCTGCCGGTGGCGCTGCAGCCGCACGGCGTTGGTTTCCTTGAGCCCGGCATGCAGGTCGCCACCATCGACCACTCTATGTGGTTCCACCGGCCGTTTAATATTAATGAATGGCTGCTGTATAGCGTCGAAAGCACCTCGGCCTCCAGCGCCCGCGGCTTCGTTCGCGGCGAATTCTACACCCAGGATGGCACGCTGGTTGCCTCAACGGTTCAGGAAGGGGTGATGCGCAACCGCAACGCATAAAAAAAGCCTCCCGGACGGGAGGCTTTTCGCTATCAGGAGAGAATGGCTTTTTTATCAGGCGTTATAGGCGTTTTCGCCATGGCTGTTGACGTCCAGCCCTTCGCGCTCCTGCTCTTCCGGCACGCGCAGCCCGACGGTCATATCCGCCACTTTGTAGCCGATGAACGCCACAACGCCGGACCAGACCACGGTGATGGCGATACTTTCCAGTTGCACCAGCAGCTGATGGCCCATGGTGACGCCTTCCGCATAACCGACGCCGCCCAGAGAAGTCGCCGCGAAGATACCAGTCAGGATACAGCCGACGATGCCGCAGACGCCGTGAACGCCGAAGACGTCGCAAGGATCATCCACACGCAGCCAGCGTTTCAGCGCAGTCACGCCCCAGATACCCGCCAGGCCAGAGGCGATACCGACGATCAGCGCCCCGCCGACACCGATATAACCACACGCCGGCGTAACGCCAACCAGACCGGCAATTGCCCCGGAGCAGGCGCCCAGCAATGAAGGTTTGCCGCGCAGAGCCCATTCGCCAAAGGTCCACGCCAGGATAGCCGCAGCGGTCGCCACGACGGTGTTAACGAACGCCAGGGCCGCAATTTCATTCGCTGCGCTGGCAGAGCCGGCGTTGAAGCCGAACCAGCCCACGTAGAGGATAGCGGTGCCAGTGAACACCATCGGCAGGTTATGCGGTTTGAACGCTTCTTTGCCGAAGCCCACGCGTTTGCCCATCATATAGGCGCCCACCAGCCCGGCGACCGCGGCGTTGATGTGCACAACGGTGCCGCCGGCGAAGTCCAGCGCGCCATGGGTCGCCAGCAGACCGCCGCCCCAAACCATATGCGCAATCGGCACGTAGGAGAGTGTCATCCATACCACCACGAAGATCAGTACCGCGGAGAAACGAATACGTTCCGCCAGCGCCCCGACAATCAGCCCGACGGTGATGCAGGCGAACGAGCCCTGGAATGCCACGTGGATATACTGATAGAAGGTGCCCATCAGCGCTTTCAGCTCAATATTTTTCAGCATCACCCAGTCAAAGCTGCCGAAGAAGCTGCCGCCGGTGCCGAAGGCCAGGGTATAGCCATAAATCACCCACAATACGCAGACCAGGCCAAAGGTGACAATCACCTGAGTCAGCATGGACAGAACGTTCTTACCGCGGATCAGGCCGCCGTAAAACAGCGCAATCCCCGGGATAGTCATAAACAGAACCAGCGCGGTGCAAATCATCATAAACGCGTTATCGGCTTTGTCCGCCACCGCAGGCGCGGCCATCGCCAGCCCCGGCAGAAGGGCTAATGCCCCCAGACCCGATTTCATTGTTGCCATTTTCATTGTTTCGTTCCCCATCACTGTGTGGTCTGGAAATTACAGTGCCGCTTCGTCAGCTTCGCCGGTACGGATGCGAATGACGCGCTGCAATTCAGCGACGAAAATTTTGCCGTCGCCAATTTTTCCGGTGTAAGCCGCTTTGCTGATGACATCGATGACTTCATCCAGCTGATCGTCGGCAATCGCCACATCAATCTTCACTTTTGGCAGAAAGTTGACGCTATACTCGGCGCCGCGGTAGAGCTCCGCATGACCTTTCTGACGGCCAAATCCTTTGACTTCAGTGACCGTCAGGCCCTGAATGCCGATGGAAGACAAAGCTTCACGCACGTCTTCCAGTTTGAATGGTTTGATTACCACGGTAACCAGCTTCATAAGTCCCCTCCAGTCAGTATTCGGTAATGGCCGCAGCTAACACGATGGATATAAAGCAAGGGCTATGCCAGAAATGAAAAAAGGCCGCAAAGCGGCCCTTTGATGGCAAAAAACAGGGGACAGGTCAGGCAATATCCTGCGCAACGGCGCCTGGCGCGCAAAAATGCACCACAACGGTGCATTTGATGTAACGTTTTTGCACCATCGCAGGCCGCCCAGCGTTCCCTGCCTGCTGGTGGTGCATCAGGCGCTGAGCGACTCCTCTCTGGCGCTGGCCGCCAGCTCTTCGCCGGCCAGCTGCAGCTGATACATCTGCCAGTAGCGGCCTTTCGCCGCCAGCAGCTGCTGATGGGTGCCCCGCTCGACAGCCTGACCTCGATGCAGAACCAGGATGGTATCGGCCTCCACAATGGTCGAAAGCCGATGGGCAATAACCACGAGGGTGGTATGCTGGCGGACCTT
>OHCK01000592.1_pt1 | contig 14633 bp, 11 predicted proteins | sample 1577611 | NCBI WGS metagenome assembly OHCK01 (sample SAMEA3879586, study PRJEB24766) | human gut metagenome | biome: human-associated habitat; feature: feces | place: USA | collected 1985/1987 | reverse complement strand
CTGACGAGCAGGACGATCTCATCTCCATCGGCACCATCGGTCTCATCAAGGGCGTTTCGAGCTACCGCCCGGAAAAGGGTACGAGGCTCGCGACCTACGCTGCCAAATGCGTGGAGAATGAGATTCTGATGTACTTTCGCAGTCGGAAGAAATTACAGGGCGAGGTGTCGCTCAACGATTCGCTCGATTCCGACGCCGACGGCGAGTCGCTCTACCTCATGGATGTCGTCGGCGTCGAGGACACGATGTATTTGGACATTCAGGACCGCGACGACTGCCTGCGCGTGCGAAGGCTCGTGCACGAGTGCCTGACCGAGCGAGAGGAAGAGGTCATCATCTCGCGTTACGGCCTCGGCGGCCGGATGCCCCGCACACAGCGTGAGGTCGCCAAAAAGCTCGGCATCTCGAGGAGCTATGTATCCCGCCGGAACTAATGTAAGCGATGCCCGGAAAGCCTTGAAAATCAAGGGTTTCCGGGCATCTGGCATGTTAGGGTAGCGCCGCCATTATTGTAAGCGGGGCAGAAAATTAACGTAAGCGGCCATTCATCGACAGACTTAACTTGGTAAAAACAACAAATTGTATGTAGCTTGATATGAAATCAAGCTTTGGTACAACTGAAATTCAGAAAAATTATTCGGATGACATGAACATAATAGTGCGCGAAACAATTCTTCTACGCTAGGTGATTTGCCCTTTAATCTTTTAGTAGACTCGCAAAAAGCTTGGAAGCAATACAGAAAATCGTGGCCCTGTGTAATAAGAAGATACTCTTCCAACGAATATTCATGCCTACACGCCTCACTTAGTAATTCCAGTTGTCCTCGATTGCGAGAAATCAAACCTGGATTGAGAGTATGAATTTGTTCCAAGAGACGTGCTATATCAATTATTTGTTTATCCTGGTCAAATGATTTGGTTACAGAAAGGCCATTGAATCTCACATCCCAACCATTTTCAGAGCTTAGCTTTCTGTATAGGGAAAGCCACTTTAGATTTGATAGTACTTGCGACCGGATTTCTTGTGGTGATTTGCTCCCTTGGTAATATGCATAGAAGAAAGGCGAAAATACAGAGTCATTAGAAATGAGCATCATCTCTAAACAAGAATAGTCATAGTATAGCATTTGCGGGCATGTGCTACGGGAATCATAATCGATGTCGCATATTCCTATTACTCTGTCATCTGAAAAATAATATACAATCTCTTCTACTCCGCATTTGCCAGAAAAGGATTCTTTAAGATCTATATCTTGGTGTAGTCTCCCGTTAAAAAATAGAATATCATCTTCTCCCTCAACTACAACAATTCCCTTTTTGTGCTCAAAATCTGCAGATAATGTTAATCTGATTTCAGCAATAATGTCTTCTTTGCTAAGATTACAACGTATTGAGTTCTGCCCCATATAATTCACCCAAATCAATTTGTATATCTAAATGGTTGCTCACAACTTGAGGGGAGTGCGTTGCGACAATAACCTGTAATTCAGTTTGCTTGGAAACCTCCAAAAGATCATCAAGAAATTTCTTTTGCCAAGTAATATGAAGAGAAATTTCAGGCTCATCAATCAATAATAGCAATTTTTCTTTCGTATCAAAAATCAACTCATAAAACAAAACAATCTCTTGTTTTTCGCCAGAAGAAAGTTGAGATAGTTGTAAAACTTTTTTAGGATTATCATTGTCAACCACTTCGAATCCATTGTTGCGTGTAATCTTAATATGCTTAAATGTGAGTCTGCTATTGATTATTTTTGTAAATAAATCAAGCTTGGATACTAAGTTTTGAAATACTTTGTACTTTTCAGCAAAATCATCAAAGTAGATCTTTAGGGCTGTAGAATATGTCGGATTATAATTTTTCTCATCAATAATCGACATATCTACGAGGTCGTACATGTTTAGTTTTTCAAATTTCTCATTTGCCTCATCTAGCCGAGCTTGGTATTCTGCTTGATCCTTGATTCCGTCTTTTGCCGCAAATAAGCGCTTTGGGTAAGAACTATCCAAAGTATTGGAAACTCTAGAATACTCCTCAGAAACTTTGCTTATCTGTGTTTTTAAACGTTGTGGTAACTCGCGAATAACTTCAATTACTTGTGGTTCTTCGGAACGCCTAGAAACAGTTCTTATCAATCGTTGATCCGAAATAAATCGCACTTCACCACACCAATCTTTGATTTGATCAATTTTTCGTCGCAACTTGATCATTGCTTGGTGTTCAGATTTATTTCCATAATGCTCATAGTATCGATCGTCTTCTAAGAACATATGATAAAAGTATTCATCTTCCGTAAAATATTCATCTGTTCTATAATCAATAAATCCACCGGGGGTTTTTTGTAGCCAAGGGCGCCTCTGAATAAAACGCGTATATTCCTGTCGCTCTTCATTAAAAAAAGGTAATTTAAGGTCATCGATTAAAATGCCTTTTTCTCCTTTTTTTATTATAATTTTTTGATCATTGTCAAAGGAAATCTGGAGAGAAGAAAAGTCTAATCGCATAAAATAATCGATGCTCCCTTTGCTAAGTGCATTGATTATTCTTAAAATGGTGGATTTACCAAAGCCATTTGGCCCCGTGATTATAGTAATACCTTCAATCTTTGTCGAAATATTATAGTTAAAACGGCCAAAAAGATTATCAATTTGGATGTTGCGTATCATAGCTTTTCCTCCATATCTTAAATCTTGAAACAATGATAGGGTTAGTGATTACAACTCAGTACTCTCAGCTAATGCCATGTTAATCTATATACCTATATGCCCAATGACCGCTTTCGCGGCATTTTACAAGTTTTCCCTCCCGTACCAAAGTCGAAAGAATCCGATTTGCCGTTGCAGTCGACACACCGCACAGCTCCCTCACATCTGCATTCATAATAAACTCATGAGTTTCCAGGAACTTCTCGATCTGCTTCCATCGCATCGTTGCCTTATCTATCGTTCCATCGCTCATCTCATCACTCGCACTAATTGCGTCAATGAGCGATGCTTTGATGGCTGAGAGCATGAACTCGATAAACACCGTAGACTCTCCGGCAGCATTGGAGGCATTAATGGATTCATAATACTCCTGCTGGCGATTATGGATAATGGATTCCACTGGCAACCATGCGAAGGCAGGGTTCCATTTAGAAAGCAGCAGCGTATGCCACAGGCGTCCAACACGGCCGTTTCCATCGGCAAAGGGGTGGATCAGTTCCAGTTCATAATGGAACACACAGCTGCGGATCAGCATATGCACATCGTTATTTTTCGTCCAGTCCAGCAGCTCCATGATCAAATCGGGGACATACTGCGGCAGAGTGTCGAAATGCAGGACATGCCCTTCCTGATCTACAACGCCAACGGGCTTGGAACGGAACACACCGGACTCATCCACCAGACCGCGTGTCATGATGCTATGGGCGGTCAGCAGATCATCCACGGAGTAGGGATCAAGCTCCTCCAATCGCTCATAGATCTCATAAGCGTTTTTGACCTCTGCAATATCTTTAGGCGGAGCCAGAACCTGTTTGCCGTTGAGAACGGCGGTGACCTGCTCCAGAGTCAGCGTGTTCTGCTCGATGGCCAAGGAGCCATAAATTGTTCGGATGCGATTGGTGCGCCGCAAAGTAGGGTTGGCCGAAAGCTGATTCATAGATGTCAATCGTCCAACCAGTTCTGCAATCTCAGCAACATGGTCGATCATCGCATTTGTAATTTCAAAGGGGGGGTTGTTCCGCATCCTGCCACCTCATGTAAAAACTTATCTATATTATTATACCAAACATCACTCATTTCATCAATCAAAAAGTAGCTGAGATTACAAAAAGGTCGCCCTTTATGGCGACCTTAAAACATTTAATGAGGTGTAAGCAAATGGGAATTCGCACCGCCCAAATATTTCACCCGTTATTAGCGGTTATAAGCAACCGTCAAAATCGGCGCAAAGCATTGAAATCACTGGGTTTATTGAGAAATCAAACCCACCCGAAATTATCTTCTTTTATACGCTGTTACCCTTGACCGCGTGAGCTGATAAGGGCAAAATCAAGGGAAAACCCCATGCGGGAAACACAATTATTTGACAAACGGCTGACAGTGATGTGTTAAGTCAAACTGAATAAGAATCCACCGGCAGGTCCGGTTACGGTAAGGGAGCATTGCGTGGCAATGCTCCCTTTTACTATACCACAGACCGCCGTTGAGAGATAGATAAAATCTGTGGCAGAACGGAGGTGTCAGATATGCCGCAGGCGATCTTTGCGTACCATCTTGGCATGGACGCCGAGCAATACGCCTTTTTCCGCATCCCCAAGCTCCTGATCACCGAGCCGTACTTTCGGCGGCTCTCCACCGACGCGAAGCTGCTGTATGGCCTCATGCTGGACCGCATGAGCCTGTCCATGAGAAACGGCTGGATGGACGATGACGGCCATGTGTACATCTACTTTACGCTGGAGGAGGCGTGCGAACAGCTCTGCTGCAAGACGGATAAGGCGGTCAAGCTGTTCGCGGAGCTGGACAGTGCCAAAGGCGTTGGCCTCATTAGGCGGGTCAAGCAGGGGCTTGGCAGACCGGCCAAGATCTACGTTCTCCGCTTCATGGGCATGGAGGACGAACCAGGCGAGGATACACCGAAAGCGGAGCCTCCGAGCTGCCGAAATCCAGACTTCGGAAAAACCGAAGTCAAGAGTTCTGAAAAACCGAAGTCTGGACCTCGGAAAATCAGAAGTCAAGACCTCGGAAAAACCGAGTGTAATAAGACTGATAAGAATAATACTGAGTTGAATAATACTGATTCATCTATCCATCCGGGCGCGCAGCCGGAGGAGGTGATCGAGGAATACCGAAAAGAGATTCGGGAAAACATCGAGTATGACCACCTGCGCCGGCAGCATCCCTACGACGACATCGACGAGATCGCGGACCTCATGCTGGAGGTCCTCTGCACACAGGGCAGCTTCATGCGGATCGGCGGAAAGCAGCTTTATACGGAGTTAGTGAAGGAGCGTTTTCTGAAGCTGGATTCCTCCCACATCGAGTATGTGCTGGACTGCCTGCGGGAGAGCACCGCGGACATTCGTAACATCAAAGCCTATCTGCTGGAGATGCTGTTCAACGCCCCAGCTACCTGCGGCAGCTACTACCGCGCCAAAGTGAATCACGACTTCCATGACAGCGGATAGGCAGAGCGAACAGCTCTGCTTTTTTGAAACCCATTTTACGACTGAAAGGAGCATCGAACCCGTGAAAACAATCGCACTGGCAAATCAGAAGGGCGGCGTGGGTAAGACCACCACAGCCGCCAGCCTCGGCATTGGTCTTTCTCGGCAAGGTAAAAAAGTTCTGCTGATCGACGCCGATGCACAAGGCAATCTCACACAGATGTTGGGCTGGTCGCAGCCCGACGAATTATCCCCCACGCTCTCCACTCTGATGGAGAAGATCATCGCGGAGCAGCCCATCGCCCTCGGTGAGGGCATTCTGAACCACCCTTCCGGCGTCCACCTTGTCCCCGCCAATATTGAGCTGTCGGCGTTGGAGGTCACGCTGGTCAACACCATGAGCCGTGAAACGGTACTGCGGCAATACCTGTCTACGGTGGCAGACCGCTACGATTACGCGCTCATCGACTGTATGCCGTCGCTGGGTATGCTGACCATCAACGCCCTGACTGCGGCGGACAGCGTAATTATTCCTGTGCAGAGCCAATATCTCCCAGCAAAGGGACTGGAGCAGCTTTTGCGAACCATCACCCGCGTCAAGCGGCAGCTCAACCCAAAGCTGGAGGTGGACGGCATTGTGCTGACGATGGTGGACAGCCGCACCACGCTGGCGCGGGAGATCAACGCGCTTGTCCGCAAGACCTATGGCGGTCATGTGTTCGCAAGCGAGATCCCCCGTTCCATCAAGGCGGCAGAGATCAGCGTGGAAAACAAAAGCATTTACGACCATGACCGCAGTGGCAAGGCGGCGCTGGCGTATGAAAATCTGACGAGGGAGGTGTTGAGCCTTGGCAAGCAAATTAAGCGGCATCGAGCTGACCCGGTACGATGACCTGTTCAAAACGGACGCGGAGCGTGAGGCCGACCGGCAGGAGCGTATCCAACTCGTTCCCGCAGCAGAGGTTTTCCCGTATTCCCGCCAACCGTACACCATCGACCGTCCCACACCCGATTTGGTGCGGCTCATGGACAGTATTGAGCACATCGGCATCGCGGAGCCGCTGATCGTCCGCCCCCGTGATGCTGGCGGATATGAGATCATTTCCGGTCACCGGCGCGATTACTGTGCGAAGGCTGTGGGATTGGATACCCGCCCCGTCATCGTCCGCAATTACAGCGACGAGGAAGCGGACATCCTCGTGGTGGACTACAACATCAACCGTGAGGACTTACTGCCCAGCGAGAAAGCCAAAGCCTACAAGCTGAAGCTGGACGCCATGAAACGGCAGGGCCAGCGGACAGATTTAACTTCTGGCCAACTTGGCCAGAAGTTAAAGGGACATAGTTCAATAGACCTTTTAGCGGATCAGGTAGACGAAAGCCGCAAGCAAGTACAGCGATATGTGCGTCTAAATAAGCTGATCCCTCCGCTGTTGGACGCGGTGGATGCGGGAACGCTCAAATTCGTTCCCGCAGCGGATTTCCTCTCCCACCTGTCCGAAAAAGAACAGACCTACCTTCTGCTGGTCATGGAGCACGATGAGGTATCCCCGTCGTTGGGACAGGCTCAGCGGCTCAAGCAGCTCAGTGGCGAAGGCAAGCTGGAGAATAACATCATCGACCTCATCATGCGGGAGGAAAAGCCGCTGGAGCGCAAGGTCACCATCCGCAACGACCGCCTGCAAAAATACTTCCCCGCCAGCTACACCCCGAAGCAGATGGAGGATGTCATCATCAAGCTGCTGGAGGGTTGGCACCGCAAGCGGCAGCAGGAGATGAGTCGATAACGCTTCTGCCGGGGCATTTGTTGACATCGGACTGGCGTGTTGCTATGATGCGAGCATCAACGAAAAGTGAGGTGCCGCAAGTGGCTTTGCAAGACGATAGAAAAAACAATGCCGATGGTCACTGTGATTGGGAACAGAATTTGCCGGAGTTTTTGCAGGAGTCAATCCAAGCTATGGTCAGCGCGTGGGATAAACTGGATCGTGGTGAAGAATATTATCTCTGGGATTGCGATTACTGTTCTCTGCAAAGCGACATCAATAGCGCGGAGGTAAACCGGATCATCAGTCCTGAACAGGCATGGTATCTGCGCGAAAAATATTTGCGAATGGAGCGTGAAGTCATAGAATGACCGCGAATCTACGCTGCCTGTCGGAACAGAAGATTTCAATGAAAACGGCACGGTTTCCCGTGCCGTTTTGCATTGCAGCCGCCGAGACAGGCGGCTTTTTTCATGAGCAAATTGGAGGTGATTTCATTCAACAAGCAGATTTTTCATGCAGTGTCCCTCTCAGGCGGTAAGGACAGTACGGCTATGCTCTTGCTGATGATTGAACGGGGTTTGCCCATAAACACGGTCCTTTGGGCAGACACCGGCATGGAATTTCCGGAAATGTATGACCATATCAGCAAGGTGGATGACTACCTTTACCGGGAGCGTGGTATCCACATCACCATGCTCCGTCACCCAAAAGGCTTTGAATACCTGATGTTCGAGGAAGAAAAGCAAAAGCCATCTTCCATCGAAAACCGGCAACGGCTGGGCGTTTCGCTCTATGGCAACGGCTGGCCCGGTGCTAAGGTACGATGGTGTACGGGACAGCTTAAAACCCATCTTATCAGCAAGGAGGTCAATCGGCTCAAGGGGGAGTATCAGGCTCTCCACTATGTCGGCATCGCGGCAGATGAGCCGAAACGTATCAAGAACGAGCAGTATCCGTTGGTGGACTGGGGTATCACCGAAGCAGAGGCTTTGAAACTATGTTACGACCGCGGTTATGACTGGGGCGGATTATATGAGATATACCACCGCTGTTCCTGTTGGTGCTGTCCCCTCCAGCGGATCGACGAACTGAGAAAGCTGCGGCATCACCACCCGGAATTATGGAAAAGGCTCCGCGATATGGATCAGCGGGCCATCGCCCAATTCGGGCATAACCCTTTGGGGCAATTCAAACAGAATTGGACAGTAGAACGATTGGAACAGAGATTTGCGGCGGAAGATGCTCAGATCTCTGTTTTTCTATTATCTTCTGGAAAGGACAGCACTATGACAGAAAAGCAGAAGCAGGAGTGCAGCGAGGCGGAAACCATGCTGCAAGGCACGCCGAAGCAAAATGTTCTGATCTCCTTTGATGGCAAACCGCCGAAAACGCTGGAAGAATTGGAAAAGGAGCAGAAGCGGCAAAAAAAGAAACATAAGGATCGGGGTGAAGCACGATGACGAACTATCAGAAGCGAAAAGAAAAGAATGACGAGTACCGCAGCAAAATCATGCGGTTTACCTTCCAACTCTCCCTCGGTGATACCGAGGTGCGGGAATGGTTTGAACAGCAACCCGAAAAGGGTGCCTATCTCAAAGACCTAATCTTACGGGATAAAGCGGAGCGGCTTGGGTACAGGGAGCAGAAAAGCGCAGAACCCGACAAAGCCGGTGACTACGAGATCATACAGTCCATTCGTATGGGTGGGCGCGTTCTGCTTATGGGGTTCAATCCAAAGGACGAAACCTATATGACCTGCTATCAGCAGTACAATTTTCTCGGAGAAACAATGTATCCCGAAGCACTTGCCTGTAAGAGTTATCTGGAAATTGCAGAAACCTTTTTGAATCGCTTGCAGGCACAGGTCGAAAAAGTCAAAGCATTCCGTGCGGCCCGAAATGTCCCCTATGCCGTTTTAGGCGTGGACGATTGCCTTCCTCCGTCAGAGGGATCTCTGCAAGGAAAGCTGATCGTTCTCCGCCCCACCAGCCTTGCACCGGAATACCGCACGGCAGACTGTCAACTCGGCTTCGCGCTGAGTGGATTTGGCTGCACCCCCGGCGCACGCGGGCGTGCGGTTTACTTCGAGGAATTGTATTCCGGTGAACGATGCCGGTGGGATGCTTCCGACATTCTTGGCGTAGCCAATCCAGAAAAGATACCGGATTGGGCGAAAGAAAAGCTGAGAGAATATGAACAAAAGCGTACTGAGCCGAAAAAAGAACGAGGTGAAGCCAGATGAGTGACCGTGAGCCGGTAGACATCATGGGCGTTATCGCCTTTCCAAACCCCAACAAGGATGAGCGCGTGATCCGCTTCATCGACAGTGAATACCACACGCTCTTTACCATCAAGGACGGGGAAAGCATCGTCATTAACCGCTTTGACGGTGAAAAGATGGTTTTGCCCTGTAAGTACATTGACGATTGCCATGTCTGCGTCGGCAACTCCGCCTATCATATTTGCGAGTTTGCAGAAATGCAGGAACGCAGCGGCAATACCTATGTTCCCAGCGCGCCGAAAATCAGCGGCGAGATCTGCACCTATGAAATCTATCAGATCCCCGCAACCGCTGATGTGGACTACTATTTCCGGTCTTACGCGGCGGCAAAGGGGAAACTCCAGAGCGCTGATTATCAGCGTTCATACGCCGGTATGTACGCAAAGGAAAATTCGCTGGAGGATCTGTGGGCAAAGCACAATAGGGATTCCCGTCCCTTTGCCCATCGGATGCGTTCCATGTCTGTAAGCGACATCGTGGTACTGACGCAGGGTGGAAAGAAAACCGCCTACTACGCAGATAGCATCGGTTTCAAGGAGGTCCCGGAGTTTTTGGCACAACAGAGAGTGCAAAAGAAACACAAAGAACGAGGTGAAGCCAGATGAGCTATGACGCACAGAAAGTGACCTATCAGGAGGTCGCGATTTTTGACCGACCGGCATTGTTTACAGAATGCCGCATTGATCGGGCCACCGTGCCGGAGGGCGTATATCGCTACGAGCTGCGCCACGGGGATGAGGATTGGGGGGAACCAGTAGAACTGTCCCGAAACATTGTGGTCAATTACTATGGTACTGTCCTTACCCGCGAGCCGTTCCAGCTTCCCATTGATGGGTGGATTCCAATGGAGAATGACAGCCTTTCCTTTCTGGATGGTGAGTGTCGCACCCTTGCGGAATTTCAGGAGAAGTATCCCGCCAGCGAGAAAGATGTCATTGACTTTTACAGCGTCAATGAGCCTACACTGCACGCTCTCTATTTCTCTCGCAGCGAGGAGCAGGACAAGTCTGCGGGCTGTGTGGGACATCTCCGGGGTGATTTTGGCAGCGGCAAGCAGTTTTACACAACATGGTGGCCCCACCAGCATAACACGCTGAACACGCCGGAGTTTAAGGCCGATATTAACCGCACCGTGAACTGGCTGCGGGAGCAGCCGGACTCCCCGCTGCGGGACTTTGACAGCATGAACCGCTACTGCAACCGGTACGAGCGGATCTGCGCCATCAAGGGTGCGTTGCTTCCCTCCTGCGGATTCATGGTAAAAACCAAACAGTATGTGTATATGCTCCGCTGTACGCCGGTTAAAGGTGATTACCAGTTTTATATTTATTGCTATCAGCGAAAACCATTTGAAAGGGCGCAAAAAGAACAGCAAAAGAATGACCGGCTTGCAGTAAAAAAGCGGGCGGAGCCGGAGCGATAAGGAGGTGTCAACTTGCCTACAAAATTTCAGCTTATTACCGAGCTGTATGACCAGACTGTGCAGAGCGTCACCGGCAGCTATCAAAGCTGGACGGGCTTTCTCCGCGCGGCCTGCTATAACTACAAATGCCCCTTCGATGATCAAATTCTGATCTACGCCCAGCGCCCGGACGCCACGGCGGTCCTTGAGATGGAGCGCTGGAATCGTCAGTTTGGCCGCTGGGTAAACCGCGGAGCCAAGAGTATTGCCGTATTTGGTGATGACGGACAAAACTGCCTGAAACTCTATTTTGATGTTTCCGATACCCATGCGTCCCGCTTTGCCCGTCCACTGCCCATCTGGACGATGCACCCGGCCTTTGAGCCGGAGGTCATCGAAACGCTGGAGGCCACCTTCGGCAACCTTGCCGAAAAAGAAAATCTGGCGGACGCGGTGCGCTCCGCCTGCCACAACGCCGTGGCGGACAACTTCATGGACTACCTGCAAGACCTGCGGGAGTGCCGGGAGGACAGCCTGCTGGAGGAACTGGATGACCTCAATTTGGAGGTGTTCTACCGGGACGCGCTGGAGGTCAGCGTGGCCTATATGCTGATGACCCGGCTGGGCCTGCGGGCAGACGATTATTTTTCGCCCGATGAATTTGCCCATGTTTACGAATTCAACACACCGCCCACCATCAACGCCCTGGGCATCGCCACCAGCGACATCGCAGAGATGGGCCTGCGGGAGATCAGCCGCACAGTCATGCAGGCCCAGCGGGATCAGTTTTTTGCAAACCGTGAAAAAAGCAGATATGATGACCACACAGAACAACACGAAACAGACCGAGAAAGGAGCAAACAGTATGGAGATCACTTACAGGATGCAGGATGGCTTTCAGGTGCCGAACCTGCTGATGCCGCAGACGCCGGAGGTGCATCTGGGCAAGTACGCGGAACTGCGGAGAGCGTACCTGAAGAAGCACCGCAGGGTGCTTTACACCAACCTCAAGACCAGCGGCAAGCTGACGGAGCATCTGGCAGAGATCGAGCAGACCGCGCGGAAGATGGTGGAGCAGACCGTGGCGCAGATGGCACAGAACGAGGGCGTGACGGAGGCACTGAAAGCGACCGATCCCCTGCGCTGGACGGGCCTGATGAACAATCTCCGGCACAGCGCGGAGGAGTTGGTGCTGAACGATCTGATTTACGCCTGACAACCGAAGAACCCACAGAGGCAGGAAGTGACGAACTTCCTGCCTTTGTCGATCACAGCGGGGATTATGTGCTGCTGGATCGCCTGCGCGCCGACTGTGACTACTTCCTCGGCGCTGGGGGCCGGAGTGAAAAGCACCTGTGGGCAGGCAATGTCCACGCGCAGATCAAGAAAATGCGGGAGCTGTATGACGCCCTCCCGGAGAAACCCGAGTGGCTGACCACAGAAGCCATTGACCGCTACGCTGCGCAGATGGCCGCGCCCTATCAGGTCGCTGCCTACCATCATTTTGAAAACGGCTTTGATGATAAGCTGGACTATCAAACGCTGGAAGAAGCGGAGACTGCGGCGCAAGGCTATGTTGCCGGTACGATGGAGGAAGATGGTTTTGCCTATGACGGCGCTGCCGTGTATGACGCCGAAACACGCCAGTGCCTCCGCGTCTACGGTGATTACCCGGACGAAAAGGCGCAGGAACAGGCAGCAGCCTTTGCGCTGGAGCATGACACCGCACAGCAAAATACCGCAGTACTGCCCGCCTTTCTGGATATGCATCTCATTGAAGCGAATCTGCTGGACGACGGCGGGCGCAAGCACAAGCGGCAGGAGATTTTTGAATACTTTCAAGCGCACAAGAGCCTTGCGGAACGGACGGAGTTCTTAAAAAACAGCTACAACGATATATGGGTGGAGGTCCTGACCGACGGCGTTCGGACAGGCTACCATGCCGAGAAAGACGGACTTTTGATGTGGGAGGGCAGCTACCTCTCCCGCACCTCAGAGTCCGTTTTTTCGTGGCCGGTCATCACCGAAATGACCGAGGGCCTGATTGAACGCGGCGAGTACAAGATCAAGCTGGGCCTGCAAAATGCCCCAATCGTCGCGGAGCAGCTTGCCCTATTCGACATGGGCGGCGACGCCCCGGTGTACGAGACTCCGGCAGACACAGCCACCGGCATTCTGGCCCCGGCCCGCACGGTGCCGCAGGAGGTCATTGATCTGGCGCTCTGTACGGGCGGAAACGAACCCAACAGCGCGGAGCGCATCGCAGTGTTCTATATGCGGGAGCGGTCTGAACCGGAAAATATATCATTTCTGCGCCGGGAGTTCGGTAGGGCGAACGGGCGCGGCATTGAATACGAAGGCCACAAGTATGCTGTGTGGTTTCTGGAGGATGGCATCCACCTCGCCCAAGGCGACAGCGTCCGCACCGGATACAGCAAAACCGTGGTCTCATGGGAGCAGGCATCGACGCGCATTCTGGAACTGCTGGAGGACGGCATTTACCTGTCTGCGGCAGAACTGGCGCAAGCCCCGGACAAGGTGCTGCATGAAGCAATGGACGCCCTCCTGATGACCGCCCGTGACTTGAGCGACGCCGGACGCGAACGGGGCCTTTTCCCGCAGACTTTGGACATCCATGATCAGCACAAGGGCTACCCGGAGCTGGACGAGGATATGGTCGCGTTCGCAAAGACTGAGGGTGGACTGCAAACTCTGGCACAGGAATATCACAATTTCCTTGACGCTTATGCCCAAGACCACAACATTATGCGCTGGCGACTATCCGCTTACAACACCCACCGGATCGGCGTTGTGCTGGATGGCCTCTCCTACCCGGAACGCAGCTTCACCGCCCAGCCAAGCTTTCTGCGCCAATGTAAAATGTTCATCACACAGGATGAGATCGACCATTACTTTTTGCGGGAGGGCGTCGAAAGCCGGCTGACGATCTATTCCCATTTCTGCTATCCCCACTCGACAGAGGAACGCCAGAAATTCATCAAGGGCAGCTTTGGCGAGTACAGTGGCGGAGCCCGCGCCGGATACCAGCACACGAAAACATCAAAGGGTCTGGAATATGAGCGCGACTACAATTCCAGGAAATATGATACCATCCGTCTGACCATCCCCAATGTGGTCAAGGAGTATGAGCACCTGATCGCGCAGAAACGATTCCCCGGCGAGGACGCTATCGCCAAAATCCCGGAATATGAGCGTGGGCAGTTGGCCCGAACCGTCTATAACGGTTTTTACAATGCGCCGGACGATGTTCCGCGTCCCTATCCCAAGGGTGCGGATTATTACGATGCGCTTCCCATGATCGAGGAGCAGCTGCAAGATAAGGGCAAGACTGCGGAAATATTGGCGGCGTTGACCTCCCGGCTGGATGGGACGGACGAGAGTGACCGTTTCTATGATTCCGTCCGCCGCGCAAAGGATCGGCTTTCGGAGTATGTGGACGGCACTTTCAGCCTGTTCAACCACCGGCATGATGCTCCTCAGCAGGAACGCAGCTTTGTGGAGCAGGTCGCAGAGGATGCAGCACGGCTTGCCGCAGAGCAGCCGCCCGCCTATGAGCGGTTCAGCGTGATCGAAACGGACGACGGCTACGCCGTCTGGGACGATATTCGGGACGAAGTCTATGTGGATGAAGAGGGTGCCAGCGAACACTTCTCCAGCGAGTGGCAGGCCGAGGATTATCTGGAGCAGGTCAGAAAGGCGGTCAGCGAAAAGGAAGCGGTGGAATGGCTCTATGTGGAGCAGTCCAGGAACACCGCAGCGAAGCCGGAGCAGCCGCAGTCCGAACCTGTTTCAACTGCCGATCCCGTTATCGTTAGCACACGCCTGACCATAGATGGGCGGCAGTTTGAAGTGGACAGCGTAGACGATCATACACAAAATGTATCGCTGCGGGATGTGACCTTTGAAGGCGGGACGGGCTTTCCCATCTTCCGAAAGGAATCCATCGACTATGTCCGCGCTCACATGGAGCAGGCGAACCCCGCTGCGCTGGCCTCGCCGCAGCCGCA
>OHCK01000588.1_pt1 | contig 14668 bp, 8 predicted proteins | sample 1577611 | NCBI WGS metagenome assembly OHCK01 (sample SAMEA3879586, study PRJEB24766) | human gut metagenome | biome: human-associated habitat; feature: feces | place: USA | collected 1985/1987 | reverse complement strand
ATTCAGATCGGCGGCGAATTCATCAAGGACGAGAAGGGCGATATGGTCGTCTCGAAGCTCGACGAGAAGATGCTCTCCGAGGTGGCCCAGATCACGGGCGGCGCCTATGTGCGTTCGACCAAGCAGTCGATCGGCCTCGACGAGATCGTAAAGAGCATCAACGAAATGGAACAAACCGAGTTGTCGATGATGCGTTTCGAGGAGTTCAACGAGCAGTACCAATACCTGCTCATCGCGGCGCTCGTGCTGCTGCTGGCTGAATTCCTGCTGCTTGACCGCCGCAACCCGCTGCTGGCGCACCTCAACATTTTCCGCGAGAAGTAAACGGAGGGTTTGCGTGCGCGCAGCGACGGCCGGATTGCAGAGATAAAAGGAGGACAAGGACGCAAAGGAACAAGGATGGGCGCAAGAATAAGCCGGAACAAAGACGGAAGGGTACGCGGACGGGCGCAAGGATAAACGAGCAAGGAAAACACAACCGGGTAACATAACCGGAAAACGGGCGGCGGGATTAATAGCAAAGAACCGACCCGGCATGGAAAAGGGCTGTCAGGCATATCGCCGACAGCCCTTTTTATTTACACTGCCATCCGGGGCATTTCAGGACACGCGGTTCCCGGGAGGCCGGAAAGACTTGGCGCCCCCTTTCCCATTGTAGCGGCAGGCACATCGCGGGAAAGCATCCCGGGAATCCGCCCCGGCGGGGTTACTCCACAATAATCTCGTCGGTGAAAATCCAGCCGCCGGGATGGCCGTTGTGCCGGGCTTTCAGCCGCACGTAACGCGCCGCGGTTTGGCCCGACCAGCCGAACTCGCGGTAGCAATCCTGCTTGTATTCGAACGGGATGTCGTTTTCGACCGCGGCAAGGGGCGTATAGTGCCTGTCGTCGTCCGAAACCGAGATTTCGACCGCACGGGGCATCCAGATGTCGGCATAGAAACCCTGCATGAAACAGGCCGCGATACGTTTCACAGGCAGGCGTTCCCCGAGGTCGACGACCAGTTCGACATCCGTATCGAGCCACCCCTGCCAGCGGCGGTCGCCGTAGTTCCACCCGCCGCACAGCCCGTCGGTCAGCGAAGCGTCGCCCGCAGCCGGGTATTTCGGGCTGTAAGGCGTACGGTAAGCCACCTGCCTGCCGGTCGAAAGGCAATGCAGGGTATCGAGCGATTCGGGGCGGGGGCCGACGGCATTTTTCTGGTCGAAGGGGTGGTATCCGCGCTGCTGCATCCACGCCACGGCGTCGAGCACGCGGGCGTGGAAGTCGTCGTAGTCCTTCCGTTCGGGGGCGCTCCACCCCACTTCGGCAATCGCCAGCAGGCGCGGCCAGATCATGTGTTCGGCATGTTCGGCTGTGGGCACGTGCTCGCACCACAGGTTGCCCTGCACGCCGAGGATCATCGGCACGACATCCGCACCCAGCGAATCGGGCGCAGGGTCGTAAGAATAGGCTTGCGCGAGGGTGAGGAACGCCGCGGCGGCGACCGGCTCGCGGGTGGGGTCGTCCTGGCAGAAATCGAGGTAGCAGTAGTTCGAGGGAGCCATCACGGCGCGGTGTCCGGCCCTGGCCGCGGCGATCCCGCCCTCGGTGCCGCGCCACGACATGACCGTGGCGCCGGGCGCGAGCCCGCCCTGGAGAATCTCGTCCCAGCCCAGCAGGCGGCGGCCCTTGGCGGCGAGGAACGTCCCGATGCGGTGCACCAGGTAGCTTTGCAGTTCATCGACGTCCTGCAGTCCCTCCCGACGCATCCGGGCGGCACATTCGGGGCAGGTGCGCCACCCCTGTTTCGAAGCCTCGTCGCCGCCGATATGGATATATTCCGAAGGGAAGAGCCCGATCACTTCGGAGAGCACGCTCTCAAGGAATTCGAACGTCTGCTCGTTGCCGATGCAGAAATCGGAGTCCGTGTAGGGTTTGCCGCTGCACGAGAGTTCGGGGTAAACGGCCAGCACCTCCTCGCTGTGCCCCGGCATCTCGATCTCGGGAATCACCTCGATATGCAGGGCACGGGCGTATTCGACCACTTCGCGGATGTCGTCCTGCGTGTAATAGCCCCCGGCCGCCGCCGGGTCGTCGCGGTGGCAGTAGCGTTTGCCGCCGAAGTTCCATCCCTCCCAGTCGGGATAGGGACGCCAGGCGGCGATGTCGGTCAGGGCGGGGTATTTTTTGATTTCGATGCGCCATCCGGCTCCGTCGGTCAGGTGCCAGTGGAAGCGGTTGAGCTTGTAGCGCGCCATGAGGTCGAGCTGACGTTCGACGAACTCCTTGTCGCGGAAATGGCGCGAGACGTCGAGCATGAAGCCCCGGTAACCGAAGCGCGGGGCGTCCACGATCGTGACGGCCGGAATGCGGCGGCCGTGGTGCCCGGCCAGTTGTGCGAGCGACTGGAGTCCGTAGAACAACCCTGCGGCATCGGGGGCCGTGAGCGTGATCTTTGTGCGGGAGACGTCGAGACGGTAGCTTTCGGGGGCGCCGTCGCCCGTACGAAGCAGTTCGAGTGCGGGCATGTCGCCGTCGGAGGCCTCGGCAAAGGAGGCGGGGAAGAATCCGTCCGCGGCACGCTGCATCCACGCCGCGAGGTCGGCCTTGTCCTGCCCGTCGAGGTCGGTCGTGTAGAGCAGCTTGGCAGGCATACGGAAGGCACCTTCGCCCCACGTCACCTGCTGCGGGGCCGGGATGATGCCCGTGGCCGGGCACCCGCCGCCGGCGCACGAAGCAAAGGCGAAAGCGGCAAGGCAAAAAGAGATAAGCGTGATTTTTTTCATAAGGTCTTTAGGTCGGGTACAACAACAAATCGGGATGAACCGGCAAAGCCGGAGGAGGGCGGAGCGAGCCGTGGCCGCAGCCGGAAGGGCGCCGCCGGAGAACAGCCAGCCAAAGGCAAACCGCAGCCGAAAACCGTCGGGGAACGGGGACAGCCGGAAACCGAAACCGCCGACAGACTGCCGACAGGCCACGACAGGCCGCCATCCGGGGCGGGTTTGCAGCCCGAAGCAGGGACAGCCCGAAGCAGGAGTATGAAAAAAGGCCGTGCAACCCGGCTTATGCCGGGGTCGCACGGCCCCTGTCGGTCTATAAGCGGACTAATTCCACTTGGTGTCCATCATCGTCGGGTTGGAGCTGCCGCCGACGGCATCGTAACCATGGCCCGTGAGGTCGCGCACGATATTGCCGGAACCGCTGTCGTTGGGCTCCCAGGCGTTCATGCGCCAGTAAGCGAGCAGCCCGTCGGACGTGGGGTCGACATAGTTCATGTTGTTGGCGATCTCGGATTGCGAGAGGGCGCGTGTCCATACGCGGCACTCGGCGACATAGCCGTTCAGCGTACGGCCGCCGCCATAGGAGGCTCCCAGGTAGAAACCGCCCGAATTGTCGCTCGTCAGGTCGATGGTCTCGCCCTGCGTTTCCACGCCCGTGGCATACTGCCCGTTGATATAGATGTCCCACGAAGAGCCCGTCCAGACTGCGGCGACGTGGTACCACTTCTCCTTGTCGAACGGCTTGTCGGTAGCTGCGGGCTGGTAGGAGTCGTGACAGATCTGGATGCAGTCGGGATCGACCTTCACGTCGCCGAAACGTACGCCGCAGATGCCCTCGATACCCATGATGGAACTGATATAAGGATCGCGGGTCTGGAAGCCGAGCATGTATACGCGGGCTTCGAGCGTGAGCTGCGGAAGGGCTGCCAGGTCGGAATTCTCCTGGAACGAAGTCACCTTGTAGATGTTGCTCGATCCCAGGTAGATCGCCTTGCTGATCACCGGGGTCTTCAGCACGATGAAGAGCGTGCGGCTCGGTTCGAGCACGCTTATTCCGCCGGATACGGTCTTGATGCCCACGGGGACGCAATAGGTCACGCCCTCGGCGAACTCCGAGACGGACGACACCGTGAAGTCGATCGCCGAAGAGGTGTTGTAGCCGGCCAGGATGGTCGTTTCGGTCGAACTCAGGGCGTAGCTTTCCTCGGGCGGAATCTGGTAGTTTTTGCCGTACTTGTCGTTATAGGCAGCCAGCAGTTCGGGCCGCACTTCCAACTGGATCCGCACGTCGTGCTCCATAACCACCGAGGAGGATACGGTGATCGAGGTCTCGGCAGGGGGTTCGTCGATGGTCATTGATTTGTCGGGATTGTTCTGCGCATCGGTCATGTAGATCGCAGGATAGGTCTCCGCGGACTCCTGACAGCCCGTCGCCGCAGCGGCGGCGAACAACAGCGGAGCGACCAAATATTTCAGTTTCATAGTTCTCTTGTTTTAGGTTTAGTTTGCAGGGGCGAAAATCTCGGCCTCGTTCATACTGGTGAAATCGGTTACCCGGCCGACGTATACCCGGAGATAGCGGGCTTTGACGGTCTTCTTGAACTGGAATATCTTCCAGTTGTCGGCCGAGAGTTTGGGCACGAACGAAATTTCATTGGTGAGGCTATACCAGTTGGTGCCGTCCTCGCTGTACTGGAAATCGGTACATTCGGGGTTGGAGTCCTCGTAGTAGATATGCCAGCGGAAGCCGTTGATGTCGTAGGCCTTGTCCAGCGTGATGATGAAGTTGCCGCCGTTCCCCCACGAATAGGACGCATTCGCGGCATACCAGCAGTTGGAGTCGAGCTTGCCGTCGAACATGCAGGCCTTCTGCGCATCGGAATCGAGGTTCCAGACGCCGTTGGCGCCGCTCGAAGCGGTGCCCTGGTAGCAGACGATCGTCCACCCGGAGGCAGGTTCGATCTTCACGCCCGTAAGCGCCGTCGCATCGACGTCGATCTCCATCGCCGACACCGTCAACAGCAGGTAGCGTACCAATGGCTCCTTCGAGGTATAAATATCTTCCGCGGGAAGTTCCACGACGATGGGGATCAGGTAGTAACCCTTCTCGATCCCGGCAGAACTTACGGTAACGGACACCTCGTCGGACAAGAACGCACCGGCTGCCACGCCGAGCGTGCCGAGTGAAACACGCGCGGGGTCGATCGGCTCGTAGGAGGTGCCGTGCTTTTCGTTGTAGGCATCGACCAGCGAATTGTCGATAGCCAGCGGGAACGAAACGTCGGCCGGGGCAGGACGAGCCAGCTCGACCCGGATTTTTTCGTCCACCTCGCCCGTGATGGTACCGTCGTCCCCGACCAGGAACAGGTATTTGGACAAGCCGGTCGAGGTCAGACCGACGATCAGGTCGCCGCCGGCGGGGTTCACATCCTGGATCGCCTCGCGCATATACTTGTAAGGCATCGACGAATTGGCGTACTCATACTCCATGTGATAGGCACCGAAACCGGCGCCGAAACCCTGCGTGGGGTTGAAGCGCGCCATGCCCAGCAGCGAGTTGACCCACTGGCCGTCGCGGCATTCATGCGACACGCCGCCGGTTTTCCAGAGGGACTCGAAGTTCTCGGCGAAGATATACTGCTCGGGCTTCCAGCCTTTCTTATAGGCATCGTCGAAGCGATCCTGCAAATCGGTATAGCCGTAAGAATTATAAGCCTGCACGATGCCGTAGTCGAAGCAGTCGGCCACATCGGCATGCACGGCATAGGGCACGCCGTCGATCATAAGCAGGCGTCCCGTCCCCGACTTGGGGCCGACGTATTTGCTCATGGCCAGGATCAGCTTCCTGAACAGCTCGTTGTCATGTCCCACGAACGGCCCCGAAGCGCCGTAGCCGGGTTCGTAGTCGACGTCGATGCCGTCGTAGCTGTACTTGTCCATCGAGTCCTTGCAGTAGGCTTTGGCGTAGGCCTCGATGGCCTCGTCGGTATATTCGCCGCCGCCGATCTCGGTGAGGAACGGCTCGGGCATCTTGTCCGAGAAGATCGTGAAGGTCACCTTCGTGCCCTTGATCTTCTGCACGAACTCCTTGTCGGCGATCTGCTCGGGGGTCAGCGAATGCCACTGGCTCCAGATGGAGATGATATCCATCGAGTCGGGAGCACTCTGCAGGCGGGTCTGGTAGGATGCGCCGACGGCCGTCCACGAACCGTACCAGCCGAAAGCGATCTTGTGCTTGGTCTTTTTGTATTCGCGCAGGGCCTGGTAGTAGGCATTATCGCGCAGGATGGGCGACTGCTGGTCGGGATGCTGCGTAATTTCACGCTCGGGATCCGTCCAATCCGAACAAGCGACGAAAAAGGCACCCACGATCGCAAGGGCCGCGACGTATTTCAAGAAATTTTTCATCTTTCGTGTTGTTTTTAGGTTCATTATTTCTTATCCCACCAGAGTTTCGTACCGCCGGTATCGGCTCCGCCGAGCAGTGCGGTGGCAGCCGCCACGCCGGCGGCATTGTTCGAGTACTCCGAACGCGGGAAGGTCATACGGCGCACCTGGACGTTGGTATCGACCTTGCCGCCGCTGAGGTTGTTGACGATCGGGATCACCTTGGGGTAGCCCGTGCGGCGGAATTCCGACCAGGCTTCCTGCCCGTTGGGGAACATGGCGATCCACTTCTGCGTGATGATCCGTTCGAGTTTCTCCTCGTCCCCGGCGCCGGCATTCCATTTCGGGGAGACGGACGAAGGTTTCGAAGCGTTGTATTTCGTCGAGGCGGCCGAAGCGTCCTCGAATGCCTGGGGTTCGCTCGCACTCTCGGCATAGGTGGCCGCAGCGGCCGCGGTAAGACCGCGTTCGAGGAACGACAGTTCGATACCCGTCTTGTAGAACGATTCGTCGTCACCACCCATGTCCCAGCCAAGCATGGCGCCTTCGGCCCGCAGGAAAGCGGCCTCGGAAGCGAGGAACCACACGACGGGCGTATCCTTGGCGACGTTGGGCACCGAAAGTCCGGTATAGTCCGCCTTCAGCATCGAGCTGAGACCGCTGCGGACACCGTGGTACTTGCCATCCTCGCAGGTTTTGAAATAGGCCGGCAGGCGCGGATCGGCGTAACCGTTCATATAAGCGTCGATGGTCGCACCCATACGAGTATCGTTATAGGCGTTCCACACCTCTTCGAGCGGATTGTATACCTGTACCGAACCGGAACTCTTGAGCCACGCACCGTCGTCCGAAGCGGTCATCACCCCGTCCCTGACGGCTTCCTCAGCATAGGTTCGGGCAAGAGCAGGTTCGACGAAACGGATGCGCATGGCCATGCGGAGCTTGACCGAGTTGGCCAGCTTGAGCCATTTCGTATAGTCGCCCTGGTAAACGGCGTCGACCTTCTGCAACGGCCTGGCGTCGGCGGCATTGGCCGCATACTCCTTGAGCACCACGATGGCGGCATTCAGATCCGTGAGAAGGTTTTTGTAGACGGTCTCCTGCGATTCGTAGGGGTTTTCGGTCTGGCCGAAATTCGAAACGGGGATCGGGCCGTAGATGTCGGTGGTACGCTGGAGGGCCATCACCTTGATGACCTCGGCAACGGCAAAGACGTCGTCGGTAACCTGCCCGTTCTGGTAGGCGTACTTGAGGTTGAGCCATGCAGGCATCACATTGGTGAAAGCCACCGAGAAGGGCACGTTGTTATAGTCCGTACCGTCGAGGTCGTAGGTACAGGTATAGCTGCCGCCGTTGAAGGCCTGGATCGGGGAGAGATAGCCGCCGAAGGCGTCGCCCATCAGGTTGCAAGCGCGCTGGAACTCGTTGGCCCCCACGTCGCTGCACGGGATCACGGCATCCATTTGCATGGTGGTGATGTAGGTCTTCTTGTCGACCGACTGCACCGCATCGGGATTGGTGTTGAAGGATTCGAAGTCCCCGGTACAGGCGGCAAGCGCCGCAGCGGCGAAAAATCCTATTGTATGATTGAATCGTTTCATTGGTCTGAAATTTTAGAATTGGAGTCTTACGCTGAAACCGATGGTACGGGCGCTGGGCTGCATGAAATAGTCGAGCCCCTGGTAATAGGTACCCGTGGACGCGGTGATCTCGGGATCGAACGGCGCCTTGTTGTAGAGCATCCACAGGTTGCGGCCGACGAGCGACACGGTCATGCCGATCTTGTCGTTGAACCACCTGGAAGGAAGGTCGTAGCCCAGAGTAAGTTCACGCAGGCGGACGTTGGTCATGCTGTAAACGTAGTGTGAAAGCATCGAAAGCCCGTTGCCGTTGTTGGCGTAGAAGACCCTGGCATCGGGGACTTTCTGATCCTCGGAGATCCAGACACCGCCGTTTTCCCGGGCATCGGCCGAATCCTGCGAGGCACCCCAGCGATCCATCAGGGCCTGCGTCGCCGAAACGCCCTGGCCGCCGATGCGGGCATCGAACAGCACGCCGAGGTTCACGCCCTTGTAGGAGAACCGGTTGTTCCACCCCAGGCGGAAGCGGGCTTCGGTATTGCCGCCGTAAAGCCACGTATTGGGATCGGTGGTGACGGTATTGGTATTGGGGTCGACATAGATGCGTCCCTGGTCGTCGGTCTTGAGCCCCGTCACGTAGAAGTCGCCGATCGAACCGCCTTTTTTGACCTTCATGCGGTAGCCGCCGTAGTCCATGTTCACCTCGTCGACAGTCACCAGGTTACCGGCCACGTCGCGCGTGCCTTCGGGAACCAGCTCCTTCACCTCGTTGCGGTTCATCGAGAAGTTGACATTGGTCGACCACGAGAAGTCGCGCCACTTGTTCTTGTAACCCACGACCGCTTCGATACCCCAGTTGTTGACCTTGCCGGCATTGATATATGCCCGTTTGTAGCCGGTGCTGGGCGGTGCATCGTAGCTAAAAAGCTGGTTGTAGGTGTTGGTATTGTAATAGGTCACGTCCGTCCAGATCTTGTTGCCGAGGAACTTGGCGTTCAGGCCCACTTCGAACGACTTGGTGCGCTCGGGCGTAAGGTTGACAGCCGGGGCATAGGAGTCCGACGAAACGATACCGCCCGTCTGCAAGGGCGTATTGACACCGGTAATAAACCGCTGCGGGGCGTTACCCACCTCGGCATAGGAGGCACGCACCTTGAGGAACGAAATGCCGGCTTTGGAAAGGTCGGCCATCGACGAGATGACGGCCGAAAGGCCCACCGACGGGTAGAATATGTTCATATGGGGCGTGAAGGCCAGCTGCGACGCCCACTCGTTGCGCGCCGTCACGTCGAGGTAGACCATGCCGTTATATCCCAGCTGGGCGGTGGCGTAGACGGCCTGCGTCTGGTCGTGGTAGCGGTCGGCGTAGGGTTTGGTCTGCGAATGGCTCATATCCACGTTGTAGACCGAGAACTTGTTGGCGAGGGTGGCCAGGTGGCCCTCGAAGCCTTCGCCGTCGTTCTTGTCATCGAGGATGCTCGCACCCAGGTTGAACGACAGGGAGAACTTGTCGTCGAAGAAACTCTTGTTGATCGACAGCAGGGCGTCGGCGTAGAGGTTGTTGTGGTGGATCTTGTTGTTCTGGTAGTTGCCGTATTCGGAAGCGAACAGCTTGTCGGACGAGGCATAGATCTTGCGCGTATAGTTCATCACCATGTTATCGGTGCGCACGCGCCCCGTGAGGGTGATCCAGTCGGCAATGTCCCACTTGAGCGTGGCGTTGAACGTATAGCGGTGCGCCGTATTCTCGAACAGCTCGCGGTTGGTAATCCACCAGGGGTTCTCGACGCCGGTGATGAACTCCAGGGGCCAGAACTGCTTCATATAGCCCGCCGTGGCGTCGTAACGCTCGTAAACCTCGTACTTGGAGATGTCGTCGCCGCGCGGGAAAAGGTAAATGGGAATCAGCGGGTTGTGGTAGAGGCCCTGCACGAGCGGGTTACGCTTGTACTGGCGCATGTAGGAAGCGCCCAGGTCGAGCGTCAGCTTGTCCTTGATGAGCTGCGTGGTATTGCGGAAGGTAAAGTTGTACCGGTTGTAGACGTTGTTGGGGATGATGCCGCGCGAATTGAGCGAAGCGGCCGAGAAATAGGACTGGTTCACGCGCGTACCACCCGAAACCGAGATCGCATTGGTCTCCTCGAAGCCGGTCTGGAAGAAATCCGAGGGGTCGTACGAGGTCGGGGTCGAGAGCTTCGTACCCCAGCTCATGGACGGTGCCGTAGCTTCGGTGCCGTAGGTGTTCTGGAACTGCGGCATGACGAACGGCGACGAAAAGGTGGTGTTGTTGGCGTAGTTCACGCGCACACGCCCCTCCTCGCCCTTTTTGGTCGTGATGACGATCACGCCGTTGGCACCCTGCGAACCGTAGAGCGCGGCCGCCGTGGCGCCCGAAAGCACCGTCATGGATTCGATGTCCTCGGGGTTGAGGTTCGAGATACCCTCGAAATCGCCGCCGTCGGGCGTTTCGTAGGTGCCCTCGGTCTGCGACGAACGCAGGTCGGGCATCGGGATACCGTCGATCACATAGAGGGCGTTGTTGTTGCCGCTGATGGACTTCACGCCGCGCATCACCACGCGCGTGGAACCGCCCACGCCCGAGGCGCTGGCGTTGATCTGAAGGCCGGCGACCTTGCCCGAAAGCGAGTTCATGAAGTTGGCGTCCTTGACCGTGTTGACGATGTCGCCCGCGACCTCCTGCACGTTGTAGGTCAGCGCTTTCTCCGACCTTTTGATGCCGAGGGCGGTAACCACCACGGCGTCGAGCACTTCGTTGTCCTCGTGCATGACCACCGACAACGGGGCGGATCCCGAGACGGGAAGCTCCTGTTTGGTATAGCCGATGAGCGAAATTTCGAGCGTGTCCCCCGGTTTGGCCTGCGGAAGCGAGAAATTGCCGTCGATGTCGGCGGCAGCACCGGTTGTCGTACCTTTGATAAGCACGGTGGCGCCGACCAGGGGCATGCCCTTATCGTCCTTTATGACTCCGGTAACGCCGCCCTGAGCGCTGTGGGGGGGGGAATTTTTAGCTTTCTTCGAGAGCACGATGTGTTTGTCCCGAAGGGTATAAGCGATGTCGGAGCCCGCGAAGAGCTTGTCCAACACGGCCTGCAGCGGTTCGTCGTGCACCGAAAGGCTCACTTTGCGGTCGGTGTCGATGTCCGACGTATTGTAGACGAACGAACAGCCCGTCTGCTGCTGGATAGCCTGGAAAACCGTGATGACCGTCGCGTCCGGGGCATCGAGGCTCACACGCGAGAGGGCTTGCTGCGTCTGTGCTGCGGCAGAGGTGGCGCCGAAGCATCCCAGGAGCAGCATCGGGATAACGAACAGACAACGGAAACATGTAGCGACAACACGTCCTCCCCTGCCTGTCGCAAGGTTAGTTTTTTTCATGGATCAGATTTTAGGTTAGTGTAATGGTTAGGTGTCGAAACAGGCCGCCGAAAAGTGCGGCATCCGAGAAAAAAGAGACGTTAATTTTCCATAGGCGGATCGAAGGTTTTTAAGTTCGTATTCGGTTATCGTTCAGGGTTTGCGTAGAGTTCGATGTCGTTGCCGGCGATCCTGTAATTGAATTTATAGGTCAGTTGCAATACGGACATGATGTGGTAGATGCCGTCCTCGACGCGGAAATTGCCCGAGAAGCGCATGTCGCGGAGCCGGTTGTCCATGAAGCGGATGTCGACGTTGTAGTAGCGCTTGAGCTCGGCGACGATCTCCCCGAAGGTATCGTGCTCGAAGCAGAAGCGGCCGTCGATCCAGTTGATCGAGCGTTCGGCCGAGGGGCAGTCGGTCAGGCGCATGGCGTGCGTCCGGGTGTCGAAAACCAGCTGCTGCGCGGGGTGCAGGCGCACCGAGGCCTGCTCGCGTCCCGAAGCATAGGCCTTGACGGCGCCTTCGAGCAGGACGGTGGTGACACGATGCTCGTTGTCGTCGTTGCGGATGTTGAAACGCGTGCCGAGGACTTCGATGTCCAGGCCGTTGGTCGACACGACGAACGGCGCCCGGCGGTCGTGCTCGACCTCGAAATAGGCTTCACCCTCCATCTTCACGCGGCGCTGGCGCGAAAAGAAGGGGGCGACGTACTCCACGCTGCTCGACGAATTGAGCCACACCTTCGTCCCGTCGGGCAGCACCACCTGCGACCGCTCGCCCAGCTGGGTGACGACGGTCACGGGCTGCGCCAGGCGCTTGGAAAGCAACACGGTCGTGAGCCCGCCGGCCAGGAGCACCGCGGCGATCACGGCCGCAGCGGCTATACGCACCGCGCTCCGGCGCAGGGAGATACGGCGTCCGGCGTGCATGCGGCGCTTGAACTGCCGGAGCGAACGCTCGACGTCGATACCGGCCGCGTCGTTGATACGGTCGCTGACATATAATATATAATAGACCTGGCCGAGCATCCTGCGGTTTGCGGCCGAGCGGTCGTACCACGCCTCTACGGCCGCCGCCTGCGCTGCGTCCAGCTCGCCCTTGAGGAAGGCTACCAATACCTCTTCGTCGATTTCGAAATTTGCCATGCTGTTTGCTTGTCTATAAAGTAATACAATCCGTCAGCAAAGGATGCTAACGGAACGGCGAAAAAAAATTCAGATTTCCTTATCAGGAGAGGTCAGGCCACAGCAACAGCACGAGCAGCGGCCAGTAATCGCTGAGCTCTTCGCGCAGCAGGCGAACCGTCTGCCCGATACGGTAATTGACCGTCTGCGGGGAGACGTTGAGGCGGACGGCTATTTCTTTGTGGGTCATACCTTCCAGGCGGTGCATACGGAAGGTCTGCCGGAATTCAGGAGGCATTTTGCGCAGAGCTTCGGTCAGCCGCTGCACCAGTTCGCCCTCGAGGTAGAAATCGGGGTCGTCGAACGTCTCTTCGTAGCGTTCGGCCAGCTGGCGGATGATGCGGTTCTTGAGCGTGTCGCGCAAGGCGCTGTTTAGCGACTTGTTCTTTACGATGGTGAACAGCAGCGATTTGAGCGGCATCTCGGGGATCAGCGAGGTGCGGTTTTCCCACACCCACATCAGGGTGTCCTGGACGAGTTCCTCGGCGCGTACCGGCGGCACGAAGCGCGTGGCATAGGTGCAGAGCGGTTTGTAATAGCGGCGGAAAAGCGCATCGAAACATTTTTCATCCCCCGCACGGAGCAATCCGACAACCGTGCGGTTGTCGTGTATGTCGATCGTATGCGCGTTATCTGCCATCGGCCGGTATATTCTTCGGGCCCGCCGCCCCGAAGAACGGCGGAGGGACAAAGCAAAAATACAACTTTATCCAATATTTGCAAAAAAGATTCCGTACGGGGCATACGGTGTGTCCGGACGGAGTATGCCGAAAGGGAACGGGGGATACGGCGCAGGCAGCGCCGTATCCGGCGACAGGGAAAAGGCGGAAGCCGGGGACGGCGGCGTATTGCCGCCGCCTCGGGGAGCACCCTGCCGCCCGGCGGGAATGCGTCACGGCACAGGCCGGGAGCCCGGGCACGGCATGGACGCGAATACCATGGCGGCAAGCCGGGATATTCCCGGCTTATGTCCGGAAATCGCAACCGCGGAGCGGGAATCCGCCGAATTTTATTACCTTTGCGGGGCAGGCCCGCCCTGTCGCTGCCGGCCGAGGCCGGGAGAGGAAAGTCCGGGCAACACAGAGCACCGCGCAAGCTAACGACTTGATATCCGTGAGGGTATAGGAGCGTAACAGAGAACGACCGCCCGCAGGGGATTTTCGTAATCCCGGCGGGTAAGGGTGAAAAGGCGGGGTAAGAGCCCACCGCGGGGGCAGCGATGCCGCCCGGCAGTACGTCTCGCGGGTTGCAAGACCGTGTATACCGGCAATTAAGGGTTGCTCGCCCGATGCCGGGGGGTAGGTTGCTTGAGACGGCAGGAGACTGCCGCCCTAGATAAATGACAGGGGCCCGGGGTTCGCCCCGGGAACAGAACCCGGCTTACAGGGCCTGCACGTACGGGGATGCCGCCAAAAAGCGGCATCCCCTTTTTCGGGCCGCTACCGCAACGGGACGGACGGCGGGAGCGGGAGCAGTACCCGGGGAAGCAGAGAAGCCCGGGAAAGAAAAACGCAGAAGGACGGGCATTCCATGCGGCAGGCATCGGCAGCATGGCATTTTTTTTGACGTATCGCCCGCCGATGGCGACCCTCGGCGAACATATCCGGCAAAGCAACGCTTACAAATGGTGGATCCTGGGCATGATCATGCTCGGGACGTTCATGGCCGTGCTGGACGTGACGGTAGTCAACGTCGGGCTGCCGGCCATCATGTCGGCTTTCGGCATCGGCATCTCGACGGCCGAATGGGTCATCACCGCCTACATGATCACCATGACCGTCATGCTCCCCTCGGCGGGTTGGTTCGCCGACCGCTTCGGGAACAAACGCATCTATATTCTGGGGCTGGCGCTCTTCACGCTCGGGTCGTGGCTCTGCGGCAAAGCCCCGGGCGACCTGTTTCTGATCGGGGCACGCGCCCTGCAAGGCGTCGGCAGCGGCATCATCCAGTCACTGGGACTGGCGATCGTGACCCGCGAATTCCGCCCCGAGCAGCTCGGCCTGGCGCTCGGCCTGTGGGCAATGGCCGCCGCCGCGTCGATCTCGTTCGGCCCCCTGCTGGGCGGCTACCTGGTCGACGCATACAGCTGGCACAGAATCTTCGACGTGAACGTCCCCGTGGGAGTGTTCGCCATCCTGCTCTCGGCCTTTATCCAGAAAGAATGGAAAAGCCCGGCGCGGCACCCGTTCGACTGGCGGGGATTCGTGGCCATCGCGCTCTTCATGCCGCTTACTTTGTGGCCGCCTCCGTTTATACTTCCTGTAAACGTCTCTGTCACAAGGCACGTTCCTGCCTGCGCTGTTTCTTCCGCATGATTTTCCGCGCTGTTTTCCACGCTGTCAGCCGCGTTTATATCTGCGTTGTTTTCTATGCTGTTT
>OHCK01000561.1_pt1 | contig 15032 bp, 7 predicted proteins | sample 1577611 | NCBI WGS metagenome assembly OHCK01 (sample SAMEA3879586, study PRJEB24766) | human gut metagenome | biome: human-associated habitat; feature: feces | place: USA | collected 1985/1987 | reverse complement strand
TCGAGGCCTTAATGACTGGTGTCTCCAGTTTCACATCCGGGTCGTCGCTACAACCCGTGAGGCCCAAAGCGAAAACCGCGAAAAAAGACACCAACAAAAGCGTTAGTTTTTTCATACTGGTTAATGATTTTTTGTGAAAGCACTTCCGGTATCGCTACCGTAAATACTTCCGGGGTTAATACAATTTGTTAAAAAGTGGTTCAATAATAATGTCATATGCAGCAAAACATCCGTAACACCCTGTTCAGTATCCGCACGAAATTCTGCCCAAACAGCCGGCTCCCCTGCAATTCTTTTTTCAGAACGCGACAAAACTCGCATAGTCCTCCGCTTCTTCAATTTTCGTAATATAACGCATCGAGATATAAATATAGTATAAATTTACTCTTTCGATATCTTAGACGCTCAACCCGCATCAATCGTACAAAAGTGATAAAAATTATTCTATTAATCAATTTCAAACAGAAAAAATCGAACATTTTACGAAAGGCCTCTACAATCTTTTTCTGAATCAAAACCAAATTTCCGCTAAAAATGATCCTACCAAACGCACACCGAGCAAAACGCGCCTCCGCCGTCCCGGCTTTCCGATCCGAAAGAACTCGCATCTTTTTACCACTATGAATGGCAATAACGTCTCCGCGAACAAATGTTTGCCCACCGACAGATTCGAAACAATCAATCTCTGCTTTCGTCAGCAAACAAACAGTCCGGCAGGTAACATTACCAGCCGGACCGAATAAACCTTCGAATACAGCACCGACTTCTAAATTGCCGGGATCGTATTCATTCGAAATGAATTAAATGGTCTGCCAACCACCGCCCCAATCGTAGTTCTCCGAGAAGTAGCTCTTGAATGCCTCCATCTGCGCTTTCGTCGCCCAAATCGTGCTAAGATTAGCAGCCGGAATGAACTTCTCGGGATCAATCAGTTTAGGACAATTATAAATAGCTATCGAAATCGTATGTTCTGATCCCTCCTCATCAAACCAACTCTTCACGAAAGAATCGCTAAGATTGAGGTATTCCAATTCTGCGCAGTCCTTGATCTCCAAAGCAACCAGCTCCCGGCAATTTTTCGCCGTCAGGGAGGTAAGACCCACGCATCCCGTCATATCGATATGTGTCGGACCAACCGTCTTTTCTGCAGCAGAACCCGTAATCTCGAGCGAGAAGGTGGTTAATGCTGCGAGATTCGTGGTAATGATCTTCGTCATACCCTTCTCCAGAGTGATGGACACAGAGGTCAGTTTGAGGTTGCTCGAAAGATCGGTATCATCCAACGACTCCAGTCCGGACACGGTCAGTTCCGTCAGGTTGGGGAAGTAGTTGATACCCGCGAGCGATTTGACACCAGGAGCCGTGATGTTATTGACGGTCAGCTTCGTGATAGCCGCAGCCTGATCACGGTTGATCTTACCGTCCGAACCGAAGCTATCCACAACGTATTTGCGGAAATTCTCGTCCGTCATTGCAGCGGTGATGTCCACCTCGACGATCTTCGTGTTATCGTCCTTCTCGATCGTCATCTTCGAAGGATCCAGCGTACCGATAAATACCTCCGGCAGCGTAGCGCATCCCTTCACGTTGAGCGACTGGAGCGAAGTGTTGCCCGAAACGTCCAGCTTAGTGAGATTCGTATTGCTTACATTCAACGAGAGCAGCTTGCTGCCGTAGCCGGAGCCTGCCGTAGCGATCTCCTTGAGCGGGTTATTGCTGCAATCGAAGTTCTCCAACGACACCAACGTCCAAATCGTGACTCCCGTAATACCATTATTGCTAATATTCAAATCTTTCAATGCCTGATCATAGTGTACATTGATATCAGACAACATATTATTCGACACATCGAGTTTAAGCAGCGCCCCTGAATATCCTATATCACAACGGGTAAGTCGGTTATTCGAAACCGTGACCGTTTCGATCTTGTCGCCAAAATTACTCAACGAAGTAAGTTCGTTATTATCGCCTTTGAAAATCCGCAGATTCTTGTTCTTGGTAAACGAAAGGCCGCCTGCCAATTTGTTGTTCGAGCAATCGAGTTCTTCGAGTCCCGTAAAGAACGTAATAATATCGAGATTGGTCAGCTCGTTGTCCGAGCAATCCAACTTGGTCAGATTGGTGAACTGGAAGTACTCCACACCATCCAGGCTCTTAATTCCCTTGCCCTTGATATTGATCTCCGTAATCGCGGCAACTTCCTTCGGGGAAAGCTTGCCGTCCTTATCCGTGTCGAAATTATCCAACAGGTAAGCCTTGTAAGTTTCGTCCTGAGCATTCGCAACCGCATCTTCCGAAGCCTCGTAAGGCAGATACACGATAAAGTCGCTGATTCCCATCGAACTCTCGATAGTCTGTCCTTCGGTCAGGTAAACCTTCTTCAGCTGATTGGCGTTATAAGCATCCGCCGAAGTCAGCATCAGGTTCTTGGAAAGGTCGATTTCAACGATCGGCGTACCACCGAAAGAGATCGAGCGCAGCAGCGGGCACTTGGACACATCGATCGAAGCAATCTTGGTATTGGCGAAATTAAGGCTCGTCAGAAGCGGGTTCTGCGTCACATCCAACTCAGAAATGATACCAGACACATCCAACGATTCCAGTTTCGGATTCTTCGTAACGTCCAGCTTATTGAACGTATCGCCACCAATGTAAATCTTCTTTAATTCCGGGTTATTCGAAACATCGACCGTAGCGAATTTCGCCGACGGAAAGCTCACCTCCTCCAATTTCGGATTCCCGCTCAACTTGGGTGCGACCACGAAACCGGTATATCCTGCGCTCAACTCATTCAACTCAGGACATACGCTCAGATCCAATTTCTTCAACTTCGAACAGCTCGTAATATTGAGGTGCTCCAATGTCGCGGGCAATACGAGGGTCGAAAGGCCGACCGAATTACCCACATCGAGGGACTTCAGAGCAGGGCATATCGAAAAGTCGGCACTCAAAAGACGGCTGCCGTAAAAATTGACCGATTCGAGATTCGGGAAATACTCCAGACCGTCGATCGAAGCGATCTCCGAGTCTTTAAGCTCAATCGTCTTTACCGCCTCGGCTTCTTCCTTCGAAATCTCACCGTCCCGATCCGCATCGAAATTCGTCATGATGTAGGTCTTCAACGCTTTATCGGCGATTACGGCAGGATACGCAAGCTCCTTGCCCGCCTGCTTGATTACGATCTGCTCCGAATCATCCGAATTCGTGAAGGTAATCGTCGCCTCACGCGGACCACCCGTATTGGCCAGCACCTTGAACGAGAACTCCTTGTCGATCATAGCGCGGGTATCCACAGCCTCGATCCAATCGACTCCCTCCTCGATCGTAGCCGTCACAGGCTCGATGTTCGTCTGAAGTTTCACCGTTACATTCTGCTCCGTATTGGACACAGATATCGTTTTCGAATCCTCGTCGATGATGAGCTTCCCCTCCTGATTCTGCTGGATTTTGAGAGGGGCCTTCTCACTGCCACTTACGAAATTGAATGTCACCTCCTTGGCCGCATCTGTCTCATTGGTCGTAGAAACCGTAAACTTCACGACGCTCTCGCCAGATTCGCCTTCCGTCTTGTCCACCTCAACCCAATCTGCGCTACCTTCCAGCGTCCAGGATTTCGAACTGGTAACGGTAACAGTCTCCTCGCCGCCCTTGTACGAGAACGACAAGGTCTTCGGACTGATCGAAATAGACTCCGAAGCAGACATCTGACGAACCGTCAATTCCACACTCGTTGCCTCCGGGTAAGTCAGCGTGAGTTTAGCTTCCCGCGCAGCACCCGGATTGGCGTCTGCCTGAAGAGTGAATTTATCTGCACTGACCGACAGATCGTGCAGCCAAGTCGCATCCCACGTCACATCGAGAGAACAACCATCTACGGCATAATCCACGGTGTAAGGTACTGTTACCTTACCCGCAACGGCTGCGATGTCTGCAGGATTCGAGGCCTTAATGACTGGTGTCTCCAGTTTCACATCCGGGTCGTCGCTACAACCTGTGAGGCCCAAAGCGAAAACCGCGAAAAACGACAGCAAAAAAGCGATAGTTTTTTCATACTGGTTAATGATTTTTTTGTGAAAGCACTTCCGGTATCGCTACCGTAAATACTTCCGGGGTTAATATAAAAAGTTAATTGAATGGATGTTTCTGCAATAAGTTTCGAACAAACGGGCCTTGACTACTTCGAAAAAAGCGCAACGACCGCCGGCAATCGGCGTCGAACCCGACATCTTTACGGCTCCGGCCCCGCTTATCGTCGTATTTTTACCCTTTGCCATACTTCTCGATCTTAAAAAACAGCTTTCTGCGTCGCTTCTCCGGTTCCTTTCACATTATCTTCCCGCCATTCCTTCCCTCTGCGAATAAAACTGTGTTATCACGAGCCGCCACGAGTTTTTCTTTCAATCGATACTATAAAGATATAAAAATAATTTCAAAAAACGCCAAGCATTTTCCGGAAAAAATTTCATTCATTTTCTGAAAATCTATTACTCAACATTTCCCAAGCTCATACCGACACGACACAAGACGCATAGCCTATGTCTCTTCCCCATAACAATACGAAGCCGATCGCGACAGAACGTAGTCTACAACATCCGCCCGCATCATAAACAAGATCTGCCATGCCTCCCGGCACACGCCCGAAGCCGACAAAACGATCCGCCGTGGCAAAACAACGGAACACGTAGCGTTATGAGCGCCAGCCGGAGAACGCAACACATAACCTAATGCCCTATATTCTATATTCAAACACGCCTCCCCCTTCTCACCCGACTAAAGGATCCCGACCTTCCCCACCCGACCTTCCCGACATTACAATGACAGCACTACCTTATATTCCCTCTCGTATAAATACAAAAATCCCGACCGGGATAAACCCGGCCGGGATTCGATTCGAACGGAAACGCACAAGTAAACCTACAGCTATTTCCAGACAGGAACTAAAAAATTACTCTTCAATTTTCATCTCGCAATAAGGAGATTCTCCATAGTAGTCATACCAGCTGCTTCTCAACGCATCGTACTGCTCCTGCGAGCCAACGATAATCGTTGCGCCCCTCTGATCGAAAGGAAGATTTGCTCCCTCGGCAGCCTGTGCTCCGACATACCCTTGCAGCAAATCACAACCGCTAATGTTGATGGTTTTAGCCGAAGCAAAAGCAGCACGAATAAGTTTTAACTTAGCCAAGCCTTTGCAGTTCAACGAAACCAATGCTTTGCTGCCGCTGCCCCAAGAAGTACCGCCGACATCCACAGTTTCCAGATTGGTATAAGCCGTCAAATCCAAATCGACAGGACCGATCGACTGCGCATTCGAACAAACCGAAGTGAAGTTTACAATACCGGCAGGAAGTTTAATTGACTTATACCCCTTCGACGGAGACACCGTAACAGTCGTCAGATTCGTATAAGCAGAGAGATCCACATCCTCCAATTGCGCATTAGGAGCGACTACGCTGAGCGTCGTCATGTTTTTGAAGACTTCCAACCCTGCCAGGGATTTCAAATTCGCAACATTATCCTCGTAGCCTACAATGTAAAGTCCAGTAACCCGGTCAGCAATCTCCTGCGTAATCACGGTATTGCCTTGATCCGGATTGTAACTCTCATCCGCCAAAATCTTCGCACGGAGGATCGGATCGACGTTCTTCGCCACATCGGATGCACCGAATGAGATACTCGGATAAGTCGAAGACAATGCAGCGGCTTGGGCTGCCGTAGCGCTAACCTCCTTCATAGCCTTACCAAAGAGCACCTTAGCAGGATCGACAAGCAGCGGCGATTCGCTGATATCGAGCGTTGTCAGAGCGTCCAGCCCCGTCGCGATGTCGAGCGAAGCGAGCTTCTCGCAACCGGCGAGGTTCATCTCTGCCAATTTCGAAGCATTCTTGATCGTAATCGAAGAGAGTCTCGAGGCAAGCGGAGAGAAGTCGAGCGTCACAGGCCCCACATTGGCAGCAGGATCCGAGAAGATCAACTCGACTTTAACCGGATCACCCCACTCTACGATATCTGTAAATTTCAACGACTTCACACCATTAGCCAAACTCAACACAAGATTCGTCAGATAAGTCTGGTTCGACAGATCGACATCCTCCAGAGCGGTCGCTCCCGTGATGTAGATGTTTTTCAAATATTTAAAATTCTCGATACCCTTAAGACTCTTAAGATCCCCTACGTTCGGCGTATCCTTATCGATAACCAACGTCGCATTCGTACCCGAAACCTTGCCCGCCTCGATCGCAGAGAGTTTGCCGTTGCCATCCAGGTCGAATTGCTCGATACAAGCGGCACGGAATACAGGATCCCAATCCTCCGAAATGTCGGGTGCATCGGTAACAGCCCAAATTCCAAAGAACGACTCCTGATTGATAGACAAATCCTCCCTAAACTGGTCGTATTGCGCCTGTGTCAGAACAAGTTTGCCGAGGTTCGGGGTACAGATAAATTTGGAAAGACCCGGACATACGGAAATATCCAACGCCGTCGGCTCTCCGTTTTCATCCTCTTTGGCGAAAGAACCTTCAAGAACCAACGTCTTAAGATCTTTCGAATCCTTGAAAGAGAGGGTGTTCAAATTAGTAATCAAAATAACATTAATCTCGCCCAGTTTCGGACAACCGTCCAAATTAATCACGTCCAGACCGGTATCCTCGAATTTATCGGGAGCGGTTTCGGACTGAGAGAGACGCTTCATCCGGAAATAGGTCAATTCGGGCAGGTTAGAACACTCGATGCCTTTGACTCCGGAACCCAGGGTCATATCGATATTCGTCAGCTTCGTGTTTTTGGACAGATCGACAGCCTCGATCGCAGGCGTGATCCAGTTCAGTCGGAGAGCGGTCAGTTCCTTGAAATACTCGATACCGGCCAGCGAAGCAATCGGACGCAACGCAGGATCACCCTTGGAAGCATCGCCATCCAGATTGATCGAGGTCACGCCAGCGGCCTCCTCCGAGGTCAGCACCCCGTCTTCGTCAAGGTCGTAGTTCTCCATGATATACTTCCGGAAGAGTTCGTCCTTCAGCTTCTTGGCAATATTCGGGTTGGTGCTCTCCTGGGTAATTACGAACTGCTCTTTAGCGTCCGCGTTCGAGAAGGTGATCGTTACGCTACGATCGGTGTCGTCGTTGTTGGGATCCACCTTGAACTGGAACTCCTTTTCCGTCATCGCACGGGTCGTAACGTCCGTGATCCAATCGATCGTTTCGCCTTCCGGCACATTGATCGTCGCCGTTACGGGTTCGATGTTGGTCTGGAGTTTCACGGTAACCGTTTCGCCTTCGGGAGCGACCGCCAGCGGAGATTCGGTCACGAAGATCAACTGACCCTTCACATTCTGAGTTACGGTAAGCTTCATCTGAGCGCCTTTGCAATCGAAAATGAACTCAGCGGTCTTCTCCTCTTCGGTATTGTTCTCCGTTTCTACATTGAACGTAACCTTGTCGCCGTTCTTTCCCGAAGTAGCGGAAGGAACGACCCAACTGTCGGAACCGCTCGGCACCGTCAGCGTCCAATCGCCGCTGCTGGTCACCGTAACAGACTCTTCACCGCCTGTATAACCGAATGACAGCGCTTTAGGAGAAATTTCGATCGAAGCATCGAAAGCCATCTGCTTGATCTCGACTTTCAGATCCGCAGCACCCTCGTACTTCAAAGTAAGAGCCGCCGTACGAGCCTCGCCCTCGTTGGCATCGACCTGGAAGGCGATATTTGCGTCCGTGTATTCGAAATCGTGAATCCAAGTCTGGTCCGACTCAGCAGAAATCGACTGACCCTCGACCGGATGTGCGATCGAATAAGCCAGTTTCTGTTTTCCAGCGGTCGCAGGCACCTGCATATCTTTCGCAGAGATGACCGGAGCCTCGGGGCCGACTTCCGGATCATCGCTACAACCGCTAAAGATCAACGCCACGGCCGTCATAAGAGCCGCAAACGCCAGAGATAGGGTGAATTTTTTCATAAAAGATAAATGGTTAATTAAATTAATTAATTTATGAACTCGGGGCCGAACGATCAAAACCACCCCTCATTCGGATGAATAAAAGTGGTTCTATTTTTAACAGCAATCATATAGTAATGTACCATTATCCGACGGTCACCTATTCGCAACTCGTGGCTGCGTCTGTAATTCTGCCACCACGGATCCCTCCTCGGAGGGGACTCGGGGCGCTACGCCCCCAAAGAAGTACATCAAGTATATAATCACTTTTTTATAATAATATCTCGAAAAGCCGCTTCCGACATCCGCTCAAGGACCGTATCCGTTTTGGAAGCAGATAGTAGGCTCCGTTTTATCGGGCCGTATTCGACAGCCCGCATATTCAACCGCACAAGCCCTTCTCCGTTTATTTCATTCTTCAATACTATAAATTCCCTGACGCTTCCTCTCTCCCGGCAGAAAACGGCACGCCGCGACACCTCTATTTCAAGTCTTTTCTTAAAATTATTGTAAAGATAAACAAAAAAATGAAACCAACGGCTATATTCTAACAATTTTTTGACATAAAGAACAAAAGACAGATCGAAGACATTCTGATCGTGCTGCCGGGAATTCATCGGGAATCTGTATAAAAAACGCTTCGGCCCGGCAAAATATTGCCAGGCCGAAGACGAATCGGAACATTATCGACCGTTACAGCTCCTTGCGCAACCGCCGCAGAGTGACAGCGTGTGCAATCAAATCGACACCGGCCAGCAGCAGGGACAATCCCACCCAGAACACGACTACACCGACACCGATAATCGGATTGAACAGAACGAGAAACGCGGAAATAATCACGAGAATACCCAGCGTCATCATCTCGCTGGCGACGCCGACCGCCATGAATCCCCGGAAGAGGAGCCAAAAGCCGAGCACGAACGGCAGGATCGTGAAGAGCATCGACGGGGTGCACAGCAGCAGGATACCCAGCAGGATTTCGACTACACCGCCTGCGATGTACCATCCCTTGCCCGACCCGGTGGGAGCCTTCGTACCCAGATACAGTTCGAAAGCGCCCGAAAGAATCACGACGATCCCGAACAATACGGAAAGCGCGAGATAAGTACCGCCCGGCTCGAAAAAGACGACGATACCCACGATGAAGAAAATAATACCGAGCAACATGGAGAGCTGCCAATTGTCGATGGAGTGTCGGAATCGACCGACATCATAAATTTTATCTGCCATAATAATACGAATTTAAGTTTCTACCTGGTATCCGCAAGAAACCTGCCAAACCCGGAATCGCCTTTCGACCGCATGGATTCGGAGAGATGGAGCGCTCTTCCCATTTTTTGAATTTTTCTCTTCCGATTCTTAATTGTTATTTCTACCTTTGCCGCCGTCAATACGACTAACTTTTCAAACCAAGAAAATGGAAACAATCACAAACAGCGAGGAACTGCGCCGGGCACTCGGCAGCCGGGACCGGTCCGGCATCGGATTCGTCCCGACCATGGGTGCGCTCCACGCAGGACACCGTTCGCTGGTTGAACGCGCACGCCGGGAGTGTGCGACCGTCGTGGTGAGCGTATTCGTCAATCCGACACAATTCAACGACAAAACCGACCTGAAAAATTACCCCCGGACCCCGGAAGCCGACCTGCGCCTGCTCGAAGAGGTCGGTGCGGACTATGTTTTCATGCCTTCGGTCGAGGAGGTATATCCCGAACCCGACACCCGTACGTTCGACTTCGGCATGATCGACAAAGTGATGGAGGGTGCGACCCGACCCGGCCACTTCAACGGCGTGGCACAGGTCGTGAGTCGGCTTTTCGATCTGGTGAAACCTGCCAAAGCCTATTTCGGCGAGAAGGACTTTCAGCAGATCGCGGTAATCCGCGAAATGGTACGCCAACTGCGCATTCCGGTCGAGATCATCCCCTGCCCGATCGTGCGCGGAGAGGACGGGCTGGCGCTTTCGTCGCGCAACACCCTGCTCGATACGGATCACCGGACGGCGGCCCCTTATATATATAAGGTATTGAAGGCTGCAGTCGAAAAATCCCATCAGACGACACCCGACCAGCTCGCAGCCTGGGTTACGGCACAGGTAGAGAGCAATCCGCTGCTGAAAGTAATCTACTTTCAGGTCGTAGATGCGGCGACCATGCAGCAGGTCCGCACCTGGGAAGAGAGCCCGGCAATACAAGGCTGCATCGCCGTACAAGCCGGAGATATTCGTTTAATCGATAACATCAAATTGCGATGAAATTCCAGATCGAAGTTCTCAAATCCAAAATACACCGTGTTTCGGTCACGCAGGCCGACCTGAACTACGTGGGCAGCATCACCATCGACGAGGAGTTGATGGATGCGGCCAACATGATCGAAGGCGAAAAAGTACAGGTACTGGACGTCGATAACGGCGAACGCCTCGAAACCTATATTATCAAAGGAGAGCGGGGCAGCGGTGCGATCTGTCTGAACGGCCCTGCCGCACGCAAGGTGCAGGTGGGCGACGTCGTAATCATCGCCTCCTACGCCCTGCTGGATTTCGAAGAAGCCAAAGCCTTCAAGCCCTGGGTGATATTCCCGGATACGAAAACCAACAAGCTGATCCGGTAGAAAACTCCGGCAAACGATCGAAAATCCTGCCCCGCAACGGCAGGATTTTTTCATACGCGGTACGAACCGTCAAAAATGCCCCTAAATATTTGGTGACGCAGTCGATAACCCATATATTTGCATAAAAGTTCCCGAAAAGCGAGGACATACGCCAAACAAGTTCGGCACAGCCTGACGGAGAACCGAAAAAAACGACGCAACCTATTTTGCCGGCCGCATTTTTATGGACATAGCGCTTTCGATCGCAGCATTCCTGTTTTCGATCACAGGCATCGTCGGATGTATCGTTCCGATCATCCCGGGCGTAGCGTTGAGCTACGTGGGATTACTCTGCGCCTCCTTTTGCAGCTATTCCGAAATATCGTCCGCGACACTTTGGATCTGGCTGGCCGTGACAGTGGCCGTTTCGGTCATCGACTACTTCCTGCCCGGCTATTTCGCACGTCTGGTGGGCGGTACGCGGGCAGGGTCGATCGGGGCGACCGTCGGCATGATCGCCGGATTTTTCGCGGGCGGATTGGTCGGCGTCATCCTCGGCCCTTTCTTCGGCGCGGTCATCGGCGAGCTAATCCACGACCGCAGCGACTCGGCCAAGGCGTTCCGTTCGGGCTTCGGCTCTTTCCTCGCCTTCATCGCAGGTACGGGATTGAAGCTCGTAGCCGCCATCTGGATGATCTGCCTCGTCTGGTCGGACACCTACCCTGTCGTAAAAAACTGGATCGTAACAACATTCTAAAATATAAACCGTATGAAAAAATTTCTGTTATTAATCGCGGCAACGGCCTTCGCGCTGCTTACCACGGCCTGTACCGATTCATCCGGGTACACGTACGAAACGGTCAAGAACGACCCGCTCAAGACCCGTATCTACACGCTGGATAACGGACTGAAAGTCTATATGAGCGTCAATAAGGCAGAACCGCGCATCGAAACCTACATCGCCGTGAAAGTCGGCGGCAAGAACGACCCGAGCGAAACGACCGGTCTGGCCCACTATTTCGAACATCTGATGTTCAAGGGCACCCAACAGTTCGGCACGAGCAACTACGAAGCCGAGAAGCCCCTGCTCGACCAGATCGAACAGCTCTTCGAGGTTTACCGCAAGACGACCGACGATGCGGAGCGTGCGGCAATCTACCGTCAGATCGACAGCATCAGCTACGAAGCTTCGAAATACGCCATCCCCAACGAGTACGACAAACTGATGTCGGCGATCGGTGCTCTGGAAACCAACGCCAACACCTCGATGGACCGGACGGTCTATATCGAAAACATTCCTTCGAACCAGATCGAGAACTGGGCCAGGATCCAGGCCGACCGCTTCAAGAACGTCGTGATCCGCGGATTCCACACCGAGCTCGAAACGATCTACGAGGAGAAAAACATGTCCCTGACGGACGACAACCGTAAGGTTTACACCACGATCGGCGAAGTGCTCTATCCGAACCACCCCTACGGCAAACAATCCGTACTCGGCACGCAGGAACACCTGAAAAACCCGTCGATTACCAACGTAAAGAACTATCACACGCAATATTACGTGCCCAATAACATGGCCATCCTGCTTTCGGGCGACTTCGATCCCGACCAGATGATCGCCACGATCGACAAATATTTCGGCGATATGCAGCCGAACGAGAATATCCCGCAGCTCGCCTTCGAACCCGAAGCCCCGATCACCAAACCCATCGTCAAGGAGGTTTACGGTCCCGACGCCGCGAACGTAACGCTGGCATGGCGCACGGACAACGCCGCATCGGACGATGCGGAATACCTGCTGTTGGCCAGCCGGATCCTCTACAACGGACAGGCCGGCATGATCGACCTCGACCTGATGCAGCAACAGAAAGTACTCGACGCCTTCTCGTACCCGGATCAGCGGGCCGACTACGGAGCCCTCGTGCTGCAAGGTCTTCCGAAAGCGGGTCAGACCCTCGACGAGGTCCGGGATCTGTTGCTCGCAGAGGTAGCGAAACTCCGCAACGGCGAATTCAGCGAAGAGCTGATCAAGGCGGTCGTAAACAACCTGAAAGTATCGACCATGCGCGAGGAAGAGACGAACGTGGGACGTGTCGAAATGTACCTTTCGTCCTTCTACAACGACATTCCCTGGAGCGACGAAGTGACCAAGCTCGACCGCATCGGCTCCATCACCAAGGAACAACTGGTGGCCTGGGCCAATGAAAAACTCGGCACCGAGAATTACGGCATTATCTACAAACGCCAGGGAGAGGACCCCAGCGTGCAGAAGATCGCCAAACCGGCCCTCACCCCGATCCAGATGAACCGCGACACCCAGAGTGCATTCCTGACCGAAATTCAAAATTCGACGGTAACTCCGATCGAACCCGTATTCGTGGATTTCAACCGCGATATGGAGATTTTCAAAACCGATTCCAGCCTCGAAGTCCTCTATAAGAAAAATGACATCAACGACCTTTTCTCGCTGACCTACCTCTTCGATACCGGCGTGCTGAACGATCCGGCGCTCAACAATGCCTTCGCTTATATCGACTACCTCGGCACCCAGGCCAAGACAGCTGCGGAGATCGCATCCGAACTCTACGACATCGCCTGCTACTACGACCTGTCGGCCAGTCAGAACCGCTGTGCGATAACCTTCAAGGGATTGAGCGAAAACATGGGACAGGTCATGGATATCTTCGAAGACCTGGTAGCCAATGCACAGGGCGACGAAGAGATTCTCGCCAACTACAAGGCCGACCTGCTGAAAAAACGTGCAGACAACAAACTGAACCAGGAAGCGAATTTCGCAGCCTTGCAGCGTTTCGCCTTCTTCGGCGGAGAAGCTATCCAGCGCACGACCCTCAACAACGAGCAGCTCGAAGCGCTCACGTCGGACGTACTGATCGGCAAGGTCCGCGACCTGCTGAAAAAGCAGCACACCATCCTCTATTACGGTCCTAAGGACAAAGCCGGGCTGCTCGCCGACCTGAAAGCACACCACCAAACGCCGGAAGTGCTCGAACCGCTGACTCGGGGAAATATCGCGTTCCAGCCTACGGAACAGAACAAGGTCTGCCTGGCCAACTACAACGCACCGCAGCTCTACTTCCTCCAATACTCGAACCTGGGCAAAAAATTCGACGTAGCGGTCGATCCCGCTCTGAAACTGTACAACGAATACAACAGCGGCAGCATGGGAGCCATCGTCTTCCAGGAGATGCGCGAATCCCGCAGCCTGGCTTACATGGCCTTCACGGAGTGGATCAATCCGAGCTACCTGGACGACAATTATCTTTTCGCAGCGATCATCGCCACGCAAAACGACAAAATGGCCCAGGCCATCGACGCATTCGATGAGATCATCAACAACATGCCCGAATCGGAAGCAGCCTTCAAACTGGCCAAAGAAGCCGTACTGACCAATCTGCGGACCTCGCGTACGATCAAGGACGAAGTGCTCTGGAAATACATCGCCAACAAAGATCTGGGCGTAACGGAAGACCGCAACAAAGCCATCTTCGAAAAGGTCCAGGACATGACCTTCGCCGACCTCAAAGCCGCCCAGGAACAGTGGATCAAGGACCGCAAATACACCTATTGCATCCTCGGCGACCTGAAAGACCTCGACCAGGATTACCTGCGCAAGCTGGGCCCGGTACAGATCGTGAGCCAAAAGGAGATGTTCGGCTATTAATTCCACCGACCCGATCATTCAAAACGTCTTCGGAAAAATCCGAAGACGTTTTTTATCCTCCTTTCCCCGGAGGCAAAGCAAGCGGTACGTCCTGTTTCGGATGCACCTTACTCGACCAATCGCCCGCAGCCCGAAACAATAAACCCGGCGTCAGATAAACTGACGCCGGGTTTATTTTCGGGCACCGAACGGAACCCGATCTATTTTAATACCGATAATGCTCGGCCTTGTAAGGACCCTCGACCGGTACGCCGATATAGTCGGCCTGTTTTTTCGTAAGCTGCGTAAGCTCCACACCGAGGTTATCCAGATGCAGCCGGGCAACCTCCTCGTCCAGATGTTTGGGCAGACGATACACGCCCACCTCCAGTTTCTTCTGCCACAACTCGATCTGCGCCAGACACTGGTTGGTGAACGAATTGCTCATCACGAACGAAGGATGTCCCGTAGCGCAACCCAAGTTCACCAGGCGGCCTTCGGCCAGGATAAAGATCGAATGGCCGTCGGGGAAGGTGAACTTATCCACCTGCGGTTTGATGTTGGTACGCACGGCATCCGAAGCCTCAAGACGGGCCATCTGGATTTCGTTGTCGAAATGGCCGATGTTGCAGACGATCGCCTGGTCCCGCATCCGCTGCATGTGCTCGAGCGTGATGATGTCGCAGTTTCCCGTGCAAGTCACATAAATATTACCCTCGGCCAGAGCACTCTCGACGGTCTTCACCTCGAAACCCTCCATCGCGGCCTGCAAAGCGCAGATCGGGTCGATCTCCGTCACCAATACACGGGCTCCGTAAGTGCGCATGGAGTGAGAGCAGCCTT
>OHCK01000539.1_pt1 | contig 15293 bp, 9 predicted proteins | sample 1577611 | NCBI WGS metagenome assembly OHCK01 (sample SAMEA3879586, study PRJEB24766) | human gut metagenome | biome: human-associated habitat; feature: feces | place: USA | collected 1985/1987 | reverse complement strand
CCGGGTGAGAACGTGCTGATCGTCGATTTCGGTACGGCGGTGACCATAGACCTGGTGACGGCCGACAATACGTTCCGGGGCGGCTGCATCTCCCCGGGCGTGACGATGCGTTTCAGGGCGCTGCATGACTATACGGCCAAGCTGCCGCTGTGTGCCGCGACCGGGGGCGAAGGGCTCTCGGGGCTTACGACCGAAGAGGCCATCGAACTGGGCGTGATGAACGGGATCGCCTTCGAAATAGAAGGTTACGTCACCCGCATGCGGGAGAAAATCGACGGCTTGCGCGTAATTTTTACCGGTGGGGATGCAAAATTCTTTGTTAAACGAATTAAAAATACGATATTTGCAAATTGTAATCTGGTCTTTTGCGGATTGAATAGAATTTTAGAGCACAATGCAAGTGAAGAACACCTTGATTAAGCTGGTTGTCGCGGCAGCCGTGATGCTTCCTTATGCCGTATCGGCCCAGACAAGCAGTATTAACGCATTCTCTCCCTATACGATGTACGGCATCGGCGAGATCAATACGCCCGGTACGACGCAGATGCGCTCGATGGGCGGCGTCGGGGTGGCCATGGGCACTCCGGGCAAAATCAATCTGCTCAACCCTGCAGCGTACAGCACCATCCCGCAAAAGAGTTTCCTCTTCAGTTTCGGCCTCGAGGGACAGAATTACTACAATTCGCAGAAGGTGGACAATGTGTCCAAAAACACGGCCTATAATACGTTCAATTTCCACGATATCGCGTTCCAGATGCCGGTCGCCAAGAAACTCGGCCTCGGGTTCAGCCTCACGCCGTACAGTTCGGTGGGCTACCGTACCAAGTATACGCAGGATTTCGACCCGAACGATCCGGTTTGGGGCAATGTGGGACGCGTGCAGTACGTCTATCAGGGCGAAGGCGACGTGACGGAGGTCAAGGTCGGCCTGGGCTGGGAGATTTTCAAGAATTTCTCGTTGGGTGTCGCGGCGCAGTATTACTGGGGCGACATCGACCGCAGCTTCGTGATGACCCCGACGCCGATCACGGGCGACGGAACCTTCTCGTCGACGGTCGGCAGCGACAATTACAGCATTTCGAGCATCAAAGGACAGGTCGGTGTCCTCTGGAAGGCTATCATGAACCAGAAACGCATGCTGACGTTCGGTGCTACGTACGATTTCGGCGGCAACCTGAATCCCGATGTGACCTCGCGCATTTATATCGGCGACCTGTACAACTCCACCGTGAAGGGCGATACGACCCACCTGGCGCTTGCTTTGCCGCGTCAGCTTTCGGTGGGGGCTTATTATATGACCTCGAAATGGACGCTTGGGCTTGACTACGTCTATCAGAACTGGACCGGCGGCAATAAGGCGACCGAAATGACCGGGGTCAGCGGCCCGGACAAATCTGCATACGAAGTGGCCTATACCAATACGAGCATGGTGAAAGTGGGCGTGGAGTATACGCCGAACTATTACGACGTGCGCAGGTTCATGAAACGCTGGGCCTACCGGGCGGGTTTCCGTTACGGAACCTACAACCAGACCTACGACGGCAATAAAATCGGAGAATACGCCGTTACGTTGGGTGTAGGGGTGCCTGTGAAGTTCCTCGGCAGTTCGACCATCGACGTGGGCGTGGAATACGGACGTCGCGGCTATAACCTTTCCGAGCGTCTGGGACTGGTGCGGCAGCAGTATTTCAAATTCTCGGTCGGATTCTCGCTCTTTGCGGGTGCCGAGAACGGGGAATACTGGTTCCGCAGGCCGAAATACGATTAGTTTTTGAGCCGGAAAATTGCACGTCCGAGGAATTAGTAGTAACTTGCGACCCCGACACGGAGGTAGTTTAACTGACGAAAACAATTATAAGTATAAGAAATACAAAAATTAATCTCTGACCGATGAAAAACGTAAAATTTCTGCTTTCTGCCGCTTTGGTGTTTTTGGCTTCGGCGGCTTTGGCTCAGGATTTCAGTGCCCCGCAATATGCGAAATGGGGCGCTACTCCCGAAGAGCGTGAACAGAACATTCTGAACAGTAATTTCCTGAAAGAATCGTGCGACAACCGTGACTACGATGCCGCTGCACACTACCTCAAGGGGCTTATCGACAAGATACCCGATGCTGCGGAGTCGATCTACCAGCGCGGTGCCGTCGTGTATAAGAACAAGATCAACCGTGCCAAGAGCGTGGCGGAGAAGAACATGTTCATCGACTCGCTGATGCTGATGTACGATATGCGTGCCCAGTATTTCGGCGATAACGTCAAGCCCGGCAAGACGGCCTTTATCCTCGACCAGAAGGCGCGCGAGTTCCTGCGCTACAAACCCAACGACCGCAAGGGCATCCGCGAGGCATTCCGCGCGGCAATCGCGCAGGGCGGTGACAGCACCGACCCCGAGACCGTGGTGGCTTATTTCTCGAACCTCTGCGAGGATTACAAGAATACTGACGAGGTGATGCCCGATGAGATCATCGCCGAGTACGACCGCCTGACCCCGTTCTTCGAGAAGAACCCCGAGGCCGGCGATTACAAGTCGCAGTTCGACGCGGCTTTCGGCCTGAGCGGCGCGGCCAGCTGCGATAACCTCGAAAAACTGTTCCGCGGCAAGCTGGAGGCTGCTCCCGACGATGAGGCGTTGCTGGCGCAGGCCGTAGCCCTGATGTCGCGTGCCAAGTGCGACGGCGATTTCTATTTCTCGATTGCCGAGAAATACTATACGGTGAAACCTTCGTCGGAAACCGCGATGTTCCTTGCGCAGGCGTTCCAGAGCAAGGGCGACTATACCAAGGCCATGAAATACCTCAACGAGGCGCTTGCCGTCGAGACGGATCCCGCTGAGCGTCAGCTGCTGCTGGTGCGCATGGCGCTGGTAGGTTTGGTTTCCAACGACATCCAGGGCGCCGCATCGGCTGCCCGTCAGGCCCGCGATCTGAACCCCGAGGACGGTGTGCCGTATTTCGTACTGGCTCAGTGCTACGGCATTTCGGCAGCTCATTGTGAAGGTTTCGCCGGGCCGGCTACCTTCTGGGCAGCTTACGACACGATGGCCAAGGCCGTCGAGCTGCTGCCGAGCGATTCGGAATACCGCGAACCTGCCAAAACCTCGATGAACGCATTCCGCAGCCGTTTCCCGACTTCGGAGGAGTGCTTCTTCAACGAGTTGCAGGAAGGCGCACGCTATACCGTCAACTGCGGTACGGCTGCCGGTGTGTCGACTACTGTGCGTCCCCGCTAATTGATGGACAGATTTATCGCAAGATACGTGATGGTAGCACTCTCCGTTGTGGGGAGTGCTATCTTGCTATTCTCTTGCGAGCGTGAAGAAGAACCCGAATCGGAGTCCCGGATAGAGATGATGATGACCGAATACAGCGAAAACCTGTCGGTTGTCATGTCGCAGAACGGCCGCCGTTCGTATCATTTCAAAACCCCGCTGCTCGAAGGTTATTCGCTGGCGCGCGAGCCTTACCGCGAGTTCCCCAAGGGTGTGGAGATGACGACCTATAAGAACGATTCGCTCTCGTCGGTCGATGCCGTGCTGACGGCCAACTATGCGATCCATTACGAGACCCGCGACCTGTGGGAGGCGCGGGGAAATGTCGTGGTAGAGAAATCGGACGGCAAGAAACTCTATACGCAACAGTTGTTCTGGAACGCGCGAACCAAGAAAATCTATTCGAACGTCGATTCGAAAATCGTGCAGAACGACGGCCGCGACGTGTTCATCGGCGAAGGTTTCGAGTCGGACGAGGAGTTTAAGGACTGGCGCTTCCGCCGTATGAAGGGGCGCATGGAGGTCGAGGTCAAACCTAACGAATCGGACTCTACGGCGGTGGCCGAACCTGCCGGCCGGACTTCGGATTCGCCCCGCCCTGCGACAGACCACCCTGCGACAGACCGGCCTGCCGCTCCGGTTGCGGCGCGGCCCGCGGCACCGCTTTCCGAGGAGCCGCCTTTGGCTGCACCAGCTGTCCGCCCCGACGGGGAGGAGGAGCTCCGCCCGGCCGAACCGATCGGTGAGATACAGCCGCTGCGGCGTGCCGTACATGCGGACGAAGCGGGGGAGTAACCCAAAATAAACAGGACGATGCTTACTTCGGTCATACTGATTGTCTTAATGCTGTTATTGTCGGCATTCTTTTCGGGCATGGAGATCGCTTTCACGAGCAAGAACCGCCTGAAACTGGAGATCGACCGCAAACAGAGCCGCATGTTCGACCATATCGCGGAGATTTTTTCCCGCCACCCCGGGCAGTATATCACCACGATACTGGTGGGCAACAACATTGCCCTGGTCATCTATTCGCTTTACATGTCGTTGCTGCTGCGCGGCATCTTCTATGCGCTGGGGTGGGAAAGCATCGCCCGTAACGGTTCGGTCGCCATCGAAACGGCCGTGTCGACCGTCATCATCATCTTTGCTGCGGAGTTCCTTCCCAAGTCGATCTTCCGCAACAACCCCAACTTCTATTACCGCGCCCTGGCGCCGGTGATCTATTTCTTTTACCTGCTGCTCTATCCGATCGCCCGCCTCACGACGCTCATATCGCATGGTATCCTGCGCCTGGCGGGGCGCCGTGTCGAGGAGCGGGCCGTGTCGCACAGCTTCGGCCGCGACGATCTCGCGGCACTGCTCGATACCAATACGTCGGAACCGCGTCCCGAGCCGGACAACGAGTTCAAACTTTTCCAGAATGCGCTGGATTTCGCCGACTTGCGGGTTCGCGACTGCATGGTGCCGCGTGTGGATGTCGAGGCGGTGGATATCGACGACACGTCGATCGGGCAGCTCACGGCGCGGTTCGTCGATTCGAAATATTCGCGTATTTTCGTCTGGCGCAAGAGCATCGACAACATCGTCGGTTATGTCAATTCGAAGAGCCTGTTCACGCGTCCGGCCAATATCGCCGACGTGATGATGCAGGTCAATTTCGTGCCCGAGACCATGCCGCTGCAGCTGATGTTGCAGAATTTCATCAAGCACCGCAGCAACATCGCCGTGGTGATCGACGAGTTCGGCGGGACGGCGGGCGTCATTTCGCTCGAGGACGTGCTCGAACAGATTTTCGGCGAGATCGAGGACGAACACGACATACCCGATCTTACCGAAAAGCAGGTCGGCCAGGACGAGTATGTCCTCTCCTGCCGGCTGGAGGTGAAATACCTCAATGAAAAATACGGGCTGGGGATCGAAGAAAGCAAGGAATACGATACGCTGGCGGGCTTCATCATCTTCAATTACGACGGGATCCCGACCGCTGGGGAAACGGTTTTCATCGGCGGCCTGCAGTTGCGCATACTGCGTACGACGCGTTCGCGTATCGAGCTGGCGAGGGTCAAGAAATTGTAGGAATTTTTATATTATAATAAAGGCCTTTTCCGAATAAATTTTACTACCTTTGACTGCTAATTCGAAACAAACGAATAATTAACGATTTATATGGCAAGTTTAAACACTCTTCGCACCAAGTTCGGCATCGTGCTGTCGATTGTCATCGCAGGCGCCCTCTTGGCTTTCATTCTCTCCCTGAAGACCGAAATGGGCTTCTCGGGTAACGACCCCCGGGTCGGTGTCATCAACGGTAAAAAAATCAACTATTCGGAGTACTACAACCAGTACGAGCAGATCAAGGCGCAGAGCGGCGCCCAGGAAAGCGACGAACAGCAGTCCGCCATGCTCGCCAATGCTGCATGGCAGGCCCTGATCGGCAAGTATGTGCTGGAACCCGGTTTCGACAAGATGGGGCTGCGCGTTACGGAGCCCGAGCGTCTGTCGATGGTCAGCGGCCAGCATCCGTCGCAGGCGTTCTACAACGCCTTCGCCGATCCCCGCACGGGTGAGTACAACGTGGCTGCCGTCGGACAGTTCCTCGCGCAGGCCGAAACGAATGCGCAGGCACAGCAGGCGTGGGCGCAGCTCAACGAGCAGGCCCGCATGGAGCGTGAGATCGCCAAGTACCTCGGCCTGATCAAGGGCGGTGTATATGTCAATGCACTCGAAGTCGCGAACGGTGTGAATGCGGCCAACAATACCTATTCCGGGAAATGGGCCGGCAAGAAATATTCGGCTGTCCCCGATTCGCTGATCCAGGTGAAGTCCGGCGACATCAAGGCATACTACAACAGCCATAAGGATATGTTCAAGCAGACTCCCTCGCGTACGCTGTCGTATGTCGTGTTCGAGGTTACCCCCACGGACGACGATATGCTCGCTCTCGAAAAGAGCGTTGCCGAGGTGGGCGCACAGTTCGCCGCTACGGAGGAGCTGAAGTCGTTCGTACGTGCCAACCGCAACGGCAAGATCGCCGATTCCTATGTTTCGGCGGCTCAGCTTTCGGAGGACGAGGCCAAGGCACTGCTGGCGGGTGAGACTTACGGCCCCGTGCTGAAGAACAACCAGTGGACGATGGCCCGTGTGCTGGATTCGAAAATGGTGCCCGATACGCTGGGAATCCGCCATATCGTGCTGCCCTATACGCAGGAGGCGCTGGCCGACAGCCTGCTGACGGTAATCAAGGGCGGTGCCGATTTCGCACAGCTCGCCTCGCAGTATTCGGTATACGAAGCTACGGCAGCCAACGGCGGCGAAGTGGGTGTGGTGCCCTTCTCGGCTTTCACGGGCGAATTCGTTGCCGCGCTGGCCAATGCCAAGCGGGGGGACGTGGTGAAGGTCGCTTCGGGCGATGCCATCCAGCTGATGCAGGTGTACCGTGCCGACAAACCTTCGAAGCACATGCAGGTGGCGACGATCACCTATCCCGTCGAGGCTTCGGCTGCGACGCGCCGCAATGCCCACAACCTGGCCGGCACTTTCTCGGTGAATGCCAAGGGCTCGGTCGAGGCGTTCAACAACGCCGCTTCGGAAGCGGCCGTTACTCCTCGTGTCGCCTCGCTGGCGCAGGGCGAGCGTACGATCCGCGGCCTGGAGGATTCGCGTGAGGTTGCCCGCTGGGCTTACGGTGCCGAGACGGGCGATCTTTCGGAAATCTTCACCGTCGGAAACGACTATGTGGTCGCTACGCTGACCGAGATCGATGACAACGAGTATACCCCGATCGACAAGGTGGCTGCGCAGGTTCGCGCCCAGGTTCTCCGGGACAAGAAATACGATTACATCACCAAGCAGATCGCCGGTACGACGCTCGACGAGCAGGCTGCCAGCCTCGGTTCCGAGGTCGCCGATTTCGACGGCGTGACTTTCGGTGCCTTCTACGTGAACGGCCCGGGTGTCGAGCCCCGTCTGGTAGGCGCCATCGCTTCGACGACCGAGAAAGGCGTCCTGTCGGCTCCGGTGAAGGGCATGTCGGGGGTTTATGTTTTCCAGGTGGATGACATCCAGACTTCGGACAAGCAGACTGCCGAGGGCGAGAGGGTGCGTGCGCAGGCCATGGCCGAGAGCATGGCGCAGCAATTCTCGGTGCAGGCCATCCAGCAGATGGCCAACATCCAGGATCTGCGCGGCGAATATTTCTAAGCCTCGGATAAAAAATACGATATAGTTTTGAACGCCGGAATATTCCGGCGTTCTTTTTGTTATTTTTGCGTATATTTAGAAGTCGTATCAAAACATATCGCATACAATTATGAATAATTTTGTTTATCACAATCCGACGAAACTGGTTTTCGGCAAAGGGCAGATCGCTCAGCTCGCAAAGCTGATTCCTGCCGGCAAGAAGATCATGATTACCTGCGGCGGTGGCAGCGTGCGCCGCAACGGCATTTACGACCAAGTCGTCAAGGCCCTCGAAGGCCGTGACTGGGTCGAATTCTGGGGCATCGAGCCCAACCCGTCGGTCGAGACCGTCCGCGAGGCCATCGCATTGGGGCGTGAGCACGGCTCGGAGTTCCTGCTTGCCGTGGGCGGCGGGTCGGTCATCGACGGTACGAAGCTGATCGCTGCGGGGCTGCTTTATGACGGCGACCCGTGGGAGATCGTCCTGAAAGGGCAGGCGGATAAAACCGTTCCCCTCGGGACGGTGCTCACGATGTCGGCGACGGGATCGGAAATGAACAACGGCTCGGTGATCTCGTGCCAGGAAACGAAGGAGAAATTCCCGTTCAACGGCGACTATCCGCTCTTTTCGATCCTCGATCCCGAGGCATTGTTCTCTTTGCCGCAGAAGCAGATCGCCTACGGCCTGGCCGACACCTACGTGCATGTGCTGGAGCAGTATATGACCACGCCCGGGCAGTCGCGCCTGATGGATCGTTGGGCCGAAGGCATTCTGCATACCGTGATCGAGATCGCACCCCGGATTCGTGAGAACCAGCACGATTATGCCGTGATGTCGGAGTATATGCTTGCGGCGACCCTGGCGCTGAACGACATGATCCGCATGGGAGTGGCGCAGGACTGGGCGACGCATATGATCGGGCATGAGCTGACCGCACTGCACGGGCTGACGCACGGTGCGACGCTCGCCATTGTCATCAACGGTACGTTGCGCGTGCTGCGCGAGCAGAAGCGCGGCAAACTCCTGCAATACGGCGAGCGTATCTGGGGTATCACCGGCGGTTCCGACGAGGAGCGTATCGAGCGGACGATTGCGGCCAACGAGGAGTTCTTCCGTTCCCTGGGGCTTTCGACGCATCTTTCGCAGGAGGGTATCGGCGAGGCTACGATCGCCGAAATCGAACGCCGCTTCAACGCTGCGGGCAGCAGGTTCGGCGAGGCGCACAATGTCGACGGGGCGATGGCGCGCAGGATTCTGGAAGCCTGCCTGTAACTTGTCCCCGAGACCATCTGTATCCATGAAAAAATCCCCGCCGAGATGTCTCGGCGGGGATTACCGTATTCTGTCGAACCGTTATTCGGCGAGCAGGATTTCGAGAATCTTGATGGCGGCCGTGGCGATCGGGGTGCCGGGGCCGAAGATGGCGGCGGCGCCGTCGCGGTACAATTCGTCGTAATCCTGATGGGGGATTACGCCGCCAACGATCACGATGATGTCCTCGCGGCCGAGCTTCTTGAGCTCTGCGATGATCTGCGGCACAAGGGTCAGGTGGCCTGCGGCGAGCGACGAAACGCCCACTACATGCACGTCGTTCTCGACAGCCTGTTTAGCGGCCTCCTCCGGGGTCTGGAACAGCGGCCCCATGTCGACGTCGAAACCGATGTCGGCATAACCCGTGGCTACTACCTTGGCACCGCGGTCGTGGCCGTCCTGGCCGAGTTTCGCGATCATGACACGCGGCTGGCGGCCTTCCTTCTTGGCGAATTCGGCGCACAGCTCCTTGGCACGCTCGAACTGTTTGTCGTTTTTCACTTCTGAACTATATACTCCTGATATTGAACGAATGACGGCTTTGTAGCGGCCTACGACAACCTCGCAGGCGTCGGAAATCTCACCCAGCGAAGCGCGTACCTTGGCGGCCTCGACAGCCAGCTCCAGCAGGTTGCCCTGCTTGGTCTTCACGCACTCGGTGATCGCTGCGAGGGCCTTCTTCACGGCAGCCTCGTCGCGCGAAGCGCGCAGCTCCTTCAGACGCTTGATCTGGCTCTCGCGCACGGCGGTGTTGTCTACGGCCAGGATGTCGATCGGGGCCTCTTTCTCCAGGCGGTATTCGTTGATGCCGATGATCTTCTCCTCGCCGGAGTCGATGCGTGCCTGCTTGCGGGCCGCAGCCTCCTCGATGCGCATCTTCGGAATACCGGTCTCGATAGCCTTGGCCATACCGCCCAGTTTCTCGACTTCCTGGATACGCTCCCATGCCTTGTGGGCGATCTCGTTGGTGAGCGACTCCACGTAGTAGGAGCCTGCCCACGGGTCGACCTCGCGGCAGATATTGGTTTCCTCCTGGATGTAGATCTGCGTATTACGGGCGATACGTGCCGAGAAGTCGGTCGGCAGGGCGATGGCCTCGTCCAAAGCGTTGGTGTGCAGCGACTGGGTGTGTCCCAGGGCGGCGCCCATGGCCTCGATGGCGGTACGTGCCACGTTGTTGAACGGATCCTGCTCCGTAAGCGACCAGCCCGAGGTCTGCGAGTGGGTGCGCAGCGCCAGCGACTTGGGGTTCTTGGGCTCGAACTGCTTGACGATCTTGGCCCACAGCATACGTGCCGCGCGCATCTTGGCGATCTCCATGAAGTGGTTCATACCGATCGCCCAGAAGAACGACAGACGGGGTGCGAAAGCATCCACCGACATACCGGCTGCAACGCCCGCACGCAGGTACTCCAGACCGTCGGCCAGCGTGTAGGCCAGCTCGATGTCGGCCGTGGCGCCTGCCTCCTGCATGTGGTACCCCGAGATCGAGATCGAGTTGAACTTGGGCATGTTCTTCGAGGTGTACTCGAAGATGTCGGCAATGATGCGCATCGAGAACTCGGGGGGATAAATATAGGTGTTACGCACCATGAACTCCTTGAGGATGTCGTTCTGGATCGTACCGGCCAGCTGGTCGAGCGTGCAGCCCTGCTCCAGACCCGTCACAATGTAGAATGCCAGGATGGGCAGCACGGCGCCGTTCATGGTCATCGACACCGACATCTTGTCGAGCGGAATGCCGTTGAACAGTACCTTCATGTCCTCGACCGAGCAGATCGACACGCCGGCTTTGCCCACGTCGCCCACCACGCGCGGGTGGTCGGCGTCGTAGCCGCGGTGCGTAGCAAGGTCGAATGCCACCGACAGACCCTTCTGCCCGGCGGCCAGGTTGCGGCGGTAGAATGCGTTGGACTCCTCGGCGGTCGAGAAACCGGCGTACTGACGGATCGTCCACGGACGCATCACGTACATCGTCGAGTAGGGACCGCGCAGGAAGGGGGCGATACCTGCCGCATAGTTCAGGTGCTCCATGCCTTCGAGGTCTTGGGCCGTATAGGCGCCCTTGACGGGAATACCCTCGGCCGTCAGCCACGGCTCGACCTGTCCGCAGCCTTTCGAGGCGCAGCAACTTTTCTGCTGGCCTGCGTCGTATGTCAGTTCTGAAAATTTAGCTCTCATGATTAGATTCCCATCTCTTTAAGGTAGAACTTAAGTGTTTCCAAGACGTTGGACTTCACGTTTATAAAGTTCGTGATGCCCTGCGCTTCCAGTTCGGGTGCGCAGGCCGGTGCCCCGGCAACCACCAGGATCGCCTTGCCGCCGAGCAGCTCCTTGACTTTCGGGGCTGCCTCCGCATAGTCGTCGTCGCTTGCGCAGACCACGACGATCTGCGCCTTGGATTCGAGTGCGGCCTTCGCGCCCTCTTCGATCGACTTGAAATAAGTGTTGTCGATCACCTTGATGCCGGCGCATGCGAAGAAATTGCACGAGAACTGCGAGCGGGCGCGGGCCATGCCCAGGTTGCCGCACGTCAGCATGAATGCCTTGGGCTCCTTGCCGCTGCGATCCACCTGCAGGCGCATCTCTTCGAACGCCATGGCGCCGCGGTAGGGGACGAGTACATTGCCCTCGGCCTGCTTGCGCGTAACGGACTCGGCGGTGATCTCCTTGCCGGCGACCTCCGTAAAGTTGGGATATTGGTTGGCGCCGAGCAGCGTCTGGCGGCGCGTAGCGATGTTCTTGTCCTTGGCTGCGGCCGACGCTTTGATACGCTCGACGATCAGGCCGGCCTTGTAAGCCTCGGTGTAGCCTCCCTTCTCCTCGATTTCGAGGAAAAGCTTCCAGGCTTCGGCTGCGATCGACTGCGTGAGGTTCTCGACATAGTACGAGCCGCCTGCCGGGTCGACGACCTGGTCGAAATGCGACTCGTTCTTGAGCAGCAGCTCGACGTTGCGGGCGATGCGCTTCGAGAACTCGGTCGGGTTTTCGAACGAGGCGTCGAACGGCATCACCTCCAGCGAATGTACGCCGGCGATCGTGGCCGACATGGCCTCGGTCGTGCCGCGCAGCATGTTCACGTAGGGGTCGTAGACGGTCTGGTTCCAGCGCGAGGTCTCGGCGTGTATCTGCATCTTGCAGGCGCAGTTCTTCGCCGGGCCGTAGCCCTTGACGATGTTGGCCCACAGCATGCGTGCTGCGCGGAATTTGGCGATCTCCATGAAATAGTTGGAGCTTACCGAGAACGAGAAGCGCAGTTTGCGTGCGGCCGCGTCGACGTCCAGCCCTGCGTCCGTCAGGCGTACGAGGTAGTCGTGGCCTGCCGAAAGGGTGAATGCCAGCTCTTCGACGATGGTCGAACCCGAGTTGCCGAAGGTCTGTCCCGCAACGGTTACGATGCGCACGTGCTTGTACTCCTTGGTCTTGTGGATCAGCTCGACGATGCGGGCGATGCACTTTTCACCGTTGGGCGAGCAGAAATCGCCTTTCGACGAAAGCCCTTTTACCAGCGGGTCGATGCAGAATGCGATGCGGACATCCTCCTTGGCGATGCCCTCCTTTTCGACTTTCGCCAGGACGAGCTCGGCGACATTGGCCATTTTCTCTCCGCAGAAGGTGATCTCGACAGCCGGAATACAGATGTCCTTGAGCAGCATGTCGAGGTCTGCCGCCGAAAAATCCGCCGACGCGATGCAGAAGCCGAGCGAGTCGACACCTGCGTTGAGGATTTTCAGTGCCTCGGCGTTTGCCTCCTTGGGGCATACGACGCTCACGGTCTGGTGTACGCGCCAGCGGTTGTGCGCGTGCGTACCGCGTACGTAAGGGAACTCGCCTGCCTGCGAGCCCAGGAACTTGATGCCCTCGAGGTTCTCGGCGCGGTAGTAGGGCCGGACGTTGAAACCTTCGCCCGTTTTCCATACCAGCTTGCGCTCGTAATCAGCACCTTTCAGGTCGGCCGTAATCACCTCCTCCCACTTCTCGGTCGGAACCGGCGGGAATTCGGTGAACAGCTTTTCACTTTTGGTATTTGCCATAACTATTTAGAGATTAGTATAAGTGTAGTTTCAAAATTGCACGTAAAGGTACAAAATTATTAGTGATTGAAACAAGAAATTGTTAATAAAATAACACTATATAATTTCTTTTTATAATATAGGTGATTTCGTTTGCTTTCGGCAACCGCCGGAAGAAGTTTTTTAGTTGTGGTGAAATAGTTTAATATTGTTCTTAATAGCCATGGAAATTACGAAAAACTAAAAATGTGAAAATTCGGGGATATGACGAAAATTTAAGGGTGTTTTTCGGAAAATTGCATTGAAATTCGGCGTTTTTATGGAAAAATGCATGTGATTTTTCGGAAAATGCTGAAAAAATAGGGCGTTTTTCGAAAAAATGCCGATTTTGTGAAAACAACGTAACTGAAAAAATATTACATTTGCAAGCGAGATCGATACATACGGCGGCAGGGGTGAAGCCGCGGGTTAGTCAGGTTGGGCGGAGTATGCCGCGAGGCAGTTGCCCTCCGGAATTTTAGGTTAGGTTTTAGTTCAGCAATTATTCGGCTTCCGCCCCTGCGCGTATGTTTTTAATGGAATGCTAATCCAATTCAATTACATCTATGTCATCATTGCTCAGATTCAAGATGGTCGATGCGGCCATAAACCACACCGCCGTCGAGGTGAAGGCTCCCGAAGGACGTCCTTCGGACTATTTCGGGAAACGGGTATTCGGGCGCGCAGCCATGCGCAAGTATTTGAACAAGGCTACTTACGACGCCCTTGTCGATACGATGGAGAACGGTACGCCCCTCACGCGGGAGGTTGCCGACGGTATCGCGGCAGGCATGCGCCAGTGGGCGCTGGAGCACGGTGCCGACCACTATACCCATTGGTTCCAGCCCCTGACGGGAGGTACGGCCGAGAAGCACGATGCGTTTGCCGACCCGGACGGCTTGGGCGGGGTTCTGGAGGAGTTCTCCGGCAAACTGCTCGTCCAGCAGGAGCCCGATGCGTCGTCGTTCCCCAACGGAGGCATCCGCAATACGTTCGAGGCTCGCGGTTATTCGGCCTGGGATCCGACCTCGCCGGCCTTCATCGTCGACACGACGCTCTGTATCCCGACCGTCTTCATCGCCTATACGGGCGAGGCGCTCGATTACAAGGTGCCGCTGCTGCGCTCGATCTCGGCGGTGAACAAGGCCGCGACCGAGGTGTGCCACTATTTCGACAAAAACGTGCAGCGGGTCATCTCGTATCTGGGCTGGGAGCAGGAGTATTTCCTCGTGGACGAAAGCCTCTGGGCCGTACGTCCCGACCTGATGCTCACCGGGCGTACGCTGATGGGGCATGAATCGGCCAAGAACCAGCAGTTGGAAGACCACTATTTCGGTGCGATCCCGACCCGTGTGATGGCATTCATGAAAGACCTCGAATACGAGTGCCTGAAACTGGGCATCCCCGTCAAAACCCGCCACAACGAGGTGGCGCCCAACCAGTTCGAACTGGCGCCGGTCTACGAGGAGGCCAATCTTGCCAACGACCACAACCAACTGCTGATGACCGTGATGGACAAGATCGCCCGCCGTCACAAGTTCCGGGTGCTGTTGCACGAAAAGCCCTTCAAGGGGATCAACGGTTCGGGCAAACACAACAACTGGTCGCTGGGAACCGATACGGGCGTCAATCTGCTCAGTCCGGGTAAAACCGCATCGGAGAATTTGCAGTTCATTACCTTCCTGGTGAATGTGATTTCGGCCGTGCACAAGCATAACGGCCTGCTGAAGGCGGCTATCATGAGCGCCACCAACTCCCACCGCCTGGGGGCCAACGAAGCGCCTCCGGCGATTATTTCGACCTTCCTCGGTACGCAGGTTTCGGCCGTGCTGGATAAACTCGAGGCCAGCCGCAGCGATTCGGCGATCCGCTTCAATGCCAAGAACGTCTTCAAGATGAGCGGCATTTCGCATATTCCGGCTTTGTTGCGGGACAATACCGACCGCAACCGCACTTCGGCTTTCGCGTTTACCGGCAACCGTTTCGAGTTGCGTGCCGTCGGTTCTTCGGACAATTGCGCCGAGGCGATGATCGTGCTCAATACCGCAGTGGCGGACGAGTTTACGGCGTTCCGCGAGCGCGTGGATGCGCGTATCGAGGCCGGAGTCAGGAAGGAAAAGGCGATTTACGAGGAGCTCAAGAGTATGATCCGCTCTTCGCGGGCGATCCGTTTCGACGGCAACGGCTATTCGGAGGAGTGGCGGGCCGAAGCGGCACGCGGGGGCTCGATTGCGAAACCTGTGCGCCGCGTGTATTCGACCGCTACCTCGATCCTTCGTCGGTCGAGATGTTCGCCCGCATGGGCGTACTCTCGAAGGTGGAGCTCGAAGCCCGAACCGAAGTGAAGTGGGAAACCTATACCAAAAAGATTCAGATCGAAGGCCGCGTGTTGGGCGACCTGACGATGAACCACATCGTGCCGATCGCTTCGCGTTACGAAGCTCTGCTGCTGGATAAGGTCTATAAGATTTCGCAAATCGGAC